>Ga0208190_1000909_pt1 | contig 11291 bp, 6 predicted proteins | sample June2015DPH_13_1_FD_184708 | JGI IMG/M metagenome (GOLD analysis project Ga0208190, IMG submission 184708) | Peatland microbial communities from SPRUCE experiment site at the Marcell Experimental Forest, Minnesota, USA - June2015DPH_13_10... | ecosystem: Environmental > Terrestrial > Soil >... | reverse complement strand
GACCCACATCGGCCAGCCGCGCAAGGCGTCGCCCGCCAGCTTCACGGTGACGCCCGCCATGAGCGCGACGGCGCACACGTTCACGGAGTCGAGAAATGCCGCGACCCACGCGGACCGGCGAAGCTTGGGCAGGATGGGTCCTAGCGCGGCCACGTAGAGAAATGAAGGCAGAAAGATGGCGGCCGTGGCAACCACAGCGCCCCACGCGCCGCCGAGAAGATATCCGATGAAGGTCGCGGTTGAAAGCACAGGCCCGGGCGTGAACTGGCCAATCGCGATCGCATCCAGCACCTGCTGCTGGGTCAACCAATGATGATCGCGGACTAGTCCCTGCTCGACGAAGGCGAACAACACGTAGCCGCCGCCATAAAGCGCGGCGCCGACCTTGAGGAAGAACCAGCCGATCCGCGCCAGCGGTAAGCGCTGCGTCACGGGAATGCCAGCGGCCGCCAGTACCGCGCCGGGCAGGAGACTGGTTAGCAGACTGAAAAGAAAAAACGGCTTCTTCAGAAGAATCAATCCGGCTGAAAGATTAGTCCTGCCGGAAGATACTCCATGGCGCAGGTCGCGTATCAGCTTCGACAGCATCCCGATCAGTCCGCCACCTGCCAGGATCAGCAGCGGGCTCAGTTTCACAAGAAACATAGCCAGCGCCAACACTCCCAGTACGCCCAGCCACGCATCATGAACTGCAATCTTTCCCAGTCGCCAGACGGCGATTGCAATCACCGCGATCACTGCCGGCTTCACTCCCGCGAGCAGAGACTCGGCCAGCGGCAATGTGCCGAAGCGAACATAAGCCCAAGCCACTGCCGCTGTGATCAGTGCCGCGGGGATAATGAAGCTCGCGCCCGCAACCACCAGCCCCGCCCACCCGGCGCGCACGAAACCGACGTTGATCGCCATCTCGGTGGAGTTCGGTCCGGGGATGAGATTGGTCAGGCCCAGCATGTCGAGATACTGTTGCCGTGTCACCCATTGCCGCTTGCGAACCACTTCATCTTCCATCAGCGCGATGTGCGCCGCCGGTCCGCCAAAGCTGATTGTGCCTAACTTCAGGAATAGAACGGCCACGGCGTGCAGCCGCTCGCTGAGTGGGCCTTCGAGGCCGATGGTGGCGGGTTCTGGAGTCGGTTGGGCCAAGCAAGAATTGTACCGTGACGCGCCAGAGTCGTCCCGTTCAAGCGTACGTTTCGGGTGGTCCGAGCGTTACCTCTTTGCCTTGGCCGCTGGAAGCTCGAATCCCATGCGGGTGCGCGGTGGTTGCTTAGGGGTCATAAGCTCCTTGATAGCTACGATCAGATCCAGAATCGCGGAATCGTGGGTGTCCAAACGATTCTCCAGTTCGTCGATCTTTCCGGCCAGACGGCGGTTCGTGGCCAGCATCTCGCGCAGGCGCACAAAGGCACGCACCACAAAAACGCTCATTTGCACGGCTCGCTTCGAATTAAGCACTGTTGCGGCCATGATGGCTCCGTGCTCGGTGAACGCATAGGGTGGGTATCGCCGCCCGCCGCGGCCTTTCTTTGAGGTTGCAAATTGCAACCTCAAAGCTTCATGCTGTTTGGAATTAAGTTGAAACGTGAAGTCGGAGGGGAATCGTTCCTGGTTACGCGTGACCTGTTGGTTAAGCCGCTTGACGGTGACGCCATAGAGCTCCGCAAGATCAACGTCGAGAATTACTCTCTGATGACGAAGAATCAAGATGCGCGATTCGACTGCGAAGACTGGCGTTCCACTGCGTTTCGGCATCCTGAGCAGGGTTGCGTTCTTTTGTTTTTTCATTTGAGGGTCACAGTTTGTGACCTCAAAATCATAGTCCTGTCGGCTGGCCAGTTTTCGTCAGTGACGGCGCAAATTATCGTCAGGTTCCCGATTTGGTCGATTCGTTTGCTGCTCTTCGACGGTGAGGACTGCCTGCAGGAAGGCACCGAGATGCGTGCAAACGCAATTGGTTTTCCTAAATGCGGGTGCGACGTCGCTTTTGCTATGTGATGCTAACTTCCGTATACGTGCCGTACACCTCGCGCAGCGCTTCGCAAATCTCACCGACGGTCGCGTACGCTCGCACCGCGTCCACGATGTAAGGCATGGTATTGGCGGAAGAAATCTCTCCATTCACGCCTGCGTTCGGCTCCGGACCCGCCGCTTTCTTCAGGGCATCGAGACAACGCTGAACCTCGTCGTTGGATCGTCGCGCCCGCAACGCTTTCAGCTTGGCAGATTGCTGCCGCGCCACAGTCTCATCGATGTAGAGAATGTGTGGCGATTCTTCCTCAATCACAAACTCGTTTACGCCCACGACGATTTTTTCTTTCGCCTCGGCGGCGCGCTGGTATTGGTAGGAGGCTTCGGCAATCTCCTTCTGCGGATAGCCGCGCTCGATGGCCTTTACCATGCCACCCATCGCATCCAGTTTGCCGAAGTAGTCGAGCGCACCCTTTTCCATTTCGAGCGTGAGGCTTTCGAGAAAATACGAACCGCCCAGCGGATCGACCGTCTGGGTCACTCCTGACTCATAAGCGATGATCTGCTGCGTGCGCAGCGCGATGCGCGCCGCCTCTTCGGTGGGCAGAGCCAGGGCTTCGTCGTAGGAGTCGCAATGCAGCGACTGCGTTCCCCCGAGCACTGCGGCCAAAGCCTGCAACGCCACACGCGCGATGTTGTTGCGAGGTTGCTGGGCGGGCAGCGACACGCCCGCCGTCTGCGTGTGGAAGCGCATCAGCCAGGTGCGCTGGTTTCTCGCGCCGAAACGGTCTTTCATCACCTGGCCCCAAATCTTGCGTGCCGCGCGGTATTTTGCGATCTCCTCGAAGAAGTCGTTGTGCGCGTTGAAGAAAAAGCTGAGACGTGGACCGAAATCGTCCACTTCGAGTCCACGCCGCCGCGCCCACTCCACGTACTCCACGCCGTCATACAAAGTAAACGCCAGTTCCTGCAGGGCCGTCGAACCGGCCTCACGAATGTGGTATCCGCTGATGGAAATTGTGTTGAAGCGCGGTGTGAATTTCGATCCGAACTCGAAGGTGTCGATTACCAGGCGCATCGAGGGCGCCGGCGGATAGATATATTCTTTTTGTGCGATGTATTCCTTGAGAATGTCGTTCTGAATCGTGCCCGAAATCTTTTTCCAGTCGGCACCCTGCTTTTCCGCCACGACCAAATACATCGCCCACAATACCGATGCGGGCGAATTGATCGTCATCGATACAGTTGTTTTCTCCAGGTCGATGCCGCCGAAAAGAATTTCCATGTCCTCGAGCGAATCGATGGCCACGCCGCACTTGCCCACTTCGCCTTCGCTGGCTGCATGGTCCGAGTCGTAGCCCATCAGCGTGGGCAAATCGAATGCGACGGAGAGACCGTTGCCGCCGTGCTCGAGCAGGTATTTGTAGCGCTGGTTAGTTTCTTCGGGCGACGCGAAGCCGGAGAACTGCCGCATGGTGTAGAGCTTGCCGCGATATCCCGTGGCGTGAATGCCGCGCGTGAACGGCGCCTGACCGGGGTAACCGAGATATTTGTCCTCGCTCCAATCTGCGGGGAGATCGGCCTGGGTGTAGAGGCGGCGAACGGGGACGCCAGAAATCGTCGTAAAGCGGGCGTGACCGTTGTCGTCGAGATTCACTCCGGTGGGCGCACCGATCGGCCGCTCGGGAGATTTTTCAAGAGTGGGCGCAAGCGTTTTCTCTGCCCAATTCTTTTCAGCGGCGGAGGGATGGCGGTGTTCAAAAACGTCGGCTATGGGACTTTCCGCAACTTGCGGCTTGGACAGTTTCTTTTCCATACGAACCCCAGTGTTCTGTTGTGATGATAGGGAAGCGCGCGTTAGGGAGCAAGGCGCGAAGGTGAGTGTCAGAACGACCGGTCGGTTAGTGGCAACCGGTTTTGATTTCTGCTGGTCAGCACTTTTGGAGTGACCTCAGGTTAACCTCGATGTGAAAACGCCGTGACGCACCTAAACTTAACACGCGATTATAGGGGTCCTTCGACTGCGCGAGCCGATTCGCGAATGCGAATCGACTCACTCCGCTCAGGATGACATTTGATCGGTGCTTTTGCAGCTTAGCTCCCAGGCCTTGGCGTATTTCCACGAAACGTAAACCGCGTGGTAGAGGTGCAGCAGCAGGCCTTCGCGTCCATCGAGGAAGCCGAGGCGGAAGAAGTAGTTGTAGATGAACGTTGCCAACGGGCGCAGGACGATGTTGATGACGCTGAAACGGACCTTGCCGTTGGCTTTTGCTACGACCATCTCCGCGCCCAGGGAAGAGTAGCGATTCATGTGTTCGATGTAGTCGGAGAGCGTGGGATAGGAGTGGTGGAGGAGATCGATTGCGTCGCCCATCTCGTAATACAAAGCGGGGTTATAGATTGGGCGGCCTTCAACCATTCGGATATCCTCGTGAACCGGGCGCTCTTCGAAACGGCCGCTGCCGGGGCGGAAAAGCCGCAATTTCTTGTCAGGATAAAATCCGCCGTGCCGTATCCATCTTCCGAGAAAATAGTTGCGCCGTCCGAGTACGACGCCACCTTTGAAGTTTGCGAATTCCTCAATGTGCTGTCCGAACAGAATCAGCGACAGGAACTGATATGTTCCTTCGCTAATTTCCTCATCCGCATCCAAACTCAGAATCCAATCTCCGGTAGCTTTGTCGATCGCAGAGTTCTTCTGGGCGGCGTAGCCTTTCCATTCTTCGACGAAGACTTTCGCGCCGAATGACTTTGCGATCTCGACCGTGCGATCGGTCGAGCCCGAGTCGACGACGATGACTTCTCCTCTGCCGTCGCTGACCAGAGTCCGTACGCTTTCGAGCGTGCGGCCGAGGTTGGCTTCCTCGTTGTGCGTGATGATGACGACGGACAGGGTCACGGGAGGAAGGATACAACGTTAGGGCGCGGAGAGAGAATTGACAGCGAAGCATCTCCCTGCTCGGTTGACAGAGGGATTCCTCCTTCCGCTCGCTTCGCTCGCTGGTCGGAATGACAAGAATCTAAGGGGCTGATGAGGGTTGGGGGCTCGGCAACACCTCTTTATCTTGCCGTGGCGCAACATAGGGTACCTGCGGCAGGTGCGTCACCTGGCCGCGGGTGGCGTCGGCGACGTTGATCCCGGTGTGATCGAGCAGCAAGCCCGTGGCGCGGTCGAGTTCGACGCGCGATTTCTCGTAAGCCGCCTTGGCGGAGACCAGATTCGACTCCGATGTGGTAAGGACGGAAGCATCCTGCAGGATGGCGGTTGTGGTGGTGAGTCCGACTTTCAACTTCTGCTGGTCGGCGTCGAGAGTCTGGCGCGCGAAGTCGACCGCGTATTGGGCAGCCTGCACGGCGGCGCGATTCTGTTTCACATCAAATTGCGCGTTGCGCACTTCGATGCGCACTTGATTTTCCAGCTGGTGCAGCCGCACCTGCGCCTGGCGGTATTCCAGTTCGGCGCGCACCTGATTGGCTTGCGCCTCGCGATTGCGCAGCGGGATGGTCAGCGAGAGTCCGATACCCTTGTCAGGAGCGGTGCCGTTGAAGAGTTGGTTCAGCGTGCCGCCATAGCCGACCGAGTTCGTGTTCTGAAACGGCGGCGGAACGGTTGTGTAGCATCCCGTTGTGGCGCCGCCGGTGCAAGCGGGAAGGGCCACGTTCCCGCCCACTCCTGATCCGCTGTAGTAAGCAAAGGCGTCGAGCGAGGGCAGCATGGCGTTGCGAACCGCCTTGCTGCTGAGGTCGCGCGAATTGAGATCGATGCGCGACTCGACGAGTTCGGCACGGTGTTCGAGAGCCTGGTTGATCAGATCCTGCGTAGGAACGACAGCTTCCTCCTGCGGAATCTGCATGGTGGAGGTGGGAATCACATCGGCTTCGGCCAGAGCGGGATCTTCAATGCTGCGGCTGAGCGCGTTCTTCACCAGCAACTTTTCCAGTTCCAGATTGTTCTGCGCCAGGATCAGATTCTGCTGGTTGGTCGAGACCGTGCTCTGTGCGCTCACTACCTGAATGGGCGGCACAGTGCCGACCTTCGCCTGCTGCCTGGAATCGTCCAGCGCCTTCTGCGCGTAGGTGAGCGCTTCCTGCTGCACGTGCACGTTTTCGTAGGCATAGACCAGGTCCCAATACATATCTTCGATCTGGTCCACGGTGGTGATGATCTGCAGGCGAAAAGCGACGTCGGAAATCTCGCGGTTATTCTTGGCAATGCGAATGAAGCGAGTGTTGGGGAGAGAACCAAAACCCTGCAGCAGATTCTGCGTGACGCGGACCTGGAAGTTCGAACTGATGCCTGGGCTCAACAGGCTGATGGGACTGTTGGTCGCGAAGTGGGTGTTATTGAATCCGGCATTGAGAGTGGTGCCCCACTCAAATCCCTGGGTGTAGGCGAAATCGGCGGTGTAGGTGTTCTGGGAAAGTATGGGTACGCTATCTGTGCTGGTGGACTCCGTGTCGCTTCTGTCGAGCTGCAGCGTGCTGGTGACGACCGGATCGAAGCTGGTGATGTTCGAGCCGATGCCGAGCGTGGAACTGACCAACCCATTGGTTCCTGTGCCCACGCCGCTGGGGGCTACGGTGGTGCCTCCGGTGCCGGAACCAACCGTTCCTCCCAGGCCGCCTACGCCACCGCCGGGCGTGTTCTGCACAATGCCGGCGTTGACGCCGAGAATATTGGCACCCGATTTGGCGCGCAAGTAATCCGTGTCAGCGATGTTCAGGTTGTAGCGTGCGATGTCGAGATCGAGATTGTTCTCCAGCGCGAGAGCGATCGCGTCGTCGATGGAGAGATAGATTTTGCCGTTGCGCATGACAGAGTCGATGCGGGGCGAATTGCCCAGGTTCGGCTGCGCCACCTGCTGCGGCCGATAAGGTTGCAGGAAATGAGGAAAGGCGGAGCGCGGCTTGGAGTAATCCTGCAAATGAACCGTCTGCGGCTGCGCGGGAACCGGCACACTCTGGGGCGCCGGAGCCGCAGGCACATCCTGGGCGCGCAGGACCACCGGTAACTGCGTGCAGCCCAGGATGGCGAAGGCCATCCCCAGCAGGGCAGACCGCGAGATAGCCGCGATTCGGGATAAGGGCAAAAACATGTTTCGTCTCCTTGAGTAAGAAGGGTCGTGCGTCATGCGTAAGGCACTTGATCGATTTCGAAAGTCGAATGCGGTGAACATGAGAGCGTCTCTCCATCTTAGCGGGACGGAGCGAGCGGAGCGGGCGCAGATTGTAAAGAATTGTTAGGCAAGAAAATAAGGCGCGGCTTGTGGCCGCGCCTGCTTGGTTGAGCAACATCTTATTGAGGCTGCTGCGGAGCGGGAGTCTGCGGGGGCGGCGGGGTCACGGAGGGCAGTTCTTTGCGCGGCGCGATGTAGGGCACGCTGGGCATGCGATTGACCCGGCCCTTCGCTGCATCGTCGATGCTGATGCCGGCATGGTCGAGCGTGACGCCGATCGCGCGGTCGAGTTCGATGCGCGATTTCTCGTAGGCCGCCATGGCCGACATCAAAGTGGACTCCGCCGTGGCCAGCCCGCTCTGAGTTTGCAGGACCAACGTTGTAGTCGAGGTTCCGAACTGATATTTCTTCTGTTCGGCATCCAGCGACTGCTTGGCATAGTCAACGGCAGCCTGAGCGGAAACCACGCTGGCGCGGTTCTGTTCCACTCCGAATTGAGCGTTGCGGACCTCGATGCTGATCTGGTTTTCGATTTGCTGCAAGCGCATCTGAGCCTGCTGGTATTCCAGTTCCGAGCGGATCTGCACTGCCTGAGCGGCGCGGTTTCGCAGCGGAATATTCAGGGATAGGCCGACACCTTTGTCGGGAGCTGTGGAATTGATGAGCTGATTAAGAGTGCTGCCGTAGCCGATGGGCAGGGCCAGAGGACTTTGATCCAAGTTAGGGTTGGGATTGGCAGTGGCGCAGCCGAATTGAGTAGTAGCGTCAACGCAGACATTCGCGGGATTTTGCGAACCGCCCAATCCCGAGCCACCGTAATAGGCGTAAAGGTCCAGCGTAGGCAGCAACGCATTGCGCACGGCTCTGTTGCTGATCTCCGTGGTGTTGAGCTGAATACGTGATTCCACCAGATCGGCGCGATGGCGAAGCGCGTCGGCAATCAGATCCTGCGTGGGCTGAATCGGCTCACTCGCTGGAAGTTCCATGGTAGAAGTTGGAATTACATCGGCGGCCGCCAGCGTCTGATCCCGTAGGGTGCGGCTGAGCGCGTTCTTCATGAGCAACTGTTCTAACTGGAGGTTGGTGAGGGCAATTGTTAGAGCTTGCTGGTCCTGAGCGACGGTGCTCTGTGCGCGGACAACTTCGATGGGCGCTAAGCTGCCGATTTCCACTTGTTTCCTGGTATCGGAGAGGGTTTTGTCGGCGAAAGCCAGCGACTCCTTCTGCACGCGAGCGTTCTCGTAGGCATAAACCAGATCCCAGTACATGGTCTGAATCTGGTTCACCGTCGTAATCACCTGCAGCCGGAAAGCTACATCGGAAAGCTCACGATCGTTCTTCGCGATGCTGATGAAACGATTGTTGGCCGCCAGGCCGAAGCCCTGCAGCAGATGCTGTGTGAGTTGGAACTTGAAACTGGAGTTGAGTTGTGGGCTTAGCGGGCTGAAAGGTGCATTCCCGGTGACGACGCGGGTGTTGTTGAAGCCCACCAACAGATTTGTGCCCCAGTTGAAGCCTTGCTGATAGGCGAAGCTGCCAGTGGTGGTGTTCTGAGGAGACGACGGACTAAAAGTGCTAGAGGGGAGGATCGTGAAGCGATCCTCCTGCAGTGTGCCGGTGAGTACCGGATCGAAGCTGGTGATGAGCGACCCGAGGCCGAGCGTAGAGCCGACCAGTCCTCCCGCGCCTGCGCCCGCGCCGCCCGCACCGAGAGTAGTGCCTCCGGTGCCGGAGCCGACTTGGCCGCCGAGTCCGCCGATGCCGCCTCCGGGAGTGTTCTGCACGATGCCGGTATTCACGCCGAGGGTTTGAGCGCCGGCCTTGGCGCGGAGGATATCGGTATCGGCGATGTTCAGGTTGTAGCGCGCGATGGCGATATCAAGATTGTTCTCGAGCGCGAGCGCGATGGCATCGTCGAGCGAAAGATACAGCTTGCCGTCGCGCATTAGAGAATCGATGCGCCCCGTATTGGCCAGGTTGGGCGCCGCCAGGTGCCGCGCGGTGTAAGGCCCGATCGGGTTGGGAAAATGCGACACCGGCTGGGAATAATTCAGGACGGGAAGCGGCCGCGTTTCCGGCGTGTTCTGCGGGACAGGCGCGGCGGGTGGATCCTGGGCCCAGCATGCGACAGTCAGCGTTGCGAACAGGATTGCGGCGGCGGCTGGCCGGATGTTTAAGGCTAAGCGTGCGAATGGCATCTACTCATCTCCGTTCAGTAAGACCAGTTCAGATTAAGACCAGCTCAGTAGGACTAGTTCATTAAGACGCTGCAACTAAGAGACTTGGATGTAACGTGAGACAGCTGGAATCACCCAAAATGAAAGTTAGTCAAGCAAAGTTAGCCAATCATGGATACGCAACCATGGATATACAACCATTTGATACGCAACCGGTGGTCGCGGGGTTCCCGAAAAGCTCCTGAAAAGCGGGAGCGAGACGAAAGTTCGGTGAAGCCCATTAGTATATCCGACGCCGCGGCCTCTCTTTCGAGGGCTCCAGAGAGTTGAAACTGATAAAGTGCTGGCGATGGCCGAGTGATTCCCAGAGAACCGAATCGCTCGGCCGGGCGGAAAACCCCGGCGCATGAAATGACTTGGATGAAGCGGCGCGGCTCGGGGACTCGCGGCTACAAGAATTAAAAGATCGCATGCGCAATCTCAAACTGATTCTCTCCTATGACGGATCGGATTTTTCGGGCTGGCAGGTGCAGCCCGATGCCGTGACCGTGCAGGGCACACTCGCCTCAGCCATTGGACGAATCACCGGCGAAAAGGTATTGCCGCAGGGATCGGGGAGGACGGACGCGGGCGTGCATGCGCTGGCCCAGGTGGTGACATTTGTCACGGAGTCTTCGGTCCCGGCGGCGAATTTCGTGAAGGCGCTGAATGATATTTTGCCGGCGTCGGTGAGGGTGCTGGAAGTAGAAGAGGCTGCGGCCGATTTTCACGCGCGCAAGTCGGCGCAGGGAAAGACTTACAGGTACCGGATGTATCGGGCAGCGATTTGTCCGCCGTTCCTTGCCAGGTACGTGTGGCATTATCCTTTTCCTTTGGATGAGGCGGCGATGGTGCGGGCGGGGAGCCAAGTGGTGGGCGAGCACGATTTCACTTCGTTCGCGGCGGTCGATCCGGAGCGGGGACGCGAAGGTGCGCCGGTCTCCAATCTGCGGCGAGTTTTCTCTTCGAGCTGGGAGCGGCTGGGGGATGAGTTCGTCTACACAGTGCGAGGATCGGGGTTTCTGCACCACATGGTGAGAAATCTGGTAGGGACGTTTCTTCTGGTCGGAAAAGGGACGTTGCAGGCGGAGGATGTTACGCGGATACTGGAGGCGCGCGACCGATCGGCAGCGGGGGCGACCGCGCCGGCGAGCGGGCTCTATTTGGTCGGCGTGGAGTATTAGCGGAATTGTGTCAGTCTTGGCTATCGATCTCCAAGTCGCAGTGCGGAGGGTTTCGTCGGTAAATCCGGCCACGGGCGAAGTCTTGCGCGAGTTGGAATGCGCGGGCGAGGGTGAGGTTCAGGTGGCTGTGGCGCGGGCTCGTGCCGCACAAGGGGCGTGGGCTGCAATCGGCGTGCGGAAGCGGATCGCGGTGCTACGGGAGTTTCAGCGCAGGCTGCACGGGAAGAAATCGGAGATCGCCGAGGCCATCACGCGAGAGGCGGGCAAGCCTGTATCCGAAGCTCTGACCACGGAAGTACTGGTGGTGTTAGACGCGGCGCGGTTCCTGATCGACAATGCGAATCGCCTGCTGCGCGACGAACCGCTGCCGCACGGAAATCTCGCCACTAAGTTGAAGAGCGGGCGGCTGCTGCGCGAACCCTATGGCGTGGTCGGGATTATTTCGCCGTGGAACTATCCGTTCTCGATTCCTGCGACCGAGACTCTCGCGGCTCTGGTAGCGGGGAATGCGGTGGTGCTGAAGCCCTCGGAATTTACTTCTCTTGTGGCGCTGGAACTGCAGTCGCTGTTGCACGCTGCGGGCGTGCCTGCGGACGTTTTTCAGGTAGTGGTCGGAGATGGCGCAACGGGATCGGCGCTGATTCATTCGCGGGGTGAGACTGGAGTCGACAAGCTGGTTTTTACTGGCAGCGTAGCGACCGGCAAGCGCATTGCGGCGGCCGCGGCTGAACGGCTGTTACCGGTTG
>Ga0208190_1000906_pt1 | contig 11311 bp, 11 predicted proteins | sample June2015DPH_13_1_FD_184708 | JGI IMG/M metagenome (GOLD analysis project Ga0208190, IMG submission 184708) | Peatland microbial communities from SPRUCE experiment site at the Marcell Experimental Forest, Minnesota, USA - June2015DPH_13_10... | ecosystem: Environmental > Terrestrial > Soil >... | reverse complement strand
TCAAGATCTTTTTGAACGATACGCCCGGCGTCGGAGAGGAATGGCCAATGGGCGCCGACGCCCGAGCGGTACTCGTTCGCTAAGGTGATGTTATCGGTGCTGATCGTGACCAGACGGCAGTATCCAACCTCCATCTCGCGGTGGAATTGGACCAGGAGTTCAGCTTGCCTTCGGTCTTTCGGACAGTATCCTCCGCGGCTGAGCACCAGAACCATCGGATGCTGCCCCTGCAATTCCGAAAGCTTTCGGCGCTTCGTAGAGTGATCTGTAAGTTCGTAATCGGGGAAGCGGGCGCCGGGAACAATGTCAGGTCGCATGATTACAGGAACTCCCTTCACTATGTGTTGCAGATTGAAAACCAGGAGTTGGGCCGCCTACTTAACGCGGCCCGCAAGGGTTTAGCTTCGGATGAATGCCAGGATGTCCGCATTGATCACGTCGGCATGAATGGTCATCAGGCCGTGAGGGAAGCCGGGGTAGATCTTAAGAGTTGCATGCTTGATCAACTTCGCCTGCAGCAGTGAAGCGTCTTTGTAGGGGACAACTTGATCGTCGTCACCCTGCATCACCAGGGTCGGGACCGTGATCGCTTTCAGATCGTCGGTTTGGTCAACCTCGGAGAAAGCCTTGATGCCTTCGTAGTGAGCCAGCGCGCTGCCAATCATCCCCTGACGCCACCAGTTCCGGATAACTCCCTCCAAGGCCTTCGCGCCAGTTCTGTTGAAACCGTAAAATGGCCCCGAAGCGAAATCGAGAAAGAACTGCGCGCGGTTGTCGGCCACCAACTTGCGGAATCCATCGAACACTTCGAGCGGAGTGCCGCCCGGGTTGGTTTCAGTCTTGAGCATGAGCGGAGGAACGGAGGCGAGCAGCACGGCCTTGGCTACGCGGCCTTGAGGCTGGCCATATTTCGCGACATAGCGCGCCACTTCGCCACCGCCCGTCGAATGGCCGATGTGGACCGCATTCCTCAGGTCGAGGTGCTCGGCCACTGCCGAGGCGTCGGACGCGTAATGGTCCATGTCGTGGCCGGTGCCGACCTGCGAGGAACGACCGTGGCCCCGCCTGTCATGCGCGACGACGCGATACCCCTGAGCGAGAAAGAACAGCAGCTGGTTGTCCCAGTCGTCCGACGAAAGAGGCCAGCCGTGATGAAACACGACAGGCTGTGCATCCTTCGGGCCCCAGTCCTTGTAGAAAATCTGTGTACCGTCTTTGGTTGAAATCAGTGGCATACCATCTCTCCTTGCGCTTGGTTGTGAATTTGATGAAGCCGTCATTCGACGCAAATATCGGGCCACTGCTTGAACTCTGATCTCAGGAAGCTTCGATGGAGATCAGCGATCTGGTCCGATCTGCTATCGAGCAGAAAGTGGCCTGTGCCGAGTACATGCTTAGTGATGGGTTGTGGATTCTGTGCTTGTTGGAACGACAAATGAAACTGTGACCTGGTCGAGAGGGTGGTGGTTCGCATCGTTCAATTGAAGCAGCACCTTGTGCGGGCCCGGGGGAAGACCCTGGAGAATGATCGGATTTCCGCTTGCGTCCATCCAAACCCATTGGGCATCGTCAAGGTTCACATGAAGGTGCCCGACACGTGGCGAAGCGGCCGTAGCACCGGCGCCGAACACCGGCTCAAGATGAATGTTCTGGACACAATATTGAATAACGACCACTCCACGGGACGCAAGCGGTCCGGGCAGCGGGGGATCAGCAACAATCTTTGCCGGGGGCTCAGCGGTCGTGAGCGGGATAACGTGGGCGAGCCCGCACTTATCCGTTACGCTTTGCGCCGCCGCGCTGATTGCGATCAGCGCGATGGCGGCGATCGCCAGGAAAGATCTGCCTTTCAAACTCATGCGTTTCAGATTTGCCATCTTCTTTCCTCCATCGGGTTGACCTCACTCGAAAGCGAGGTTTATTCAATAATCAGTACTGCCCTCTGATTCTCGCGATTAAGGTGCGTAATTGGTGAAGACAAAGTCGCGAGCCTTGATAGGCGCGTGACAGGGATAGCAGGTTTTGAGCGGATTTTCAGGACCCGTCGACGTCAATCACGGCTTGGGCGAAGGCTTGTGGAGCTTCCTGTGGCAGATTGTGCCCGATGCCGCCAGTGATGATCCGGTTATCATATTTGCCGGTGAATTTCTGGCGATAGGCTGATGGGTCAGCGGGATGTGGCGCACCATTTGCATCTCCTTCAAGGGTAATGGTGGGCACGGCGATGGTCGGAAGCTGAGCGAGCTGCGCTTCGAATTTGTCATATTGCGGTTCGCCTTCAGCCAGTGCGATCCGAAAGCGATAGTTGTGAATCACGATGGCGACGTGATCCGGATTGTCGAAGGATGCCGCAGTGCGATCGAATGTGGCATCGTCGAAGTTCCACTTGGGCGAAGCGATCTGCCAAATGAGCTTCGCGAAGTCGTGCCGGTATTTGTCGTAGCCGGCCCGGCCACGCTCGGTGGCGAAGTAAAACTGGTACCACCATTGGAGTTCGGCCTTCGGCGGCAACGGCGCTTTGTTGGCTGCAGGGCTGGCGATCAGATAGCCGCTCACGGAGACGAGCGCCTTGCATCGTTCCGGCCAGAGAATCGCTATGATGTCCGCCGTCCTTCCTCCCCAATCAAAACCGGCAAGGATCGCCTTCTGAATCTTGAGCGCATCCATGAGATTGATGATGTCGAGGGCCGCTACGTATGGCTGGCCATTGCGAAAAGTGTCGGAGGAAAGAAAGCGCGTGGTTCCGTAGCCGCGCAGGAACGGGACGATCACCCTGTAGCCCTTGGACGCCAGCAGCGGTGCAACATCGACAAAGCTATAGATGTCGTAGGGCCAGCCGTGGAGAAGTATGACGGGCGGACCGTCTGCCGGGCCGTCTTCTGCGTATCCAACATTGAGGAGTCCGGCACCGATCTGCTTCAGCGGGTGGAACGAGGCGTTCGATACCGGCGTGATTGTGGCCAGATCTCCCGATCGTGCCTTGCCCGAAAGGGGCTGGACACCTTCCGCGAAGAGTGCGCCCGGTGTGAGCATTGCCGCACCAGCCGATAGTCCAGCGATTGCGAAACGCCGGCGTGAGATTTCATTAGTTTCTGCGTTCTTCATAAATCGTCTCCTCTGACCTATTTCGACTTGCATCTATTTCGCTCCACCCAATGGGGATCGGTTGGCCTACTTCTGCGTCTTCATGAACTGACTTACCAGCGCCGCAATCTCATCGGCTCTGGTATCGAGCGCGAAGTGTCCCGCGTCGAGCACGTGGATCTCAGCACTCGGTACATCCTTTCGGTAGCGCTCCGGCTCCCCCAAATCGAACGAAAGATCGTGCCTGCCCCAGATGACCAAAAGCTTTGGCTGCGCCTTCTGCATCCATGCCTGCCACTTTGGGTAGGCATCGACATTCGTGCGGTAGTCGTAGAAGAGATCGCTTTGAATCTGCGCCTGTCCCGGCGCGTTCAGAAACGCGTATTCGTCGGTCCAGAGATCCGGGTCGTAGAGCTCGGTGTTGGGATCGTCGCCGACGTGGCGCGTCTTCGTGGCTTGAAGCGAGAGCAGATTGGTGCGCAACTTTTCTTCATTGGCGGGTCGGTCGGCCCAGAATGCCCGGCGTGTTGTCCAGTTCGCGCCGAGGCCTTCATTATGAGCGACCGCATCCTGAACGATGAGAGCCTGCACCCGCTCGGGGTGCGCTAATGCCATGCGAAAACCGACGGGGCCGCCGTAGTCCTGCATGTAGAGCGTGTAGCGTGAGAGGCCGAGCGCCTTAGTGAAACCGTCCATAACGGAGGCGATGTGATCGAATGTGTAGGCGAATTGCGCGGGGCCGGGCCAGTCGCTGTGGCCGAAGCCCGGATAGTCGGGCGCAACCAGATGATATCTGTCAGAAAGCCTCGCCAAGAGCGGCTGAAACATCCGCGAGGACGATGGCAGACCGTGCAGCAAAAGAATGATGGGAGCATCTTTCGGCCCCGCTTCACGATAGAAGATGGAGAGTCCGTCGACTGTGACGGTGCGATAGAAGACTGGCTGTTGCATGGGTCGCTCCTCTCGGCGGTCGGCATTTTGTGCATGCGTGGCAAGGGCGGCGGCAAACACAGTTGCGAATGTCGCTAAGGCCCGAAAGATCGATTTCTTCTTCTGCATCGATCCCCCGCGAGCTACGCAACTCCAAACATCACTTCGAGACTCAATCTGGCGTCCTGAGTGGAAGACTGGCGACGCCGATGACCAGACGAACAACTGTGCGGCGCCCAATGAAATGGCGCCGCGCCGAGTACTTGATCTCGGAGGCAGCCGCGATTCAACGCTTCTCGTACGGGTGGAAGATGTAGTCCTGCGCTTTCACCACCGTATGGCACGCGTTTCCGCAGTCTGAGAGGCTTTTGGGATCGGCCGTGAACTTGTCCGAAGCGGGATCGTAGTTGAACACCGCGTAACCCCACCCGCCTGTTTTCGGGAATCTCTTGTTGTCCTTCTCCATCACGAAAGCCTGGGTAAAGAAGTCCGGCACATCCACGTCGAATTGGGCCTCCGTGTCCTTCTTCTGCTTCCACTGGAGCTTCACGATCATGGAGCCCTCGGGGAAAGGCTGGCCGTTGCCGGGAACGCCGGCCTTGTATCCCGCGATCATCTTCGGATTGGCGACGATTACCTTCAGTATGTCGTCCTGGCGGGCGGAAGAAACGGCAGCCCAGTCCTCGTATCCCCTGAAGTCGGAGAACGCGATTCCGCCCGGCGATATCAGCGAGTACTTGTCCTGCGCGTTCAGCGAGCCCTTGTCCTGCGCGTGAAGGGCCGTGAGCAGCAGCACAGCGAGCACTGTTATGACGATCACAAAGATCGTAAGAAGGGCGAGACGTTTGACCTCGGCGCGTGGCTTCAGCTTCTTTTCTTCTTGTTCTTGCATCACAGATTCGTTTACGCGTTCGGACATGGTGGTTTCTCCTTCACAAAGGCCTTCCAGGGCCCGTCAACCTGCATCTCGAATCCTTCCGATTAAGCCAGACGTGAGGGGAGCAAAACAATTGGACTATGGTATCGGCGATACCTTCGTATCGGGCGCTGGGCGCGGCACCCATGAGATGATCTTGATGCAAATGGAAACGGAATCGGCCATCGGCAGGGAGGGGTGTATAAGTGACTGACTCAATGCTGCCATCGATGAACACGCCTGACCGGCAGGCCCAGGCCTTCCCTGCCCTGACCCCCGCCCAGATCGACAGAATCCGGCCGTACGGCACCCCGAGAACAGTTCAGCCCGGAGAGATCCTGTTCGAGCCAGGTGAATTGGGAATGCCTTGCTTTGTTGTGCTCTCAGGAAAGCTCGAGATTCTCATGACGAGGCTTTCCGGTGAACAAGTAATTGTGACCTATGGTCCGGGAGGTTTCTCCGGAGAAATGGTCTTGATTTCCGGAGCCCGCTCCCTATCGCGCGGACGTGTCGTCGAGCCAGGTGAATTCCTTGAAGTTAGCGCAGATGCCTTGCACTCGCTCATCGCAAAAGATGCGGAACTCAGCGACATTTTCATGCGCGCTTTCATCCAGCGACGCCAGGCGCTCATTGCGGGGGGCTTGGGTAACGCGACTATCCTGGGATCGCATTACTCCGCTCACACGCTGCGCTTGCGCGAGTTTCTCACCCGCAACGGGCATCCGCACACATATATCGACCTTGACAGTGACACCGCCGCTCAGGAGCTGCTCGATCGTTTTAATTTGAAGATCGACGAAATACCCGTTGTGATTTGCAGCGGAAAGGCCGTGCTGCGCAACCCCACTACGCAGCGGCTGGCTGAGTGTCTGGGATTCGCGGACAATGTTGATGAATCACGCATTCGTGATGTCGCCATCGTGGGCGCTGGCCCCGCCGGGCTCGCGGCAGCGGTTTATGCCGCTTCTGAAGGCCTGGATGCCGTCGTAATCGAAGCTGACTTTCCCGGTGGACAGGCCGGCACGAGCTCAAAAATTGAGAACTACATTGGTTTCCCGACCGGCATCTCTGGTCTGGAGCTCACAGGCCGCGCCGTTGTTCAGGCAGAAAAATTCGGCGCTCAGATGTTGGTGGGGCAACGAGTTGTCCAGTTCCATTGCGATCAAAAGCCATACCAGCTCTCGCTGGAGAATGGGAACGTTCTGCGGGCTCGTAGCGTCATCATCGCCTCTGGCGCGCAATACAATACGCCGAAAATCGCCAACCTGAAGCAGTTCGAAGGCAACGGAATCTATTACGCGGCCACATTCATGGAATCGCAACTTTGCGGGGGCGACGAGGTCATCGTCATCGGCGGGGGCAATTCGGCCGGCCAGGCAGCAGCTTTTCTGGCGGAAACTGCCCACAAGGTTTATATGCTGGTTCGCGGAAAGACCCTTTCAGAGACGATGTCGCGCTACCTGGTCCAGAGGATTACGGAGAATCCCGTGGTCGAGTTGCATTTCGAATCTGAGCTTGTGGCGTTAGAGGGCGAGTCGCACCTCGAACGTGTCACTTGGCTTGACCGGTCGTCGGGGGAGACATCGACGCGCGACATCCGGCACGTTTTCGTGATGGCGGGTGCGTCACCGCATAGCGACTGGTTGCGTGGCTGTGTCGCCCTGGATCAGCAGGGCTTCATTCTTACAGGACGCGACCTGGATCCGATTCTGGCAGGCGCACCACAAAAGTGGCCTCTTGGTCGGCCGCCGCAGATGCTTGAGACGAGCTTGCCGGCCGTTTTCGCGGTTGGCGATATCCGCTCCGGCAACGTGAAGCGGGTTGCGTCAGCCGTTGGCGAAGGTGCCATCTCGATCCATCTTGTACATCGCTCCTTGGCGGAAATATAGCTGATCTCCCGGCGATGCATTGTTACCGCATAGCAGATCATTCAACCGAATCTGGTTTACAGGGTTCTCATTCTTCTCCGCTTCGGCCGAGGAGTTGGAGTACGATTTTGCCTTTTTTGTGCGGTGCTCCGGCCAGCATCTCGTGTGCCTTGCGCGCATCTTCGAGCGGCAGCACCGACCCGACCTGAGGAGAGATCTTTCGCGTCTCAAACAGATCCGAAACCGCGCGCAATCTCTCGCTCGTAACGTCAGCGTAAAAGAACATCGACTGGATTCCCGCTCGTTGAGGAAGTTGCGCGGAGACCAGGGACACGAGTCGCCCTCCCGCTTTCACTGCCCCGGCACAGCGTTGAACCGTGTCACCGCCCACGGTGTCGAGGACCGCGTCGACCTGAGGCAAGCTGAATTCGAAACCAGGGGCGCTCGAATCGAGAATGGTTTCGACGCCCAATGCGCGGAGCATCTCCTGGTCAGTGGAGCGGGCAATCGCAATCACTCGCATTCCGGCATCGAGAGCCATTTCGACGGCATAGGCGCCCACGTTTCCGGCGGCGCCTGTGATCAGTATCGTATCGCCGCTTTTCGCTTGGGCATATTCGAAGAGCATCTGCCAGGCGGCGACTGAGACAACCGGGGCCGAAGCTGCCTCAAGTTGGTTCAGGCGCGGCGGCTTTGGTGCGATCATACCCGCGAGCGCGACGGCGAACTCGGTTTGGGCGCCGCAAAACTGCGGGTTCGTAACGCCGTAAACCTCATCGCCGATTGCGAATTGGCTCACATCGGGACCGAGCGCCTTAATGGAGCCCGCGAGGTCGGAACCGAGAGTCAATGGAGGTTGCGGACTTACCTTACTCTTGCCCTCACGAATGATTGCGTCCCATGGCGCGACGCCCGCGGCGGCAACGCGCACCAGCACCTCTCCTTTGCCTGGCGATGGCTTCGGAATCTCTTCGACAACGACGACCTCAGGCGGTCCGAAACTGTGGATGCGCACAGCTTTCATATAAATCAAACTTCCCTCACAGAAATTCACTGCCCGCTAGTTCAGCAGCGATTCCCAGTTGGCTGGCACCCTTCCCGCTGGGCCAGGAACCGGCTGATTTTTTGGATGCGCGTGCGGCGGAAGCAACTCCGCACCTCTGATCATCCCCTGCGTCTCGTAGTCGTAGAACCAGTCCTCGCTCGGCTCGAAACTCGCGATGATCGGATGCCCCGTTGCCGCCGCATGCTTTGATGCATGCTGGCTCGGGGAACTGTCGCAGCAACCGATGTGACCACACTCCGCACACCGGCGGAGATGAAACCACCAACCATCCGGTGACGCCAGGCATTCTACGCACCCATTGCCGCTTGGTTTCGAATCAGGGTCGATTCCGCGCCGATTTTTCTTCATTTCAATTTGTCCTCGCTTCTGACGCGACGTCTTCCGTCTCCCAACTCGCTGGCCAGTCGATTGTGAACTCCGCACTTGGCGGTCGCGCCTCGCAAACTCAACTCAGATTCTTTCAGGCGGCAGCCGACTCTGCAATTGGACGATGGTATTGGCGATACCGCTGCATTGGAGGCCCGAGGAATAGGGTAAACGCACCACCCTTTGGCGATGTGTCCAATCCGCACTTTGGTGTCGGTCGATACCTTCGTCCAATAGACGCGTTGTCCCGCTTCTGGTTCCATGAAGGTGCCGCCGATGGGAGCAGTTGTGAACGATGCAACCGCCGCACCCAAAGTCCGGCGGACACCGTATCAAAATTGGAGCCATCAATGAGCGCAGTACAAGTCGATCAGAAGAGCTACGAGATGCCCCCCCGCGAAGGGATCAGTATTGCGCATTTTCTCACCGTCACCGACATCAACCGGTCGGCTCACTACTACGAAAAAGTGTTCGGCGCTCAAATTTTGAGCATGGGTGACGGCAACGCGCCTGCGTACCTTCTGCTTGCGAATATCTGGATGATTTTGAACGTCGGAGGCGGCCCGACCCCCGACAAGCCGACGGTAACGCTCAGCGTCCCCGACCCGAATCACATCAACAGCTTTATGAATTTCCGCGTTGCGGATATTCAAGCGTGCTATGAATTATGGAAGAGTCGAGGAGCCGAGTTCATCACCCCGCCGATCCCCAAATATGGCGAGATACGCTGCTACATCCGCGATCCTGACGGTTATATTATCGAAGTCGGGCAGAGCACCGACCTTACGTATGGCTAACGCTCGGCCCGGACGGGATGCGAATTCAACGGCTTGACGGACGATGGCAGAGTGCTCGAAAGTGGAGCTCCTTCGGCGTACCTGTTTACGATTGCAAGGATTGCCGACGACCAGGTGCAAATAAAACTCCGCCGATAGTACCCGGTTGCTTCTCCCTCTGCGGAGGCTTCCAGAAAGGCAGCAAATGGGGCTCGTACGGACCCTGATTGATTGTGACAAGAAGGTCGCTGAATCAGTGCTTCCGCAGAAATTGAGAAAGCTGTACGACGGGGATCTGCGCTTTCGCACACCACCCGCTGCGCGCCCGTTTGTCATTGCGAATTTTGTTTCCACTCTTGACGGGGTCGTCAGCTACGAGATTAAGGGTAAGTCTGGCGGCTCAACCATCAGTGGTTCCAATCCTGCGGACCGGTTCATCATGGGCCTGTTGCGGGCTTCTGCGGATGCCATCATGGTCGGCGCTGGAACCCTGAACGACGTAAGCACGAAAAGCCTTTGGACTCCTGAATACGTCTACCCCGATGCCAGGCATTTATATAAGGAATACCGAGTCAACGCGCGCAAACCAGAATATCCCCTGCTCGTGATCGTTAGCGGTAGCGGCCGACTGGAGTTGGACAGAGCGATTTTCCGAACACCGGCCATGCGCGCCGTGGTTATCACAACTTCGGCCGGCAGAGATGAGCTCACGCGCCGAGGCGCTGCGACTCTAGGCTCCGTTGAGATGCATGCTTTGAGTTCGAGGAGCGGCAGCATCGCACCGCGGGCGATCCTCAAATTGCTGCAGTCGCAGTTTGGGGTGGGTATGCTTCTCCACGAGGGCGGGCCTACACTGTTCGGTCAATTTCTGGCGGCAGAAGCTGTAGACGAACTCTTTCTGACGCTTTCGCCGCAGATCGCGGGCCGTAAGGGCGATGCAGTTCGACCGGCAGTCGTCGAAGGCGTTGAGTTTCTGCCGGGTTCTGCTCCCTGGTTTCAAATGGTCAGCGTCAAAGAACAGGCTGCGTATCTGTACCTGCGCTACCGGCGTCGGCGGAGCTGAAAACCCAGTAACCTTTCGGAGCGCGCGGCATTTGGCGCATTTGTTGCTGCCCGCCCTGTAGCGGCGTGATTCCACGCAGAGCCTTTGTCGCCCCAAATTTCTTTTCCTGTCCCCTATCCCGCAAGACAAAGTCAAGGCACCAGCAAGATCTTCCCGGCGCCACCCTTCTCTACCATTGCCTGAGCCTCGGCCGCTTCACGGAGCGGCAGTTTCTCGTCAATCGGGATGACCAGCTTGCCATCTCGCACCGCTTCGGCCATGTACTGTAGAGTCCCTCTGTCGAAATGCGAGAACACCGGCACAACCTTTACGGACGGGTACTTCGCGGCGTTCCGCGGCGGCCCGACAACGGAGGAATACACCCCTCCCTGCTTGACCTTGGCGATCAGTGTCTCCGCGGTTTTTCCGCCGACCGTATCCGCTACCGCATCGAGCGGAGCAAGATTCGCAATCGCGGTGTCGTCGTCGGTTGCGACCACCTGATCCGCGCCGATCGTCTTCGCTTCATCCATCTGCCTCTTCAAGACCCCCGCGATCACAGTCGCTCCGCGATCCTTCGCAGTGAATACGGCCGAGCGCCCGACATTTCCTACAGCACCTACGACAATCACCGACTGGCCGGCTTTGACCCCCGTTGCTGAAAGGAGCTGGTTGCCGGTCACAGTTACCAGCGGCAGCGCCGCCGCCTCGATCGTGTCAAGGCCCATGGGGATATCCGCGAGAACGTCTGCTTTCACGACGCAAAGCTCGGCGTACGTGTTGTCCGCCATTGCGAACACCTGATCGCCTTCGGTGAAGATTTCTACGTCTGGCCCTACCTCGATCACAGTTCCCGACATATCCACTCCTATGAGGCTCGGAAAGTTCATGGGATAAAAATCCTTTGTCAATCCGGCACGCCGCTTGCAATCGATCGGATTCACGCTCGCCGCGGCGACCCGCACCAGGACTTCGCCCGGACCTGCCACCGGATCGGGGTACTCCTCGAACTTCAGTACGTCCGGGCCGCCATATTCGTGGACAACGATCGCCTTCATACTTCATCTCCTTGCGCGGATTCTCAAACCACAAGATTCTTAGCTCTGCGCTCTGCGCTCGCGCGTCGCAGCGCCTTTGGCGGCAGCCTCTTCTCTATTCTTCTGGGGATGAACGCCCAAGTCGTGCCATGAAGTTTCCGCCAGGTTGACGTCGTAGTATTTTGCGGCTTTCTCGATGTTCGTGAACGCCAAAGCACGGTCGGAA
>Ga0208190_1000893_pt1 | contig 11356 bp, 9 predicted proteins | sample June2015DPH_13_1_FD_184708 | JGI IMG/M metagenome (GOLD analysis project Ga0208190, IMG submission 184708) | Peatland microbial communities from SPRUCE experiment site at the Marcell Experimental Forest, Minnesota, USA - June2015DPH_13_10... | ecosystem: Environmental > Terrestrial > Soil >... | reverse complement strand
TTTGACTTCTGCCAGCGGAATGTCAGCCCAGGCGAATTTCTGGGGCCCGCGGTAGAGAACGTTGAACCGCAGCCGCTCTGTGGACACGGTGAGTTCCGGAAGTAGATGGGTGAACTCGTCCGTGGCCAGGTTCCCGCCATTTGCGATGGAGCGTTCCGCCATGCTCGATACGTCCGCCAGCGCGCCGAGAATTCCCTTGACGAATTCGGAATAGGAATCGACGCAGTCGTTGGTTAGCGAAGTCAAAACGGCACGAGGCGGTGGCACTCGGAGCCGACGCTTTCGTCTGGGCAGAGGAGGAGCCGCTGGACTCGCGTCCATGAGCGCATTCATGATCCCAACCCCGGCGATGCCATCGGCGAGGCAGTGATGCAGGCGAAAAATGAGCCCGCTGCGATTACCTTTCAGCCCATGCACCACGGTCAGGTCCCATAGAGGGTGCTGCCGGTCCATCACTGTGCTCAGAATTTTCCCCGCAAACGTCTTCAACTCTGCGTCGGAACCATGCTTGAGCGTCACCTCGCGTACGTGCCTGCGGATGTCGAAGGTTGGGTCGTATTCCCAACTTGGAAGGCCAATATTAAGGAGCGGGGGTACCACACGCTTTAGGTAGCGGGGAATAAGCGGCAGCTTCGACTCGACGAACTGAACGAAAGCCTCGGAAGGGATCTCAAGCCTCAAAAACGCAGACACAGGCTACGTTGAGGGGCATGCCCTCGCGTTCCAGATGGAGGAAAACGGCGTCCCCCCAGGAAAGGCGGTCACCCTGATGATTGTTCTGCATGCCAGCTCTCCTATTGAGTTGCCGAACTTCAGTTGCCACACATCGCGCCTCTCAACTCACGAAGGAAAATCGCGACGCCAGCTTCACCAGTTTGAGCACTCTGTAGACACCGACGTGGACGCCGCGCAACACCACCTTGACGCCTTTGTTGTCAGCTATGCCCGCGAACGCTTCCATCGCTTTGAGCGCACTCGCATCGATCCGGAGCACGGCAGAGAAATCCAAAACCACTTCGCCCTCGGCGCTGTCCAGTTTGTCACCGGCCTCTTGCAACCCCTGGACAACTCGCTCTTCATCAATCTTGAGACACACGGCGATCATTGCCATAAGCACCACCATCCGCTACGCGGTTTGTTGCTGAGGTACACTCGCCACCTTGGCTAAACCTCGCCCCTGATAGGCCTTCCAAAACAGCTCTGCCAATTCGCTGATCAGTGGCATACGAGGGTTCGACTGCCAGGACGGATCGTCAAAGGCAAGCTTGGTCAGATCAGGTATTGCCCGCTCGAACTCTTCCTTGGAGATTCCCAGGTCGGCGATCGAACGTGGGAGGCCCAATTGGTCGAGTAACTGTTCTGTCGCCGCCACCAGGTTCTTCACCTTTTCCTCAATCGTGTGCCCGCCCAGACCCAGCAAGTCCGCGACCGTAGCGTATTTCTTGTGGGCGAGATACCCCTTCTGGTACGGCGACGGCACGAACTTAGTGGGCACGGCCGCGTTATACGCAATGACGTGCGGCAACATGAGCGCATTGGCCCGGCCGTGGGCGACACCGAAACGCGCCCCGAAGGCATGCGCCAGTGCGTGATTCACTCCCACCGACGCGTTGGCAAACGCCAGCGCCGCAATGCATGAGGCATTGTGCATCATGCAACGTGCCTCTTCATCGCGGGGATGCTCATAAGCGATGGGCAGGTACTTGAACGCCATCCGGATCGCCTGCATGGCGTTGCAGTCGGTATAGGCCGAAGCGTAAGTGGAAACGACAGCCTCCAGCGCATGGGTCAGGCAGTCGATGCCGGTATCGGCGGTAAGCCCCTTCGGCATGGACATCACAAACTGCGGATCGACGATGGCCACATCCGGGGTCAGCGAGTAGTCGGCCAGGGTTACCTTGCGCCCGCGCTCTTTGTCGGTCAGGACGGCAAAGGGAGTGACTTCGCTCCCCGTTCCGCTGGTGGTGGAGATGGCAATCAGCCGCGCCCGGTTAATTTTCTCGGTCGGGTACTGAACCACGCGCTTGCGCAGATCCAGAAAAGGCGCAGCCAGTTCTTCCAGGTCGGCGTCCGGCGACTCGTACTTAAGCTTCATGATCTTGGCCGCGTCGATCACCGACCCGCCGCCGAGCGCGATGATCTGGTCCGCTTTATAGAAGTTGAGCGCCTCCACTCCTTGCATGACCACCTTGACCTCAGGCTCTGCATCGGGAATGACCGAGACGTGGACGCGGGCTCCTTCAGGAATGTTGCGCCGGACAATGTCGACGTGCCCGATTTGCTCCATGGAGGGATTTGTAACGATGACGGTGGAGCGCGATGGGAATTGGCGCACATTCTCCACCGCGTTCAAGTTGAAATAAATCTGATTGGGAACCCGGAACCACATATGGGCTTGGGTCCTCCGAGCTACGCGCTTGATGTTGAGATAGTGATAGATATTTATGTTATCGGTGGTGCTATTGCCGCCCCCGGTGCCACATCCGAAGGAGAAGGTGGGCACCAGATCGTTGTAAACGGCGCCCAGTGCTCCGACTGAGCCGGGCGAGTTCACAATGATCCGCCCGGCGTTCATCATCTCACCGAACTTGCTGATGACCTCATCGTTGCGCGAAAAAATGACCGCCGTATGTCCCAGTCCACCGGCATGATTCAGGTCGACGCACACCTTGAGAGCCTCATCGACGGATTTCGCTCGATAGACCGCGAGCAGCGGGAACAGTTTCTCCACCGACAGGGGATGTTCGCGGCCTACGCCTTGAATCGGCGCAATCAGGAGTTTGGTGTCCGGCTTCACGGAAAGACCGGCAAAACGAGCGATATCGATGGCCCTTTGCCCGACTGCCATGGGTTGCATAAACCCAGTCTTAGGATCGATGACCGCGCGCGCCAGCAGTTCCGCCTCTTTCTCATTGCAGATGTGCGTGCCCAGCTCCGCAAATTTCTTCAGCACGAGATCATAAACTTCATCGTCGATCACCACCGTTTGCTCGGAGGCACAGATGGTTCCGTTATCAAAGGTTTTGGAGAGAATGATGTCCACTACGGCGGTACTCAGGTCCGCCGTTTTTTCCAAATAGACTGGCGTGTTGCCCGGCCCTACACCCAGGGCGGGCTTGCCGGAGCTATAGGCGGCTTTGACCGCACCCGGCCCGCCGGTGGCATCAATCAAGGCTACGTCTTTATGCCGCATCAGGTAAGCGTTGTCCTGCAGGGTGTGCGATTCTAGGCAGGAAAAAACCCCTTCGGGCGCGCCATGCTTCAGCGCGCTCTCATACATGATCTTCACCGCCTCGAAGCAACAACGCCAGGCATTTGGATGAGGACTGAAAATGACCGCGTTGCGCGTTTTGATGGCCATGATGCATTTGAAGAGAACCGTGGAAGTGGGGTTCGTAATAGGCGTGATCGAGAAGATGACCCCGATCGGTTCCGCCATCTCCACCAGATTGCGCTCCGGAAACTCGCGAATGATGCCAACGGTACGTTTATCCTTGATGTAGTTGTAGGTGAACTCCGTGGCGCACATGTTCTTGAGGACCTTGTCTTCCATGACTCCGAGCTTGGTTTCCTCAACCGCCAGGCGGGCGAGATGTTGAGCTTGGTCCAGGCCAGCCAGGACCATCGGCTTGACAATACGATCAACGTCCTCTTGGGTAAATTGGGTAAACACGGCGGCGGCGGTTCTGGCTTGACTGACCACTCTCTCCAGATAAGCGATCCGTTCTTCACTGAGGCTTTCTGCGGGAAGCGGGATCTGCACCCGTTCCTGAACTGCTTCGCTTGCGCTCATCGCTGCCTCCTTAATTCAGGAATATATGCGAGGGGCCCATTACCTACGAAGAAGCATGCTTAATTCTTATTTCCCCAGTTCCCGCGATCACGAAGTGGGACAACTTGATCGCTGGGCACAACCGTTCGTGTTCTAACTACGCGTAGTCGATGGGATTCCTCTCCAGCCAGTGCTCGTCACGCATCCTGCCAATGTTCCTCAAAGCACTACTAGTGGCGCGCGCGGTCAAACCGCGGGTTTCCCAAGCGACACCAGCTCCGAGTCCAATAGCCCAGCCCGCGAAGCCGCATGCCAACGCTCTGCTGATAGATCTATGACGGTCTCCGGGATAACTGCCCAACACTCCGATACACGCTCCAACGACCGCAGGCTTCAGGGCACTTCGAATTCCTTCGCGAAGAAATGGAGTAAGGGACCTTCCGTTGAGGAACGCTTCTCGACCGCCACGCGCTCCATCGAGCGCAGAATTCAGAATCCTTCGGCCGTATTCAAATTCGGATTTCGACCAGTTGCGTAGTTCCATGGCAGCTTGCCTCACGCCTTGTTCAACTAGATCACAAGCAGCAAGTTGGGTTCATAGCACGCATCACGCCTCATTGTGATCGCAATCACTGCAGAGAACATTTGCGAATCAAAGCCTGCGGTCGTATCCCTACGTTTTCGCACGTACAGGCAAGCAAGCGCTGCGATGATCAGAATCACTACGGCGCGAGCACAACAAAGGTCGGATCTAAAAGATTTACGTTCATCAAAACCTTCCCTTGTATCAAAATGCCCACAAAACCACGCTTGTTTACGAAAGGTCCCTCTATCGTCAGAACCCTGTGAATCTCCAGTATCGAACTTCGTGTTTCGTAAAACTGGTCAGAATTGATCGTGTTGTAACTCCGTGCTGAGGTATCTAGCTACCGAATGTTCAAGTGGAGTGCAGAGGAACAATCCGAACGGCTCTTATGCTTTATGCCCGAAATGAATTCCTCATCGTTCCTAAGCGGCCCTGCGCGGAACTGGCGCGCTCTCATCCAGAGCCGTCGCCAGAGCAATTTGGTGCAGAGATTTCTGTGATCCTTGTTTACGCTGGTTCCTTTGGGGCAGACCCAAAGTAGCTCGGAGTGCGTAGGAACAAGCGGTCCTTTAGCTTCCCGCAGGAGGACTCTCGCCGCTCCGCTACTGCACGCGTAGACAGACAATGATGAAGCTAGAATCCAAGCGGCCCGCAGGACTGCCTGCAGCGAATAAAGGATGGGTTCCACGAGTGGACCCTCATTTCTACTCAGTTGCGCAAGGAGTCCGTCGGGAATGATTGGGCGCCAGGAAGCGCGACGGAGTGTTGCGAACGGGAACTTTTAAGCTTAGGCCCCCGCGTCAGCAAAAGCTAATGAGACGCGTGAGATTCGGGAACGGACCCCGATGACTGTGCCACGCCATGGCTCCTGTGAGCGGCTCGAGACATTTGTTCGCCACTGTAATCCGTGATATATACTGCGTCGCAGCGAGGAAGGCCTCTTTCACCCTCACCTTGATAGGTCCGTATGTCCCAAATGCGCAAGGACATCTTCACTGACCGCTGGATAATTGTGGCGGATGGCGACGGTTTGCAGCGAACAGGGTTTCATTTCAAGAAGTTCGCAAGGCAGACCGCCTTCTGCCCATTCTGCGAGAACAATGAGGCCGCAACGCCGGGGGAAGTGTTCGCCATCCGAAACGGCCCACCTTCACCTAACAGGCCGGGGTGGACAGTAAGAGTGGTACCAAATTCTCTACCACGGCTACGGATAGAAGGCGAACTGGCACGACGGGCCGAAGCGCTGCACGACCTGATGAATGGTGTGGGAGCACACGAAATCATTGTGGAAACATCGCGGCACGACCGTAGTCTTCATGAGTTAGAAATCGATGAAATCTCTGACGTTATCAGAGCTTACATAGCTCGCATCGTCGATCTTGAAGGGGATAAGCGTGTGCGCTACGTTTTGATCTTCAAGAATCACGGAGAGGGAGCCGGGGCTCACACTATTAGTCATTCAATCTCGCAGCTAATCGCACTCCCGATAACGCCACGAGCAGTTAAGACGAAACTCATGATTGCTCGTGACTACTTTGCTTTGAAGGAACGCTGCATATATTGCGACGTGCTCCAACAAGAGTTAAAGGGCCGAACGCGATTGATTAGTGAAAACGAGGATTTTGTGGCGTTTGCTCCGTTCGCGTCACGCTTTCCGTTCGAGATGTGCATCCTCCCGAAGTTTCACAGCAGCGCATTCAGTCGACTCGGGGCAACTCAAGGCAAGAACTTGGCTCTCATACTCCGTGATGTGTTGCAGAAGTTGGATCAAAAGGTAGGCGGACCGCCCTACAACTTGTCGCTTCACGACCGCCCGTTTCTGCGTCCAAGAGGGAACTACTGGAAAACAATCGAGGAGGACTTCCATTGGCATATAGAAATCCTGCCCCAAACGTCTCGGATTACTGGATTTGAGTGGGCTTCGGGTTTCTTCTACAACCCGTTGCCGCCGGAAGTCGCCGCCCGCAGCCTCTCGCCGGATTTTCCCGCCGGTTCGAACACTCCCTGACCTTCTGTGGGGGCCTACTAGCGGCTTATCTAACCGGTCGGCCACTTGTTAATCATCGACCCCATGGCGGTTGCCGACCCGGAACTGAATCCTGATCCTACGACTTGCGACGTTGAATCATAGCGGCTGCTCCTGCACACACCGACTTGCGCACAAACCACTGGGCTCGCGATCTTTCCTGGCAAACTCGCCGATCTGATTTGGCAATATTGCACTCAAGATCGAGAGCAAGCGTGAAGCTATCGTGATTCCAGACTGTCCGAAAAGATCAGACCAAAACCACAGCTTCGGTGACTTCGATTTTGGGCTCGAACCTCAAAGGTACGTCGATGGCACGGGAGACGAGGCATAGTCTTTCCGCCTTCTTCAGAAGGTCGAGGGCATGTTCCCGCTCCTTGGAGGAGGCAATCCTGAGATTCGGGCGGATCACAATTTCGCTGAAATCATAGCCGCACGCGGTCTTCCGTATCGTGCCGCTGGCGTCCACCTGCAAGTCGGTGACGTCGAACCGCCCACCACCCGCCACGGCACGTAGAGTGGTCGTGAAGCACCCGGCGAGGGCAGCCAACAAGAGTTCTTCTGGAGTCCAGCGACCTTCGAGTCCACCAAACTCTTTGGGGGCGGTGAAGTGAATGGCGTTGGGCGCGGAATCCGACTTGGCTAGGCCACACCGTCCAGAAGTCCACCACGCTGCTACTCGGTATGCGTGCTCTCCACTCTGTCCGGACATAGGACACCTCTAGTTTTGTGCAGGATGCCTCAGGCGCCCCCGAAAACTCCGTGCATATGGGTACGGGATCAGGTGATTAGGGTCACAAAGAAGCGGCGCTCCTAGCTTGGTATATCGAGTGTTCACCTGCGGAGTTGCTGCAGCTTCGGCTGCTTAGAATCGCGGTCCCCCACAACCTCTCCGTAGTTCGCATTGTTGAGCGTGCACGGCTGCGTCCGACACTTCAAATCATCCATCCGTTTCAGAATCTTACCCCGCACGGTACGTGAGATCTGCAATGTTGACAGTCCGGGCTAAGGACTCTGAGAAGAGACAATTAGGTGCAGATTCGAAGTCTCAAGGTCGCAACTCACCTCGACGTATTCGGGTCCTTCGTTTCATTGGGCGTGCTGCGTCTTGGTGGGAACGTGCTCTTCCCAAGGGGAGGTAGGACGTCTCGAAACATTCCGTGTTCGTAATGTAGACATCCTCCCAGTGCACCTACGATACTCAGTCCGGCCGAGTAGAGTGCGCATGTGGAGTGCACAATTTTAGGTTCTTCCTCACTCTTGGTACAAAATCGTGGGAGGCGGGAGAGGCAAGATGCGAGCGCGAAGCAGTTCAAATCCGGCTCGGCCATACTTCTGGCGCTTCAGTGTCTTCAGCCGATTGATGTGACCTTCCACCGGTCCATTGCTGCAGCTCTGTTCGACGGCTGCCTCGACTGCACTCTGGTCTTGCTTCAACCTGCGCACAAAACGCTGCATTCTGTAGAGGCCGGACGCGTCGGCCTTCTTCATCCACGCGTGCAGCGTCTTGATCTTGCCCGCCCGTAAAATCGTGCGAAAGCTCATGACCAGGCTGCGCATCACTGCATATCCGGGGCAGGGTTTCTTCAGGGCATCCGCGGTGTTCCCTTGCTCGGCGGTCATCTGGGACCGGAGCTTGCCGAGCAACGCCGTCGCCACGAGGGGCGAGATCTGCCAACGTATTAATTAAGGAGGTCTTCGAATCCGCCAGCGGTACGACCTTCGCAGTCGGTATCGTGGTCGCAGAGGTCACGGGAGTCGTAGGCGTTTTCTGCCGCCACCGCGCCAGAAACCTGGCCAGATAGGAAAAGCATCCCGTTTACCCCAGTGCTTGGATCTCCTTCAGGAGCTTAGGCCCGTGTTGAAAACCCTGGGCCCAACGTTGCGCTAGGTGCTCCTCATACAAGGCCGGCGTGGCGGCTGATGCCAGTCTCCCGCACGATAACACTGACGGTTTTCCCAGAAGCATGAAGGGCCTGTACCGTTTCGAACAGCGCCTGTTTCGCGACACGCCGCCCATGCACGATGCGTTGACGGTTCTTCACGACTTCAGATGCGGAAGCACCGCCTTCCAAAGACGCCGTGCTGGTGCCGATGGGCCCGGGCAGGGATAGGAAAGAACGATGGCGCGCCAGCTCTTGCTCAACCGCGGTGCTCAGATTGAGGGACAAGTGAAAGCGATCGGCCACCTGCTGCGCCTGGGGCGCACCCTGCCGAGCGCCCTCGGCGTATAAACCTTGCCGGTCCCGGCTGAGGAATTCGATCCCCGGGTGTTGGGCAAGCCAGGCCGCCAGAGATTCCGCAGAGCGTTCTGGAAGGATGTCGACCACTCCCCTGCGCTCCAGATCCACCAGAATGGTGCCGCAGGTTTGCCCCTTCATCCATGCCCAATCATCGACCCCACTCTCAGGATCGTATCGTCGCTGACCGCCATTCCTAACCGGGATGGCAATCTCTCCCCCGCCCGCCCATCCCGTGACCAATCAGTCGCGCCACCTCGCGCAAACGGTTGGTTCGGCGTGCCCAAGGCACGGCCAACTCCGGCACGCGCTCGGTAAATATTTTGCGCGGACATCGGCCATTGCCACACCGCCAGCGGCCGACTTGCAAATGCAACGTCACCGGACTGCCTTGCACCGGCAAGTCCTGTAGTTTGCGGCGATAGCGACCATGGCAAGATCTGGACGTCGTGGCGCACGTCGGGCACTCCGCAGAACAATCTCCACTCGCCTCCACACCCCAGCCTCGCTCGGATATCTCCAACCTGAGTAGTTTGAGATTAGTAGCTGCTTTAGGCAGTAACTCTCTAAATGGCACTTAATTAACGGAAAACGACACGGGAACTTGCACTAGGAACCGTGGCGTATATGTCGCCGGAACAGGCGTGCCGCCCGGTGATCATTTCGTACAGCACCACCCGGAAGGAAAACAGGTCTGTGTACCCGAAATTTTGCCCAGTGGCCGTTTGGATGAGTTGAGTTGCAAGTTAGGATGGAATGCAGAAGCCACTGATTTCACTAGCGAATCCCAATCAGCACAAATACCGCTTGACGTGACCAGGGATATTGCTCGGCTAGCCCTGACGCGGCTTTCGCCGTCCCACCCGCGCCAGGATGCGCCGCACTTTTTTGGGAGAAATTGAGAGCCGAGCCGCCACTCGAGATACTTTGCGGCCTTCGCGCTCCCAAACCCGCGCGATCACAATCTCCGCAAATTCTTCGCTGATTTCCCGGAACGTCTTCTCGCCCACCGCGCCCTGCGACCACGCCTTCAGCGCCGGATGCACACTTCCCTTGCGCAGAATTTTCGCACCCAACGTCTGCAGATTTTGCCACATGTTGTTGTCTGGTTGATTCGCCCCGCAGGACGCCCGCGCCAGGTCATACGCTTCCCGAGCCGCTTCCGGATTGTCGAAAAACGAATTGCACTGCGTCAATCCCTGCCACAGATGCGCGTTCGCGAGCAGCAGATGATGCTGCGTATGCTTCGCCAGATCAATCGCCTCTTGACTGCACTCGAGTGCCCGTCGCGCATGACTTCCCGGATCGGCGCCCCCACCGATCTCCTCTTCCACCTTCGCATTTTCAATCATGCACTCCAGAATGCGCGCTCGGCCCATCAGAATGTAGTCCTGCTTCTCTTCACCGAGTTCGTACGCAGAGGCCGCTTCTTCTTCGGCACGCTGAAAATCTCCACCATCGAGATGGATGTATGCCGCATTCAGGTAAACTGTGCCGGCTCCGTGATGGTTCGGACGCTCCTGATAAATGCCCCGGGCGGCCTCTAGGTGCTCAAGCGCTTCGCGGCGGAGCTGAGTCAAGCGGCCGCGATAGTCATGCTTGCGTGAATCTTTGTTCTGAAGATCAACACTACGAAGATCGCGGCTGGCCGACATCTTTCGTCGCTGCTGAGCGTCGCGGTCGATTCTTTTCTGCAACTGCAGAGCGATTCCGCGCTTGGCGAGCGCCATGTTGGCCAACGATCGCGCCAGGTTCAGATGCCGCGAATCCCGCTTGGTGTAATAGCGAATAGCGCTTTCGAAAAACTCAATCGCTTTATCGAAACGGCCCTCCCGGCGCGCCATGCGTCCGTAGAAAGACTGGATATTGCCGAGCGTCACATAGTCGTCGGTCTCGCACAGCGCGTTTTCAGCTGCCTGCGAACTGCGCACCGATTCTTTCCATTTTCCCTGCTGAAAATAAAGCCAGCCCTCGAGCACTTGCATCACCGCCGCCATGCGCGGATACCCTAACCCAACCGCCAGATCTTTTCCCTTCAGTGTGTAGATCAGAGCTTCGTCGTACTCGCCTCTTCTACGCAGGCAACGACCCTTCCAGAAATAAACAATGGCCAGCAGAAACTGGTCATCCAGCTCTTCCCCCAGGCTCTGGACAAAATCGAAGTGACCGACCGCCGGTTCCATCGCCTCTTCCACCATCGCCACCATTCCCTCGGCCATGCGCAGGCAGATGTAATCGGCAATCGAGAACTTCGACCGCAATCCCGGTTCGAGGTGTTCAAAGCGTTGCAGAAGCTCTTTGAGTGGCTGCCCGCTGAATCCGATGTCCGTCCATATCGCAAGCTGTGCCAGCAGGCGAGCAGCGTTTTCCTGGGAGGGGTCGAGGTTGGCAATCAAGTCGTGGTGCGATCGCAGACACGCAATCCCGCGCTCGATTTCGCGCGCGACAACATGTTCCCGCAACTGCGAGAGGAAGCGTGCGTCAATCGGGAGGTTGGCCGGAATACCTCTGCGTGCGCCCATCACCATCAATTGACGTTCTAGTCCAATAAATCATAACTGGCAAGCGTTAGAAATTCCGCAAACTCCCAGCTCGTCGTCAAGTCTTCGAGGACTTTGGCCGCCTGCCGCAGCTTTTCGTCGTTGCCCAACTCGGCGCCCAACTCCGCTGCCCGGTGATGGATGATCTCCTTCACCATGTCTTCCGTCACCAGCCTGCCATCTTTGAAGTGC
>Ga0208190_1000892_pt1 | contig 11360 bp, 5 predicted proteins | sample June2015DPH_13_1_FD_184708 | JGI IMG/M metagenome (GOLD analysis project Ga0208190, IMG submission 184708) | Peatland microbial communities from SPRUCE experiment site at the Marcell Experimental Forest, Minnesota, USA - June2015DPH_13_10... | ecosystem: Environmental > Terrestrial > Soil >... | reverse complement strand
CCTTGAGATAGTCGCGTATTGGCTCCTCGTACGGATCGCGCGATCGCGATGGAGCGCCGATATGGGCGAGGGTAACCTGCATGGTGAGGAGAATAACGCAAAACAGCCGTCGGGGAGCGCAATTCTCATGCTGCCATCTCTCTCAAAATCTGAAGCTTGGGTGCGGTATTCGGATAAATTGAAAGCCGTGATATGGGAAATCATAGGGACCAACCGCTGAGGGCGGAAGCTAAGGTATGGGTGACACCTATTGGTGATGGACAACCCTTTTGTTTTCTATTAACAAGCTGTAAGAGGGTGCAATTTTCAAAATGGCCCCCCGCGTGCAGGGTTAGGAATGAGGTTTTGTTCCCAGTTTCATTCTTGGCGTTTGAAGTTTGATTCGAAGCGCCGGGACATCCAGCCCTCACTTCTCAACATCATTTGGATCGCTTTCCGGCATTTGGCGAGGCGAGTTGCCGTTTCACAAGGACGAAAGGAAGTCAGCAAGCCGACTCGACTTCCCGATTGAGAAGATAACGATTCAGCTCACAGTGGAGGATTCAGGATGCGGATTCCGCGGTTTCAATCTGCGATGTTGGCGCTCACGCCTTTAGTGCTCGTTGGTTCTCTCGCATTTGTCGATACCCCGGCGGCGCTGGCACAAAACGTGTACGCAGCGATCCACGGAACGGTCACCGATCCCTCTGGTGCAGTCGTACCAGATGCCACAGTCACGGTGGTTAATACCAGCACAAGTATCACGACGAAAGCAACCAGTGACAGCAAGGGATACTACATCCTGCCGCAATTGCAGGTGGGCGGTCCCTACACGGTGACTATCGAGGCGGCCGGGTTTAAGTCGTTTACTCAGAGCAGCCTGAATCTGCAACTGAACGACAATCGCGATGTCGACGCGAAGCTGGAGGTTGGCTCCCCCAGCACGACAATTCAGGTGTCGGCTACAGTTGTTCAGGTGGAGACCTCGGACTCACAGTTGAAGCAGATCGTAACCACGCAACAGATGGAGGCGGTTCCGCTGGAGGGACGCGACGCTTCCGGTCTGCAGAAACTTGAGCCGGGCGTGGTTGAGTCCTCCGACCGCTTCGGCGGTTTCTCGACGGACGGAAGCCAGACACCCCAGAATGCCTATCAGGTGAATGGAATCGACATCAATGACTATGCGCTGCAAGACGAAGCCATTTCAGTGAACCCGGACGCGCTGCAGGAAGAGAACATCATTGCGAGCACGCTCAACCCCGAATTCGCCCGGAACTCGGGAGCGACTGTCAGCCAGGTGGTCAAGGCTGGGACAAATACCCTTCACGGTGATGGTTTCGAGTATTACCGCGATACTTTCCTGAACGCGAAGCCGTTTTTTGCGGCCACGGTTCCGGAGTTCCACCAAAATGTCTATGGAGCGACGCTGGGCGGCCCGGTGCTGCGGAACAAGCTCTTTTTCTTTCTCGCGTATCAGGGATTGCGCAACCGGGCAGGCGCCCCAACTGCGGCGCCGACGCTTAACATGGAGAACTACACGGGCGACTTCAGCGACGACTATAACTATTTCAATGGTGGAGCGAATAATTCCGTTGGACTCACGAGCAATGCAATTCCATTTAACATTCCAGGGTCCAATGGCACCTGCACTCCCCCGGAGACATGGAGCGAATGCTTCCCGACCGGCACGGTGAACATTTCACCGTCGGCGTGGAACTCGATCGCATCCAACATCACCACCAAATACATTCCACAGCCGAACTTGGGCCCTTACTTTGAGTTCAATACGGCGAACACAGACGCGGAAGACCAGGGTATCATTCGCGCGGACTACTCGCCGACCTCGAGGGACGCGATCTGGGCCTCGAGCATCTTCCAGTCCAGCCCATCCACCGATGATCTCGCATTTGGCGGCGGATTCTTTCCCGGCTTCGGGGCGCGCAACTCGGAGCATTACAAGCTGTTCAGCGCGTCCTATACGCACACCTTCAACGCCAGCACCTTGAATGAGTTGCACGGCGCATACTTCCGGCTAAATTTTCCTGATTTGACTCCTGTCAACCCAGCGCAACCGAGTTCCTACGGATTCACAGGAATCAAGCCACAGGAAACGGCGGAGGCCGGATTCCCGTATCTTGCCATTGGCGATTTTGCCGTCGGCAACAGTTATGAAGGCCCACAGCCCCGGACCGATACCAACTTGAGCTACGGCGATAACTTCACCAAAATTATTGGGGCGCACTCGCTCAAGATCGGTGGCTCGTTCGAACAGTTCCGCGTCGATAACCCCTTCAGCTATCTGAACAACGGATATTTCTACTACGGTGGCGGCACGACCGGGGGTGGCCTTTATTCTTCGGGCGATCCCAATCTCGACTTCGAGCTCGGCATCCCAGACGGCTATGAGCAGACGAGCAACGGGGACATCAATGACGTGGCGGCTGAGATCTATGCTTACGCCCAGGACAGTTGGAAGATCAGTTCCGACATGACCTTCAACTACGGCATTTCCTGGGATGCGGAAACTCCCAATCAAAACGCGCAGTTTGGCCACAAAGGGATCGTCTGCTGGAGCAACTCGACCGCGGAATCGAAGGTCTTTCCCGGCGGGCCTCCGGGGCTGGGCTGGCCTGGCGACCCTGGCTGCAACGGCGCGGGTGGCCCGACATCCCATTACAACCGCTTTGGCCCACGCGTCGGATTCGCGTGGTCGCCATCTGAAGGCCCTTCCGCGCTGATCGGCGCGCGGGGCGCGCATGACTTCTCCATCCGAGGCGGCTTTGGCATCTACTACAACCGCGACCAGGAGGAGCAATCGCTGCAGAATCTGGAGGACCCGCCGTTCCTTCAAATCTCTCAGGGGGCTACGGATGTCGGCGGCTCCCCTTCGTTTGCAAATCCCTTCGAGGACGTTACTGGAGATCCGAGCGTCTCGGAACCGAATCGTTTCCCGGCCACGATCCCTGGGCCGGGAGACACCAACATCGATTGGCAGGGGCTTTATTACCTACTGCATTTGGCGACCTTCGACCCGACGAAATACACCGTACCTTACAGCGAGAACTTCAACCTGAATATTCAGCGCGCGCTGCCCGGCGGCATGATTCTGCAGGTTGGATATGTGGGCTCGCTGGGTCACAGGCTGCCAAGCTGGTACGACGGCGACTACATAACCCCTGCGGGTCACGCCGCCTGCCTTGCCGGTTCCGTGCCCGCGGGGTTCCCGGCGAACTATAACTGCAATAGCGGTTTGGCCGGCTCCATTCACACATATTTCCCGCAATTCACATCGGACCCAGCGTTGGACTATCCGGTCGGAACGCCCGGTTTTCCGAACGGAGTGCCGTGGTACGTTAGCGTTGCTCAGCAGACGACCGAGGGCAAGTCGAATTACAACTCGCTGCAGGTAAGCCTTATCAAGGCTGCGTCGCATGGCCTCTATTTCAGCGCTGCTTACACTTACTCTCATGCAATGGACGATGGCTCAGGATATGAGAGCTCGACCGGTCAAGGCGGCGTAAACGCCGTAGGACATGTCGAGATCTATACGCCTGGCTTTACCTATCTGAACTACGGCAATTCGGACTATGACGCGCGCCACCGCTTTGTGAGTTCGTACGCCTACAGGGTTCCGGTGTTCACCGCGATCGCCAACAATGCGGTTCTGCGCGAGGCTGTTTCCGGATGGGAGATCGGCGGCGTGACCGCGGTACAAAGCGGATTCCCGGTGGCCATCGTGCAGGGCCAGGACAGGTCGCTGTGGTGCGACGGCTCCAGCTACTTCGGTTGCGGTGATGTGCCGGATACGTCGAGCTACCACATAAAGACCTATAACCCGCGCACAACGCAAACCCTGATGGTGAACGGCACGCCGGAGACGGGGAATTTCTACTTCGATCCGACTCCGTTCTCGAACGAGCCGATCGGGACCTACGGCAATGTGAAGCGCAACTTCTTCCATGGCCCTGGCTTCAACTACACCAACCTGCAGCTCTCGAAGAACTTCGCGGTCTCCAAGACCAACGAAAATCGCTATGTGGAGCTGCGGATCGAGGCATTCAACGCCTTCAATCACGCCAACTTCACGAGTCCGGGCGGAAACTTCTCGAGTGGCAGCACCTTCGGCGAGGTCAGCGCCGTAATTGTCACCGCCGACCCCAATGGCGACCCTTCACCCGCGCGCAGCTACCAGCTTGTGGGCAAGTTCTTCTTCTAACCCTCCGGCTTGGAGGCCTATTGCAGACAAGAGGGCGTCCCGGGTGGGGCGCCCTTTTTCTTGCTCTAGAAAACGGTCATCAGTCCAATCCTGATCGGCGGCTTAAAGGCTTGCGACATTCATCTTAAAACTCAGCTTCGCCCAGGATTTCAAGGCCGGAACGAGAGGCAGCTCACGCCGCCCGTCGTTTCAAAAGTCCATTTTTTGCAATATTGGTGGCAGCGCTTACATATTTTCATATTCGAATGTCAATTCCATCTTTGGGGGAGATGCAAACGATCATTTATTTTCATGCAGTTGTGAGGATCTTGCCCGTGCAGTTCGAATGGCACACGAATTGCCTTAAGTAACTCAAAGACTCTTGTCCACGTTTCTGGAGTCACATCCAGTGGGCGTTTAGTTTGCCTGCGTGGGGAGTCGTGTAGGAATTTGGATCGTCGTGCCGTTTTGCACGTTTAGATCAACCTGCGGGATCGGAATTGCTCAGTCGAGCGACCGAAAGCGCGCAACCTGGATGGCAAGGCCTTAGCCCAAGGCTTTTCGATTCGGACCGAGTTTGGAGGAGTTCGTATGCAGTTTTTCCGTCTTCGTTCCACATTCCTTGCTTTTGGATTCGCGCTGGCTTTGGCGGTAATCCTGCCACTTGCGGTGCAACAAGCTTATAGCCAGGCAATTTCGACCAACGGCGGATCGATTCAAGGTGTGGTTTCCGATCCGAGCGGCGCTGTCATTCCCAATGCCGAGATCACGATCACCAGCCCCGATACGGGCTATGTGAGGGTGCTGACTTCGGATTCAGCGGGCCTGTACAGCATCGGTCCTCTTCTTCCCGGAAAGTACACGATCACCGTGCAAGCGCCGGGCTTTGAACGCCTGAAGGAGAGTACGGTTGTGACCGTCGGTACGGTGAGCTCGGGCGACTTGAAGCTGAGGATAGGCAGCACGGGCACGACGGTGGAAGTGGATGCCGGAACTCTGCAGATCAACACCGACCAGGTCGGCGTCGCCGGAACCGTCTCCGAGCAGCAGCTTGAGACGCTCCCGGTGAACGGCCACAACGTCCTCGACACAGCCCAGTTGCAGCCGGGCGTGATCCTGCAGTCGGGCATGACCTTCGACCCGACGAAGGCTGGATACTCAGCCCTCTCGGTGAGCGGCGTCGGCGGCCGCACCACCCGCATCCTCCTCGACGGCCAGGACATCACCGACGAGACGGTGGGCACGACGATCTACAACGTGCCGACAGGCGCGGTAGGCGAGCTGCAGTTGAACCGCTCCACCCAGGACGTTTCCGGCGAAGTCACCTCGACGGGCCAGGTGCTCGAAGTCACCAAGGCTGGAACCAACAAATTCCACGGCCAGGCATTCTACAACTTCCAGGACGCAAGGGCGGGGTTTGCGAATGTTATCGCCACGGCGGCTCCCTTTCAGCGCAGCCAGTACGGCGGCTACGTCGGCGGACCCATACTGACGGACAAGCTCTTCTTTTACGGGGGCGCCGAGCGCATCTTGCAGAGCGAGGAAGACGTAGCCTCGGGCTACGACCCGGCCTTCGCTGCTCTAGCGGCAAAATATCCATACACGCCCGCGCCATTCAAGGACAACTTCAGCTTCGCCCGCCTGGACTACCACGGTCCGCACGACATCAACCTCTTCGCACGGGCTGTTTATAGCGTCAATGCCGACGACGCGACCTTCGGCTATACTCCCTACGGCGTTTACCAGAACCGCGACAACATTCCAGGGCTCGTGGGCGGCGCAGACATCGCGCACGGCCGGCTGACGCACTCCTTCCGCGTAGGCTACGAAAAGTTCCACAACATCCTGGGCGACGGCACAGCGGCCCTGGGCACCTCCATCTATAACCCGACAAACATATTGGGAGTTCCGGTTTCGATCGACAGCCCTGCCTTTGGCCTGCCTGCCGCATTCAACTCCGGCCCGAACTTCCTGGCGCCGCAGGGAACCTTCCAATCCGATAAGGAGTTCCGCTACGACGGCACGTGGACGAAGGGCTCGCACAACATCAAGTTCGGCGGCGAATTCAACCGCATCATCGGCGGCGGCTTTGCCGAATTCTTCGGCGCCAGCCTCTCCGTGGGTCTCGACACCGCGATTCCGGTTACGAATTGCGGAGACGTAGCCGGCGCCGGTGAGTGCCTCGGCGACCCGCTGAAGGGCTATGCCGCGGCCGTGTACGCGATGGGCAACGGAAACAGCCTCTTCACCGAGAAGCCCGCCTTTGGACTGCCGGGCGGCGGCGAATTCAGCTATCGCGTGGCCACCTATATTGGCGATACCTGGAAGGCGAAGCAGAACCTGACCATCAGCGCCGGAGTGCGCTGGAGCGTCGACACCGATCGCGCCAACCAGGATCTGCCCTCGCCGACCTGCGGCGAGGTGGATCCCTCCTTGCAGTGGACCGGCTGCAGCAGCGCCAACGCCAGCGCCTATCTCTTCGACCAGTACCAGAAGGGCCTGGGCGGACAGGTCCACCAGCCATACGCCAACTTCAGCCCGCAGCTGGGCTTCGTCTTCAGCCCTGGCGCGCGCAAGACCTCATACCGCGGCGGCATCGGCATCTATTACGAGAGCGACATCTTCAACAACACCGGCAATGCGCGCCCCGAGGAGATCCCCACTACATCCAAGGTTCCGTTCTTCGTTGATACGACCGCGAACTATGCAGGTTCAAGCATCAATCTCCCAGGCTATGGTTCCGTAACCCAGTCGCCGGATGGAACCTCCGTCTCTACGATCCTGTCCGAGTCCATTTACAATGCCGCCCCAGAATTGTGGGCCATCCAAAAGGAGTGGCAGAAGGTGGTCAAGGGTGCCTCCCTGCCCAACCCCAGCTACGTCGGCTCGGGTGACGGCCTGTACGCGGACAATCTCTACGCGGAGCCGTATGTCTCGCCCTATTCGATCCAGTACAACGGCGGCGTACAGCACCAGTTCTCGCAGGGCGTGATGCTGAGCGTGGACTACATACACAACTCCACCATTAAGGTTCCGACTTCTGTCGACGTGAACCGCTCCGGCGCTGCGCGCACGCTGAACAAGACTGCGGCTGCCAACGCGATTGCGGCTACGCTTGCCAACAATGGCTATACCTCGATCGACAATGCGATTGCAAACGGTGCCACCATTTCAAGCTTCGCTTCGAACGGCCTCGATAGCAGTGCGGTCTACCTCTACGGTTATGCGGCCTCGGCCTTCGGGCTCACGCCGGATACCGGAGCGGCCTTTCCCGGCTTGAACCCGAATGTCGGCGAGGGTCTTTTCATCCTCCCGCAGGGCCGGTCCTACTATGACGCCCTCCAGGCCGTCTTCCAGGAGCAGAGGGAGCACCCGCTTCCCGGGCTGGACACTTCCGACTTCCAGATCTCCTACTCGCTCTCGCGCATTGTGACCAACTCGAGCGGCAGCGGCTCGTCGAGCCAGGACCAGTACTTCGCCGGTTCGCGTCCGTTCGACAATGACGATCCCAACCGGTACATCGGGCGCAGCAACCTGGACCACACCAACGAGCTCAGCTTCGGCGGGACGATTGGGGTGAAGTACGGCTTGCAGCTCGGCGCCATCGGCCACTTCTATTCCGCGGAACCCTCCAATTTAGGCCTCGACACGGGCGGGCAGTCCGCCGCCGAGATCTTCCAGACTGACCTCGATGGCGACGGCCAATACGGTGACCTGCTGCCCGGCTACAAGCCTGGTGCATACATGCACAAGATCAAGGGCACCGCCCTGAACCAGGCCATCGCCACCTTCAACTCAAACTTTGCGGGCCAGTTGACTCCCGCGGGCCAGGAGCTGGTTTCGGCCGGGCTGTTCACGGCGGCGCAGTTGACAGCGCTGGGGGCGGTCATCCCCACGCTTGCTCCGCAGCCCGCCAACAACCCGCGCAACAACCCCGCCTTCCGCACTTTCGATGCGAACGTCGGCTACCCCATCCACTTGAAGTTCCTGGGCGAGGGCACGACGATCACGCCGACGGCGTCTTTTTACAACCTCTTCAACCTGGCGAATTTCGGTCGCGTAACGGGCACGTTGCTGGATACGGCCGATGCCGGGCTACCCAATTACGTCAACAGTGAGAATAGCTGGTCTGATATAAACGCCACGCTCCGCACGACGCGCAACTCGGGCACTTTTGACCAAGGAGGCCCGCGCTCGACGGAGTTCTCGCTGAAACTCGAATTCTAAACAGCTCTCTCGGGTTCCAATACAAAGGGGCGGAGACAAAAGTCTCCGCCCCTTTTGTGTTCTTGCGGAGGACGGTGTAAGAAGAATCTCCCGATTGTGCAGGGTGAATGCGCGGGCGCTATTTTTTCTTCGCGGGCTTGGCTTTGCTGGCGGTCGCCCTCTTCTTGATCGTGGACTTCTCCACCGACGCGGGCGTCGCTTTTGCTTTTGCCGGAGCCTTCTTCGGTTTTGACTTTGCTGCCGCCTTCCTGCGCACAGCGCGCGTCTTTTCAGAGAGGGCTGTAGTGAGCTCGGCGTCGAACTCCTCCGGCGTCAACGGGCGCGCGGACTTGCGCAGCCGTTCGATGTCGTAATAGGCGCGCTTCTCGGCGAGAAATACGTGAATCACAAAGTCTACGTAGTCGAGCAGGATCCACTCGCCGTTGCGGCGGCCCTCGACGGAGTTTGGGTAAGCGCCGAAGTTGTGCTTGAGCCGCAGCTCGATTTCATCGGCGATGGCGACGGCCTGTCGCTGATTGGAAGCTGAGGTGACGAGGAAAAAGTCAGAGAGGCCAGAGTCGACGGGATCGAGCTCGAGGATGCGTGTGTGCTGGCCCTTTTTTTCTTCGCAAACCGCGGCAGCGGCCTGTACGAGGATGCGCGTCTGTTTCTGCGCCGGCGATGTTTTCATTCGTTGGGAAGCGTCTCCAAGCTCATGGTAGCCTGTCGATTCGGCATGGAGCAAGCTGGGGAGACGGGGTGCGGTGGACAGTGGACAGAGGCGGCCGGGAGGAAGGGAATCGGGACCACGGGGCTCGGGGCTGCGGGAGTCGGGATCCTTCGACTGCGCTCAGGACAGGCTCCGGGACTTAGGGACTTGAAGACAATTCACCGATAGAGGCCATTTGCGCGAATGTAGTCGGCGACCGCGACGGGAAGCATTGATTTGACCGCCGCGGAGCCAGGCTGCGCGACTCTCGACGCTTCGATGCTCGAAACTGGCGGGGCGGGCTTGCGGATCGCTTCGCGGGTCGATTCTCGTAGTTGGTCTCGAATCTGGTCTCGTATGTGGGACGCGCTGATCTCCACATCGAGACCGGGCAGCACGTAGAACGGCGCTCGTTTTCCAGCGGGATTCACGATAACGAAGGCGCGGACGGCAATGCCGGACTCATTGGCGCCGGATTGGTTGCGATCGGATTCGTTCCGCTCGGGGTCCGGCGCAGGTTCGAGCGCGAGCCCGGGCGGGAGCGCAGATGTCAACTCGTCCAGCGGCTGACCTGGGCCGTCGAGCGGCTGTTGCGAACGAGAACCAGGGGGCCGGGAGGCAACGATCAGGGCCGCCGCGTAGGGGATTTCCGCGGCCCGATGCCAGCGCCGCAGGCCGAAGAACGCGTCCGCACCCATCAGGCAATAGAGTGCGCATGCAGGCCCGAATTCAGCGCGAAGGCCCTCCAGCGTGTCGATCGTGTAGTTGGGGGAGTAATCCGGCGGTTGCTGCGGCGAGCGAGCGGGCGAAGATTTCGGTGCGTCGGCAAGCGAAAGCTCGAAGCCGGGCTCATTTTCGATGGCGAGCCGCGTCATGGCCAGACGATCTTCAAAGCTCGCGGACGACCCTTCAGGCTTGAGCGGCTGCGCGCCCACCGGAGCGAAGAGCACCCTGTCGAGATGGAACGCATCGCGGGCAGCTCGCGCTATGGCCAGATGGCCCAGATGAGGCGGATCGAAACTTCCGCCGAAGAACGCGACGCGACGGCCGATTTGCGGTGCGGACAACTCTCCGGACATGGGTCCATCGTAATCTGTGGCGCGGCTGTGGGCCCCGGCCTACCCGCCAGGCGCGTCCGGTAGAATTGCTTTGCGCCTATGCGTCCGATCCTCATTTTGCTCGCTCTCGCCGGCCTTTGCGTGTCCTCGCTCGCGCTGCGTGTTCACTACGACACGGGCACGGAGCCTTGCTCGATTAACGATCACTGGGATTGCGGCATCGTGAACCACAGCTCGTACGCCTTGTTTCTCCACGTCCCTGTGGCGGCTATCGGCATCGCGGGCTACCTGTTGCTGGGCGTACTCGCGCTGGCGCGGCGTCGCATCCTGCTTGTCGGCGCGGCTCTCATCGGACTGGGATTTGCGCTTCATCTTTCTGAAATCGAGCACAACGTTCTTCAGGTCTGGTGCCTTTATTGCGTCATTTCGCAGGGAATCATTTTGCTGATCACGCTGCTGAGCGCCGCGTGGCTCATTGCCGCGCAGGTTGCGAAGTCGCGCGCGGGCTGAGCAGCGGCGGCGTAAGGTTCGCTCCAGCCGGCGGACACGATTCCCGCCGCAATTCCCGCGTTCCTCACGCGGAGCCCCGCATCGATTCCCGCGTCGATTCCCGCACTTGGCACTGATAAAATTGAAGCAGATTCATGCTGACTGGCTGGTATGCACGCAAGATGTACGCGTGGGAGACGCGGCTAAGCACGCGCGACGAAAACCGCGTAGTGCGCCCATTGGAGTGGGGATTCGAATGGATCGCCCCGTTTCTTGAGGCGCACGGCTTTGGCGCCGCTGTTCCCGATCCCGATATTGTTCGCGACCCCGCGGCTGCTGAAGCCGCGATGCTCCGCATCAACGAGCTTCTGATCGGCCACAGCGAAGTCTTTTTCGGTTATGAACGCCCGACGGACTTCCGCCTGGAAGAGCGCCATCCGGAACTGTTCCCAACCAACGTGCGCCCGGAGACTCTTGCCAAGGACGCCGTGCTGAAGCAGCAGGCGGCTGAGGGCAAGCTGCCTAAGGCTCAGTATCTACGCTTTACTTCGCCGGAACGAACGCCTTACCCGGAGAACGACCTGGTGAACGCGCGCTGGTTTCCGGCTCCGGCGCACAAAGATCCGGCGCGGCCCAAACAGGCCATCGTGGTGATGCCGCAATGGAACGCCGACGGATTCAGCCACAACTCGCTGTGCACGCTCTTCAACCGTATGGGCGTGTC
>Ga0208190_1000891_pt1 | contig 11380 bp, 9 predicted proteins | sample June2015DPH_13_1_FD_184708 | JGI IMG/M metagenome (GOLD analysis project Ga0208190, IMG submission 184708) | Peatland microbial communities from SPRUCE experiment site at the Marcell Experimental Forest, Minnesota, USA - June2015DPH_13_10... | ecosystem: Environmental > Terrestrial > Soil >... | reverse complement strand
CCCGTCCGGGAGACACTTTTTCCGCAGCCCGTTCAGTCCTATCGCCCAAGCCCAATAAAGACGCGGGCTTTGGCCCATGAGGGAGCGAGAGGCGTACTCCTTACCTTTATGAGCTGGCTTCTCGCTGATTATGTTGCGGTGGCTTTTGAACTCGCGCTGCTCTTGGGCCTGGTCAGCGACTGCATCATACCCTCCAGAAACGAAAAGAATACGTCCACCGCGTATCCCACGAGAAATGCGATGGCCAGGGGCGAGATGGAAGCTCCTTCCGTGATGGAGAAATTGCCAAACAGCCCCACTACGGCTCCGCCAATGCCAGCAATCAGAAAACGGGCCCAATTTGCCCGCGAAGAGGGCGTGAACGTCAGGGTCCTTAGCTCCTCTTCGAAAGACCGCAGCAGGTAGGCGCAGGTACCTAGAAGTGCATACAGAATCGGGAGCAGGCAGGTGGTGATCGCGCCGTAGGAAACCGAAACCAGATCGAGAACGTCCTGGCCGAACGACCGAACGTCCTGATAGGTGCTGGTTAACGTATCCAGAGCAAGCGGCATGTTGGGCAGGCCCACTGGCAGCTGGAACATCTCCTTGAGCGTTTTTTGGTTGTCTTCATTCTGCTTGCCACTTAGTTTCCGGTTCCATCGGTACTTGGCATAAGGATCTTGCTCGGCACTCAACACCAGCAAATTCAATTGACGAGATCGGGCGTCGATAGCTCGAATCGTCGAGGCGTATTGCTGCAGTTGCGTAATGACATCTCCCTCGTTAAGCCCCTCGGGGAGCTCCGGCTTCTCGGGAGTTCCTTTCGTCGGAGCCGCTTGTGTTCCCAGCTCCCCCCTAAGCTTTACTACCAACTCGTTGGCGGTGGCGATGTCGGTGCGAATGGCACTCGATATCGAAGAAGTCACAAAGCCGAGCACGGAAAACAAAAATATCGGAATCGCCAGGAGGCAGGCCCACAGCCGCAAAGTCTTGATCGTGGGCTTGGTCAGGCGGTCAGCCGACGCTTCTAAACTCTCCGCCGTAACCGGCTTCAGTTCGTCAGCCAGTTTCGTCAGCGCCGCCAGCAAACTCGCCGCTTGCGTGTCATCCCATCCCCCGCTGGTGGCAGCCTTCGCTCGCAAAATGCTGGTCCGCGTCGTGTCATCGACGCTTCTTCCCGTTTCCGCCGAATACACCAGCAGACGCATCGCATCATCCACCGCTCGAGGAAAGTCGGGATCCGGCTTCCACGGCGGATCGTTCTCCTCCGGGTCCGATTCGGTTTTTGGCCGGAACCACTTAAGCAGATCCATTTCTTAACCTCCTGCGGGGAAGGAAACGCGCCTTTTGTGGGCCTCCAGTTCCTGGGAACTCTGCAGCCACTTCGCAAGCCAGGGGCCAACTCGGAGCGGGGCAGAGCCCGTTCAACAATCCCCGCACTTGCAACGACATACGCCAGGAAAGTCAATTTCAGCTCGGATCACTCGCCGCTTTTTCCCTATCCGAATGGATGTTGGTGCATATCCATCCGGTGAGCGCCCCCGAGCCTCGCTTTCCCTACACGTTCGTCGGCGGGTCCAGAAGCTCACCATCCTTATTGATCGTGTCTCCCCCTAGGGCGCCTGTATCTTGCAGGTTCGCCGCCAGCGTCAACTTCGCCATCGCAATAAGGTTGTGTAAGGTTCTACGGTAAGCGCGCTCTGCGAATGCGAGCTCTTCTTCTGCGAGCTCGATTTCTGCTTGGGTCGGCATGTTTTGGGATTCCTTCGTTGAATTCGGCTCATCTCAATTCGCTAGACTTGTCGGAGCCGTTAAAGGATAGTGTCGTCCCCCCCGCAAACGTTTCACGCCGTCAGGCGCAAAAGGTCGGGACAAGTCTGCCTCTGGGCGAAGCCGAAGGGGACAGCACAAACGGGCGAACTGAATGATCAAGCTCACCGCGCCCGTCCGCCGAAAACCGCAGACGGGGCAGCCTCAACTGAAGATATTGCCGATAATATAAATCCAGGGAAGGGTCGATCACGCCGAGTGGCGTTCTTTGAACTCCTCAATCTTGACCTTGGCCTTGGCTTTCGTGTCATCCACAGACTGGCTGAGGTTCTCTCGCCTCTGGGTTTCCTTTTCGGCGCTGGCCTGTTTGTGCGATTCGTGGATCTGCTTCGCGGCGTCCTTGGCATCACCCCAGGTTTCCTGCACCGCCCCTTTGGCTTGATTGACCACCCCTTTGTTGGCCAGCTTCTGGCTGCCAACTGTTTTTCCGACGCTCTGCTCCACTTTGCCCACTGCCTGATCGATCTTGCCTGCCACTTGATCCTTATTCATGAGTTCTCCTTATACTGATTGGTTGCGGATTTCCTGAATGTGGTTGGAGCCCCTCACGCTCGCTTGCGGATTTTCACTGCCATCTTTCCCGAGACGCGGGTTTTCTTGCGAGCCACAGCAACCGTCTTTTTCTTTTTCTTCTTCTTGGTTGCGGCTTTAACCGGAGGCAGCAACGTCAGCTTGGGCTTTCTTGCCGTGCGCTCAGGCTGTTTTGCCATGCGGTGGTGGCCATGCTGCAGCGGCTGGATGCGCGCCGCTTCTTCTTCCGTTCGCAGCTGAGTTTCGCTAGCTTTTTCCCGCTCCTCGTCAAGGTATTCTTTAATAGTTTGAGTTGTCATGGCTGCAGTGTGGCAGAACGCTCCCGCCCAATCTGTCCTGTTTTGGCCACTCCGTCACAATTCAGGAACCACGAGAAATCCCATTTGCCCAAAAACCTGTCAAGAGCAAAACTTGACCTTTTCCCCGTAACTCCGCCAGCCCCACCCCGGCACCCCCTACCGCGAAGCCTGGCACCTCCTCTACGAACCCGACGGCCTCGAATTCGCGTAATCAATAAGGATGTCATGCCGAGCAAGCTTGTCATCCCTCGCAGCGCGAGGGACCCTGGTTATCGCCTGCACCATACCTGCCCACGTGGGGACGGACGCATTCGTCCGTCCGCCTTGCGCTGTCATCCTGAGGAAGCGGAGTCGCACGCGCAGCGGGCGACTCTCGACGAAGGACCTATGCATCTCGCCTGCAGTGAACCGACCGATGCAATTTGACTGTGACATAGGAAACGTCCCGTCCGTCCCCGGTTTATTCGTGCATGACGATCAACGGGACGCGTGCAGCACCGTGGAAGAGCGGCGCTTCAGCACCGCGTAAAGCTCCACAACCCAAGCGGGCTTCAGCCCCAGGCTCTTGCCCGTGTGGGACGGACACTCCCTTCGGCTCCGCTCAGGGCAGGCTCTGTCCGTCGCCTTTGACGTTGATCGCGCTGTCATCCTGAGGAAGCGGAGTCGCACGCGCAGCGAGCGACTCCCGACGAAGGACCTATGCATCTCGCCTGCAGTGAACCGGCCGATGCAATTTCCCTGTGACATAGGAAACGTCCCGTCTGTCCCCGGTTTATTCGTGCATGACGATCAACGGGACGCGTGCAGCACCGTGGAAGAGCGGCGCTTCAGCGCCGCGTAAAGCTCCACAACCCCAAGCGGGCTTCAGCCCCAGGCCCCTGCCCGTGTGGGTCGGACACTCCTGTCCGACGCCTTTGACGTTGGTCTAGATTTTGACCTTGATCGGGAAGGGCACGGCTTAAGCCGTGCCGTAAAGCGCCCGAAAAAACTAACCCGGCTTCAGCCGCTGAGGTACGCTCTCGCCGTCGTCCCGAGAAATGGGGAACGTCCCGTCTGTCCCCGGTTTTCGTCCGACGCGAGGGATCTTGGTGTTGCCCCTGCCCGTGTGGGTCGGACACTCCTGTCCGACGCCCTTGACGTTGGTCTAGATTTTGACCTTGATCGGGAAGGGCACGGCTTAAGCCGTGCCGTAAACCGCCCGAAAAAACTAACCCGGCTTCAGCCGCTGAGGTACGCTCTCGCCGTCGTCCCGAGAAATGGGGAACCTCCCGTCTGTCCCCGGTTTATTTCAAATATCCCGACGTCGCTCACTATTCTGCCCTGCGCATCGCCGGGGGCAGGACGTTTCGACTTCCAAACCTATACGCCCATTTGCATCGCGGGCTAACGACGGTAGCGATTGCCATGAATTCGAAGGGCCATGTGAAGAAGATGATCGCTGGCCAAGCGCCGTCAGCCATCGACACGGTTTGCTGGATTCTCGAAACCGAAGGATGTGAGGCCGAGTAATACGCCGTTATGTTTTCACCCGCGATACAAGAGACCCTACCCTCGTGCGGGCAGTAGGCGGATGTCGTGTACTCGTTTCCATTTACGCGATAGCGGTAGCCCACACTTCCGTGTTCGCGGATATCGGTGATAGCCGCTTTGACTTGGCGACCATCGCGCAACAGCCAGTAGTTCGTCCAAACAGTGCGGAACGGACTTACTAAGCAAAAACTGCCCAGTGCCAGCCCAAGAACCAGTCCCTGCAGGCGCTCCGGCATCATTTCAATGCCAAATCGCCGGAACCACTGGGTCTGAGTGAACTCATAGGCGATCACGTAGAAGGCAAGCACGGAGAGCACCATCCACGCCGTGTTCCAGCGACGCAAATAGGCGAGAGCGAAGTCAAACAAATCCCTACCGCCCACCAGGAAAACTGCTCCAAGGGTGCTGCTTACAGCCGCGAAAACAAACCCGAGGAGTGGCAGATACTGCACAAGACGACCGCGCAGAGTACGCTTGCTTGCTCCGCCGCCCCACTCGGGCTCATCGTTCGCAACCACCACTTTGCGGAGGTTTACCATCACATTCCGGCGGTGTTCCAATCGGCAGATTTCAACGGCATATAGAGGCAACTTGAGGCGGTAGAACCAACCTCTAGCCGAACTCGTACATGCGAATATCATCTCTCGCATTTCGACCAGGGCCAAGACGAAAACAGCCGGACTGCAAACCAAAGTGTCGATTGACGAAACATCCCCATTACACTCATTGACCCCGCAACCGGGAGGGAAAGAATTCGGGGACAGAAAGAATTCGGGGACAAAAGAATTCGGGGACAGACGGGACATTCCCCAATTGTTCGTCTTCAGAAATGGGGAACGTCCCGTCTGTCCCCAGTTTTTCCAGCGCGCTAGCCGAAGGGGGCCTGCCTCGGCCGGTTCTGTCCTCAAGGGCCTATAGATTTCGGTTGTAGTTGTCGAGTACGGCGTCGAGGATGCCCTGCAACCGCATATAATCCCTCTTTTTGAACTTCGCGGGATTGAAGTTCCTTCTCAGGGCTACGCCAGCATGAACGTTGTTCCGCATATGGCGAATTTCGGTAATCACATCTTCAACCGCGTGCTCTCCGAACTTGTCCTTGAACTTGACCGAGCTCAACAGATCAATCTGTTTTGCCGCCTCAATTAGATCGAACAGCACTAAGTCGTCAGGAACCTTCTCATCCCTTGTCGGGTCGTTACCGTCGTCTCCGCTCCAGATGATGAAGTAGGCGTACATCATCGCTTCGAGCGCACTGCCAAGCGCCAGAGCCGCCATGAACCACGACCTCGCCTTAACTTCGCGCTTGGTCTGTCTCCGCCAGTAGAGGACGAGCTCGTTTGCTTGATCGCCGTGTCTTGTGCAGGTAAACTCCGCCATTTTTCAATTTTAGCCTCCTGCATGCGGAACTTCACCCCGTCTTGACCAAAATGCGCGGAGCCACCTTGCCACTTTGCAAAAAGCGGAAAGGAAGGCCACCCTCCGAGTCAGCTATCCTCGTCCGTGACGCCTCTCCTCCGCCTTTACACCCCCACCCCCCGCCTGTTATCCTCATTTCTGTCACCAAGATAAATCGAAACTAGAACAGGAGTGCACCAGGCGAGTGTTAGCCAGAGAGCAAAAGAAATCCGTTATTGACCAGTATCAGACGCACGCGACTGACACGGGGAGTCCCGAGGTTCAGATCGCCATCATCAGTGAACGCATTGGCCAGTTGACGGACCACTTCAAGACGCACCAGAAGGACCACGGCTCGCGCCGCGGCCTGCTCATGCTAGTCAGTAAGCGGCGTCGCCTACTCGACTACCTCAAACGATACGATTCCGAGCGCTATAAGACGGTCATTGGAAAGCTCGGCATCCGCAAGTAATTCCGGGATAGGGTTCCCACAAACGTATCTGAGAACGCCGCCTTCCTCCGGAAGCCGGTCGTGCATTGAGGATCTTCTGCAACGTGCATCTTTTGAGCGCATCCCACCCCACCAATCTCCATTCGAGATCGATTGGAAGCACAGATGCGCCCTTCTCTCGCAATCTACCTCGAGCCGAATGCTCCTAGCCAGAAGCTAGGAGCTAGCAGCTGTTCTAAAGGATGAAATATGAAACCAGAAGTTAGCAGCGTTACAGTCGACCTCGCCGGCGGCAAACAACTCTCATTCGAAACCGGAAAACTGGCCAAGCAGGCCCACGGCGCGGCCGTGGTCCGCCTGGGCGATAACGTCGTCCTCGCCACCGCTACCGCCAACGCCGATGCGCGCGAAGGCATCGATTTCTTTCCCCTCACCGTGGATTACCGCGAATACACCTACGCCGGTGGACGCTTTCCCGGCGGCTTCATCAAGCGCGAAGGCCGCATGAGCGAGCGCGAAGTGCTCACCAGCCGCCAGATCGACCGCCCGGTGCGCCCCATGTTCGCCGACGGATTCAAGTGCGAGACCCAGGTCATCGCCTTCGTGCTCTCCGCCGATACGAATAATGATCCCGACGTGCTCGGCATCAACGGCGCATCCGCCGCTCTCACCCTTTCCGACATTCCGTTCCTCGGCCCCCTCGGCGCAGTCCGCGTCGGCCAGATTGGTGGGCAATTCATCATCAATCCCACCTATGACGAGATGCGCGAGAGCCTGTTGAACATCATGGTCGTCGGAACCTCTGACGGAATCGTGATGATCGAGTCCGGCGCCAAAGAAGTGAGCGAGGAAGTAGTTCTCGACGCCATCGAATTCGGCCACACCGAAGTCAAAAAGATCTGCGCCGCCCTCAACGAGCTGCGCTCGAAAGTCGGCAAGAAAAAGCGCGAAGTCACCCCGCCGGAATTCGATCAGAAATACTACGACCAGCTGAAGAAGAAAGTCGGCGCCGACCTCTCCGACCGCCTCGACACCAAGAAGCATCCCAAAGCCGAGAGCCACACGCTGGTCAAAGAGCTCAAGAAGAAACTGCAAGCCGACATCCCCGAAGACGACGAGGAAGCCCAGGCCAAGCTCAAGCATTACTTCGAGGTTCTCCGCGAACGCATCTTCCGCGAAGAAGTCATCGAGAAGAAACACCGTCCCGACAGCCGCGCCTTCGACGAAGTCCGCGAAATCTGGATCGAAGCCGGCATCCTGCCCCGAACTCACGGCAGCGCCATCTTCACCCGCGGCGAAACCCAAGCCTTAGTAACCACCACCCTCGGCACCAGCGACGACATGCAGCGCCTCGAAGGCTTCGAAGGCGAAGCCAAAAAGCGCTTCATGCTGCATTACAACTTCCCGCCGTTTTCGGTGGGGGAGGTTGCGTTTTTGCGGGGGGCGGGGCGGAGAGAGATTGGACACGGCGCGCTCGCAGAGCGCGCGGTGTCGGCGGTGCTGCCGACGGAAGAGGCGTGGCCTTACGCGATGCGGGTGGTGTCGGACATTCTGGAATCGAATGGATCGTCGTCGATGGCGACGGTTTGCGGGGCTTCGCTGTCGTTGATGGATGCGGGAGTTCCGTTGAAGGCGCCGGTGGCGGGAGTGGCCATGGGGTTGGTGAAAGAAGGCGAGCAGTATGCCATCCTGACCGACATTGCGGGCGCGGAAGATCACTACGGCGACATGGACTTCAAGGTTGCCGGAACGAAAGATGGGATTACCGCGCTGCAGATGGACATTAAGGTTGCGGGCATTACTTCGCAGATCATGCGGGAAGCGCTAGCGCAGGCGAAGCGCGGGCGGCTGCACATTCTGGGGAAGATGGAAGAAGTGATCACGACCGGACGGGAGAAGATTTCCGACTTTGCGCCGAGGTTCTATACGGTGCAGATTCCGGTGGATAAGATTCGCGATCTGATCGGGCCGGGCGGGAAGATGATCCGCAGCATTGTGGAACAGACCGGAGTGAAGATCGATGTGGAGGATTCCGGGTTGGTGAAGGTGGCGTCGAGCGATCAGGCGTCGGCGGCGAAGGCGCTGCAGATTATCGGCGATCTGACGGCAACGGCGGAAGTAGGGAAGACTTATCTCGGAAAAGTGACGCGGCTGGCGGATTTCGGAGCGTTTGTCGAAATCATTCCCGGTACGGATGGGTTGCTGCACATCAGCGAAGTTGCGGAGCATCGGATTGCGGATGTCCGCGACGAGTTGAAGGAAGGCGACCAGGTGCTGGTGAAAGTGCTGGCGGTTGAGGGCAACCGCATCCGGTTGTCGCGCAAGGCGATTCTGAAAGAGCAGCGCGCGAAGATGGGCGGAGGGGATGGCGCGGCGCCGGCTGAGCCGAGTGGTGAGGGCGAAGCGGTTCCCGCTCCCGCATTGACGGGGTCGATGGTGATTGAGGGCGGCGGCGATTTCCCCGACGAGGCTGAGCCAAACTTCAACCGCGAAGGCGGACCGGCGCCGGTGGGCGGCAGTGACCGTCCTCATGGAGATCGGCCGCATGGCGGAGACCGAGGTGGACGCGGGGGACGTCCGGGCGGCGGCGGGCGGGATCGTGGACGCGGTGGACGCGGTGGTCGGCCGGGTGGTGGTGGTGGACGGGACCGCGGCGGGCGCGGCGGGCCGGGCGGGGGAAGACACTAGAAGCTTTTTGCCACGGATTTGCACGGATCAGCACGGATATGAAAAAGGGGCCACGGCGAGAGTCGTGGCCTTTTTGCTTTGTTTTATTCCGACTTGCCGCGCGCGCCTGGGCTGTTGTCTATCGCCCCTCCGGGGCTGGTTGCTCTTTCTTGTGCTTACCCCACGGCTTGCGCCGTGGGCTGTAATCTGCCGCCGCTTCGCGGCTGGTTTTGATGGGCGAGCAGCTTTACGCGGCGCTGAAGCGCCGCTCTTCCACGGTGCTGCGTGCTTTGGTGGTGGATCCCCCTCGGCGCGGCTGAAAGCGCGCGCCCTTCCCGGTAAGGTCAAAATCAAGGTCAACGGCGGCGGACGGGAGTGTCCGTCCCACAAGGGGCAGGTGCGTTCGGGAGTCGCTCGCTGCGCGGGCGATTCCGCTTTCTGAGGATGACAAGGCAAACCTGCCGGGTCTTACAAGTCGCGTGCCATTACTGGGGCAGACCGACTTTGCGCACCAGTTCGGCAAAGCGTGGATCGGAACGCAGAGGGTCGAGTTGGAAGTAGGTGTTCAAACCAATCAGCAGCCAATCGTGTTCCTGGTAAGCGATGTTGAGCCAATGAAAGGCCTGCTCTTTGTCTCCCAAGTCGGCGTAGTCGCGGGCAATGGCCAAAGCTGAGGAGTAACCAGTCTTGCGTTGTGCCTGGCGACATTCAATGGCTTTGCGGAGAGCGCCCGTCCAGCCTGCAGAACGATATCCTTCTTCCATGGCGGCGGCGAGTTCAGAGTAGGGGTGACCGGAAAGCCGGCCATAGGCTCTCCATTGTTCGATGACTTGCGGGTACATGCGTTTGCCCCAATAAGCGTAGGCCAGGCAATCGTGCGCGATCGCGAATGTGGGGTTCTCATTTGCCAGCTTGGTGCAAATCGCGATGGCTTCGTCGTACTGCCGGGCCCAGACGCGAATACCTCCGGCCACTCTGGTGATGACGAGAGACTGCGGATCAAGCTCATGGGCACGATTGACTTCGGCCCAGGCTTCCTGCTCTCTGCCGCCAATCATGCCAATGTCGTCGGCATACCACTGACGCGCAGTCGCATCGTTAGGGTCGAGTTCGAAAGACTTCTTGAACTCAGCTTCTCCCCCGGCAAAATCCCAGTCGTACTGCATCTCATTGCTGCCCAGCACGGCATGGGGATGAGCCAAGGTTTGGTCCAACTCCAGGGCCTTGCGGGCAGCACCGTTCGACTTGGGAAAATCTTCGTTTTGATTGCCGCCATAGTTAGGCAGCACCGAATAGGCATCCGCCAGACCTGAATACGCCAGAGCGTAGCCGGGATCTTTTGCGATGGCCTGATTGAAATAGGAAATTGCCTTCGCCAGCTCACCAGGCGTCCGGTGGTACCACGCGTAGCGGCCCTTCAAATATAAGGAGTAGGCCTCGGCATCCTGGGTGCCTTGGTTGGTGACCTGCTGCCTATCCGCAGTGCTGAGGGTGGAACGCAACTTTCCCGCAATGTCGCTCGCCATTTGTTGCTGCAGAGAAATGAGGTCGGCTCTCTTGCCGGTGTAGCGATGTCCCCAGAGTTCGGTGTTGTTCCGAACGTCAGTGAGCTCTGCACTGATTTCGATGGCGTCGCGCTGCACCATCACGCGGCCGCTCACCAGGACCGATACGTTGAGATTGCTGCCGGCGGTCTGTACGTCGATATCTTTTCCCTTGTAGCGAAAAACGGAGTCGCGGGACCTTACGTTAAGCCGGGGCAGGTGGGCAAGGTTGCCGATCAATGAATCGGTGATGCCGTCGCTGAGATAGTCGGTGCCGGCATCTCCGCGTATGCTGGTGAAGGGAAGCACGGCGACGGAATCGGGACCTGAGGCATCGTGAGGGCCGGCTGTCGTTGGTCGGAGATCTGAATTGCGGACGCGGGACGGGTTCGGGGCTGAGGCGTAGGCGGCGAAGCGATGGCTCTTGCGATAGACCCAGATTCCAACCGCGAGTGCGGCGCAGACCGCCAGAGTTCCCAACCACATGCCCGCCGCGCCAAGATGCGATTGCCTGGGCTCGTGCTGGACCGGGCTGGTTTGGTCTTTGCTTATTCGCCCCGGGCCGATTTGCCCCGGGTCGATCTGGGGAGTGCTGATTTGGACAGGGCTGATTTGCGGCTCCGAGTCCGAAGTTGCGCTCTGTAATGCCTGGGGAGTGCTGAGCCACAGAGCAAGCTCACTTTCAAAGGCGAAGACCCGTCCTTTGGCGCCCCCGGGAAATCGATGGACCGGCAGGGCGCTTTCCTTTTCCCACCGCCGGACAGTCCTCTCGTCGCGTCCGAAGAAGGCAGCAATCTCCTTCCACGAATCCAGACGACGCTCCGGATTGCTGGTACCGCTTTGTGCCACTGAACGCCCCGCCGAACCCCAAATGAAGGAGGGAAGCCCGATTATGCCCGGTTGTGTCCGGTTGTGTCCCTTGCTTCCGGGGACAAAGCCGGACAAGTATACCGTCTGTGCGACAACGCGCGAAATCACCAATTCGTGCCATTCGAAATGGGTCGGCGGCGCAGATTCAGCAGGGAGGGCTCTCTTGCCCGGGGAGGGATAGGGCTCGATTTCGGGGGAGTCCGCTGGGACGGGTACTGGTGGTGCTGGCTGCGACGATTCTGGTGCTGATTGTGAGCGCGATTGTGCTGCCGCCGAAGGGCAGC
>Ga0208190_1000884_pt1 | contig 11426 bp, 6 predicted proteins | sample June2015DPH_13_1_FD_184708 | JGI IMG/M metagenome (GOLD analysis project Ga0208190, IMG submission 184708) | Peatland microbial communities from SPRUCE experiment site at the Marcell Experimental Forest, Minnesota, USA - June2015DPH_13_10... | ecosystem: Environmental > Terrestrial > Soil >... | reverse complement strand
AACACGCCCTGGCGATCGTGGCGCTGGATCGGGACGCAGGCCACCTTTCGGAACAACTGGCGTTGAAGTGCTTTGTCCCTGTCGTGGCTTTGAGTGCCGACAAGTCGCTCACTTCAGCCAATGTTCCGTGGATTTTCCGGCTGCCGCCCGGGTCCACACCGGCTGAGGCACTTCGCCTGCTGCGTCAGGCTGCCGCGCGAGCCGGCGTCAACCCGGTCAGAGTCAGGGATGAACTGGCGTCGGGAGATGCGATTGATGGAATGGTTTTTCTGCCGACAGGAGAGCCGCGCGGGCAGTGACCCGAGCTCAATTCATTCGTGAAGGGGTGGTTCGGAGTTGACGGTCCTCACGATTCGCTGGCGCGGATTGCCCAATCGCTTCATGCGGTTCGGGACGCACAAATCAAAAAGCTTTTCGACCTCACACCTCTTATGCCGGGGGATCGTGCAGCTTGTGCCGATTTATCGAGTCGACATATAGTATGCTGAATTTTCTCTATGCCTCACGGATTTGACGCGTACAGGGTGTTCATTTCAGCGCCGGGGGATCTGGATCGGGATCGCCAGGCTTGTCACGACGCCATTGCCCAGGCGAACGAAACCACGGCGATGCCGGCGAAGGTCCTGCTGGTTGAGGTAGGCCTGCGCGAGAACGATCAGATCAGCGGCCATCGCAGCATCGTTTCGGATAATGTCCGGTGGAGTACTTACTTCGTCCAGCTGTTCGAGGACGACTGGGGTCCTCGCGATCTGTTTCGGAAGCTGTACCTGCTGGCGCTGGAGTGCCGCGACGACGCGAGCCAGCCGATGCGCGATGTGGTGGTTTGCCTGAAGGACGCGCCGCGGGAGACGAACGAGGATATTCTGGCGTTTCGCAGAGAGCTGGAAGAGAGCCCGGGGGTGCGCGTGTTCCGCTACCGCAGCGTCGATGCGCTGAGAGAGCACCTGACAGAGGTCTCGAACGGATGGGCGCGGGACCTGATCGAAGCGACGAAAGCTGCGGCGGCAGGCTCCGTAGCGCCCATTTGATTGGCGTGACTAATGCTGGCGTCGTGTCGCAGAAGTTCGTTACATAAGTTGAGAACGTCAAATGCAGGTCCTTCGACTCCGTTTGCCGCAAAAAGCGCGGCAAACTCCGCTCAGGATGACAGGCCTATTTTTGTTGCGAACTTTAGGGACAGGACACTAGCAGGCACTAGAGAAGAGGCACGGAGCGCCATTCCATGTAGTGGTGCATCTGATCCTCGCGCACGATGGTGAAACCCAGGCGCTGGTGGAAACGCAGCGAGCCTGGATTGAAGCGGAAGACACAGCAGCGGATGGGAAGCCTGGCCTTCGCAGCTTCGAGCTGGAGCCGCTGGATGAGAACAGTGCCGATTCCCTTGCGCTGCAGACTGGGGTGCACGGCGATATCGACGAGGTGGAATTCGTCGAGAGCGGGCGCCACCCAGAGCCGCCCAACGGGTTTTCCGTCGAGCAGCACCACGTGATAACAGGAGCTGGGGTAGGCAGAGGTATACGCCGACATCTGGGCGCGAAACTGCATGCGGATGAGTTCTTCTCTCTGCGCCGGCGTCACCGGGGCAAAGGCGAACTCGGGTGCGCGCACCGCCGAGTAGAGATCGTACATGAAGATCTCATCCTGCGGCAGAGCGGGGCGAACGGCGAGAGTGGACATCGCGTATGGTCCGGGAAACGTTGACTACGGGCGTGTCGGGAAAACGCCCTGCAGCGCGATGATCCAATTTAGGGCGAGGTAGGGCATCAGGTTGTTGTGAGGGCCGTTGCCGCCGACGACCGACACGGCTGCGGGAGCCATCGAGTTGAGGGGCGTTGCGGTGGCGGTGTAGAGTTGACCGCCAGCATTCGCTGCATCGCCGAACGCGTTGCCGCCGGGCGCCGCCAGGTTCGCCCTGACAGGGGAGACCTGTAAAGAATGCGTGTGGGGGGGAACTGTGGCGAGGGTGAGGGTGACGGTCGTTGCGCCGCCGGATTCACCCTGCACGTAATTCTGAAGGCCCGGGCCTTGCCCGACGCCCACTGCGACCATGCCCTGCAGATTGGGCAGTGCGTAGTTGGACTTGCCGTCGCCGCCGTACGTGGTTCCGAGCAGCGAAAACAGGGCGGTGTTGGAAGAGATGGACAAGAGCTGACCGGCGGCGGAAGCCCAACCCAACGGAGGGAAGTTGAAACCGACCAGCGACAATTGACCAAGAAATTGATCCGACATATTTGTCTTCTCCCGATTCGATGGCTCTAGCTGCGGGACGGAAATATCCCCGATAGAGCGATGACCCAGTTCATAACCAGAAAAGGCTGACGGTTCTCGTGGGACTGGCTTGCTCCTGCGGTGGAGATGGTGCCGGCGTTCATGGCCACCAGATTGGTTGGGCCCGCGTAAAGCTTCGGAGTCCCGGACGAGGTGGCGAACATGGCCGTAGCTGGATTGAAGCCTGAGGGCGCCGCTCCCGAGCCCTGCAGCTGATGGGTGTGAGGGGGGACCTCGGCTGCAGTCAAGGTGTGGAGATCCTCCCCGCCGATTGACCCCTGGGGGAAGGGACCGCTGAAGCCGATGGGGGTACGGCCCTGCAGGTTGGGAAGCGCGAAGGTGATGCGACCATCACCGCCGTAGATGGTGCCGAGAAGCGAAAACAGCGCCTGGTTCTGGCTGATCTGAAGGAGCTGTCCGTTGCACGCGGAGTAACCCTTGGGCGCAAAACCCCAGGATCCCAGCACCAGTTGGCCGAAATAAGGTGTTGCCATGTTCTCTCCTGTTCCTGTGCCTGCGATCTGTACCGTTTCAGCTTTGGGAAGGATAGATGCCGTAAACGCAGATAATCCAGTTGAGCACGAGAAAGGGCTGGAGGTTAGCGTGCGGCTGGTTGCTGCCCGGGGAAGGACGCAACGTGGCGGCATTCATGGAAGCGGCGGGAGGCGTGGCCGCATAGACGGCGGGGACGGAGCCCGCCACGTTGCCGACCGGGGAGCCGGTTCCCCCACCGCTGGTTGAACTGGAGAACACGTGACTGTGCCTGGGGTATTGATTGACGGTGACAGTGACGTTCTCCGCTCCACCGGGTTGCCCGAGGGCATAGTTCGTGACGCCATTGGAACCCTGATGTATGGGAATGCGGCCGCGCAGGTCGGGAAGGTTGAAGACGGACGTACCGTTTCCACCATAGGTTGTGCCGATGAGGTTAAAGAGCGTCGAGTATTCCGCGATGGCGACGGACTGGCCCATGCACTGCAGCCAGCCAGCAGGCGCGAAGTTGAACCCGACGAGGCGAACTTCACCTGTATATGCGCTACTCATCCATGGACCTCCGTGCGTTCTGAGCACGCGGGGGAACGCGTGCACGGAGCCTACCATCCTGGCGCTCGGTGATGTCAAGTGTGAGTCCTGTGAATATCTGGCCCAGGCTCGGCGGAGCTGCGGAGATTCGCAGAAAATTAATGACTGCGATTTTCGGACACGTTGCGGCTTAACACAAGAGGCAATCGATCATTCACAAAACAATGGTTGACAAAGGGGTTGGGGTGCGATAAATATCGACACAAAGATCAAAGTTGCCGCCCGTCGCAATGCTGACTTCCCCAAATAGGAGCGGGCGAGCGAAACATAGCTCGATTCATTCTTCCTTTGCGATGGCGATTGGAACTGCGTTTTCTCAAGCGGATCACCATCGTTTCTTTCCCTATAAATGCGCCACTGGGACTTAAGAGTGAGGTCTATTTGATGTTGCCCGCCGCCCGCTCGGTGCCGCCGCTCAGGTTCTCCCTGCTGAAATCTCGCCTGCTTGTTCTTGCCTTGACCGCAGCGTTCACGCCGATTGGATTGGCGGGTCGCGCGGACGCACAGTGCTCGGGAACGGGGACCACCAACTACACTTCCACTGGCGGTGTGTCCGTCGCAGCCGGGACAATCAGCACCTCGACCAATACCATCACCGTTTCGGGCGTCCCGGCTGGGGATACGATCAGCTGCGTCTCATTGGTGCTCAATGGGGTCACGTCGAGCAACAGCTCAAATCCGGGCGCGACCGCTCAGTATTCGAGCGTGAACTACGCCGCATTCATGCTGACGGCTCCCGGTGGAGGACAACAGCTGGAGTTCCTGGGCGCGACGGGCGACGGCGACGACCCGATGGCCGGTGTCAACGTTACGGTCTGGGATGGGGCCAGCGGCCTCGCGCCGTTTATCGGATCCGGCACCGACTACTCGTGGCCAAACACCGGCTCCCTCTCAGTCAAGCCGAGCTCTTACTTCAATGCGCCCGACAACGGTATCAGTGGGGGTCCCCCATTGCCGGCCGGAGGCGGATCGGCACAGTGGGCAACGACCGACGGCGACGGAACATTCTCAAACGTATTTGGAGGTGGCGCGGCGACGCCGAACGGTGGCTGGATTCTGTCGCTCAGGGACGATAACCCGGATACAGAGGGCGATCCAGTGTCGGTCACCAGCTGGTCGCTGGTGATGACGGTGGTGGCCAGCGCCAAGGCCGATACCACCACGACGATCAGCTCGAGTTCGACAAACAATACATCGTTCACCGGCGGCGCGAACAGTTCAGTGACGCTGACCGCGACCGTGACCTCGACATCCACGGTAGACGCCGGAACCGTGACCTTTAAGGATGGCGGCACCGATCTCGCCTGCAGCCCCGTCGCGGTGAGCAGCGGCACGGCGCACTGTACGACGACGTTGACTACTGAAGGGATCCACACCCTCAGCGCATCCTATTCGGGATCAAGCGACTTTAACCTGAGCAACTCCGGAACGCTGAATCAATTCGTCAAGAATCACAGCACGCTTTCGGGCGGGGAGTACTGCAACACAGACGCGGTCACGGTGGATGGGGGGGTGATTACGCCTTATCCATCGGTGGTGAACGTTGGAACGGACACCACAGCGCTCACTGGCACGGTCGCGGACCTGAGCATCACCCTGAAGGGCCTGTCGGCATCGGCCGGGCTTTTCCCGGGCTACGGCTTTATGCTGGTCGCGCCAGACGGGGGGACGCACAACCTGGACTTCCTATCCAGCGTGGGAACTTCCGGTTCGCAGTCGGCGATCAATCTTACGATCGCAGACGATAATCCGTCCGGACCCGTTGACGGACCCCTTAGCACCACCACCTACGGGCCCACCGACGTCTCCAATTCGGCAGATGCATTTGTGCAGGCAACGTCGCCTGCTCCCCAGGTTCCGGGGACGATCAATTACGCGCAGCCGGATTTCTTCGGAAGCAATCCTTTGACCCTGAGCCAGGCATTCAGCGGGGTCGACCCAAACGGCGACTGGACGCTGTACGGGTACAACAACGGCGGCGACTCGCTGGCCGTCACCGGGGGCTGGTGCCTGGCGTTTACCGTAAATAGCGGTGCGGCCACCACCACCACGCTGACCGCGTTGTCCCCCGCGTTTACCGGTAATCCAGTTACTATTACCGCGACGGTGACGAGCGGCGGAAATCCGGTAAGCGGGGGCACAGTGACGTTTACTGAGAACGGCGCAGCGCCGGCCGGCGTCAGCAACAACGTGGCCACGGTAAACGGCAGCGGCCAGGCTTCGATCACCACCAGTTCGCTGGCCGAAGGCGATCACGACATCGTCGCCACTTATAGCGGGGTGTCGAACACGTACGGCACAAGTTCGGATTCCCGTTGGTACCGCGAAAACACCGCGACGACGGCCACGGCCTCGGGCGCGTCCGCGACCTTCTGCAACCCGGGGGGCTTCACGCTGCCCAACCAGGCCGAAAGCGCGGATAACATTGGCGCGGCGGCGCCGAACCCGTCGAATATCTTCGTCGCGAACCTGCCGGGCACGATCAGCAAGGTCTCGCTCGAGCTGGAGGACTTCCAAACCAACCCACTCAGCGACACGATCTACTACACGTCTTCACTTCTGGTGGGGCCGGGAGCCGCAACCGCGAATACGCTCGATTTCTTCTCCGGGACCGGAACCACCGACAACGAGACAGAACTAGCCAAGGGCAACTACATCTTTGCCGACAGCGGCAGCGAACTGGTGCCGCAGGCAGATTTCGGGCCCGGCACCTACCTACCAACCAGCTATGACACCAGCGGCATCAAGGGCACGTATACCGCGAGTCCCAGCGGCTTCTATACGCTGCCGGGCTCGTTCAACTATGCCGCGACGCGGGGCAGCTCCACTTTCGATTCCGTGTACGGCAACGCGGACGCGAACGGGACCTGGAGCCTGTATTTTTATCAGAACTTTTCCGTCGTCACCACCCAGGCGACCGCGACCGGCTGGTGCCTGGATTTCACCGAGAACCAGCCCAGCGCATCAGTGACCGCGTCGCACAACGGCTCTGGATTCCATGGCGAATTCGCGCAAGGCGAGACAAACGCGGATATCTCGGTCGCCATTACCAACAACGGGCCCGGACCCACCGGCGACCCGACAGCGGACACCAACCCGATGACCGTGACCGATGACCTGAACGCAGCCTTTACGTACTCGACCTTTTCAGGGACGGGCTGGAGCTGTTCGGCGTCGGGCCAGACGGTGACCTGCACGAACGACAGTGCGATTGCCCAGGGCAGCAGCTATCCGGAGCTGACAATCGACGTCAATGTGTCCGCGAGTGCCGGAACGCCCATCAATAACAGCGTGTCTGTGAGCGGCGCGGGAGTTGCGTCCACGAGTTCCAACACCGACTCGATCGCCATCCAGCCGGCCCCGCTGTTGTCGGTTACGAAGACGCACCCCGGGACATTCAATGCGGGGCAGACGGCGGAGTGGGATATTACCGTGAGCAACGCGGCGACGAGCAGCTCGACCTCGGGCGCGGTCACCGTCTATGACGCTTTGCCGATGGGCTACACGCTGTCCAGTTACGCGGGCACCGGCTGGTCGTGTTCCGGCACGACTACGGCGACCTGCATGTCGTCGCAGGGAGTGGGCGGCGGAGCTTCGTTTGACACGCTGGCGCTGACGGTGGATGTGCCAACCAACTCGCCGTCCTCGGTGTCGAACACGGCGCTGGCGTGGGGCGGCGGAAGCCTGACCCAGACCAATTCCGGAAACGCGGCGTCGGGCAGCGACCTCGACGTGACGGTTTTGCCTGCGACGGTGAACGTGACGATCGGAACCAGCCCAGCGGGACTGGGCTTCTCGATCGGCGGCGTCGGTTACACCACGACGCAGACGCCGGCTCTGACCGTCGGCACTCCATACGCGCTGTTAACCACAACGCCCCAGGCAGGTGCGACCGGCGTTCAGTACGTGTTCTCCGGGTGGAGCGACGGGACCCTGACGACCGCAGATACATTGACGCCGACCCTGAGCACCACGAGCGACACGGCTGAGTTCACCACGCAGTATTTCCTGACGGTGAGCGCGGGCACGGGCGGGACGATCGCAGTGACGACGGCGCCGAACGCTTTCTATAATGCCGGGACCGCGCAGACGATTGCCGCGACACCCAGCGCGGGCTACTACTTTACCGGGTGGACGGGCGCGAACTCGCCCAGCGACATCGCCAGCGCAACGAGCGCCAGCACTACTGTGACCATGAACGGCCCGGAAAACATCACCGCGAACTTCGCGCCGATACCGGGGTACATCGTCTCGACCACAGCGGACGACGCGACCGGAGTCGCGGCTAACTGCCCGGCGTCTCCGAGTACTGGCTCGGCGTGCAGCCTGCGTGATGCCCTTGCTGCTGCGGCTGCCACTGGAGCCGGCAACATCACCTTCGATGCGACTGCTTTCGCCACGGCACAAACCATTACTCTGGCGAACGGCGTGCTCAATATTCCCTCGGCGACAACGATCGCCGGCGCGACCACGGGCAGCGGCGCATCGCTGGTCAACCTTGTTACGGTTGACGGCAACGGAGCCTCGGAGGTTTTCACCGTCAGCTCCGGCGTCACGGGCGCATCCATCGCGAACCTCACCATCCAGCACGGCAATAATGCCGGCATCCAGAACGCTGGCGCTCTGACCTTGATCGGCGACAGCATCACGAGCAATACCTCCGGCGCGATCGGCAGCGGCGGCGGCATCGTCAACACTGGCGGGCTTACGCTGACGGGGAGCACGATTTCTGGCAATTACGCCGTCCACGCGGGCGGCGGCATCGTCAACGGCGGCGTGCTTACGCTGACGGGGAGCACGATTTCTGTCAATGGCGCCGGCTCCGTGGGTGGCGGCATCGCCAACGAGGGTACCTTGACGCTGAGCGATGACACATTCACGCTCAACAGCGCCTTAAAATCGGGTGGTGGCATCTATAACACTGGAACCTTGGTGGTGTCCGACAGCACCTTGTCGGCAAACACGGCAGAAACCGCCTCCGGCGGAGGCGGCATCGACAACACCGGATCCGGAACGGTGGCTCTGGCCAACAGCGTCCTGTCCGGCAACACTGCAAATAGCGCCTCCGACGACTTCGATGGCACCGCATACACCGATAGCGGCGGTAATGCGATCGGTGTAGCCAACGGAACTACAGTCAATGGAACTGCTATCGACCTTGCGCCACTCGCGAACTACGGCGGGCCGACGCAGACGATGATTCCGCTGCCCGGCAGCCCGGCTATTTGTGCCGGTCTCGCGTCGGCCATTCCGTCTGGACTTACTACGGATCAGCGCGGCTATCCCAACACCAACTCGACCTATCCCGGTTACGCGGCGTGCGTGGATGCAGGCGCGGTCCAGACAAACTATTCCCTCGGCTTCACCACTGAGCCCACGGGCGTTTCGGTTGCAACCGACTTCGCGGCCGCAGTCACACTGAATGAGAGCCTCAGTCCATTCCAGCCGGGTGTGACAATACCACTCACGCTGACCGGCAGCGGAATTTTGACCGGTGGTTCGGCCGCGACCTCGGCCGGAGTAGCCAGCTATACGCTTCAGGTGGACACAGTCGGATCGAGCGATACGCTGACCGCTAACTTGGCGCTCAACGGCGCGCTCGTCCCGGCGGTTGCAATCTCCGCCACCAGCAACAGCTTCGGCGTGGGCATGACCACGCCGCTCGTCGGTCTGGACTACTCGACGTCCGGTTCAATCGCCTATGGCACGCCGGAGACGTTCTATGCATACCTGCCGCCCGGAGCCACTGGAACGGTGACCTTCTACAACGGAAGCACCGCGCTGGGTAGCGGGAGCTTGATCAGCGGGACGGCAACCTTCTCGAGCTCGACTCTGGCAACTGGATCGTATTCGATTACTGCTTACTACCCGGGTGACAGTAACTATAACTCGAACACATCCAGCGCGCTGTCGCTCACTGTCTACCCGTCCCCCGCAACCATGGCCAGCCCCACTCCCAGCGGCGCGTTGACCTCGGCAGCGACCACCTTCACCTGGAACGCAGCCTCTGGCAGCGTGACGGGCTACGGTCTCAACGTTGGCACAACTGGCGTTGGGTCTGCCGATCTGGTCAACATCGGTCCTCTTCCACTGTCGCCCACCAGCGTGACCGTAAATCTGCCCACCAACGGAACCATGATCTATGTGCGGCTCTGGACAATCTTCAACGGCACGACCTATCTCTACAACGACTACACCTACACCGAGTTCACGCAATCTCCAGCCGCAATCACCAGCCCAGCGCCGGGCAGCGCGTTGACCACGGCAGCGACTACCTTCGCCTGGAGCCCAGGCCCAGTAGGAACGACGAGCTACAGCCTCAACGTCGGCACAACGGGCGTTGGGTCTGCCGATCTAGTGAACATCGGTCCTCTTCCCCTGTCCCCCACTAGCGTGACTGTAAATCTGCCCACCAACGGAACCAAAATCTATGTGCGGCTCTGGACAATCCTCAACGGCACGACCTACCTCGCCAACGACTACACCTACACCGAGTTCACGCAATCTGCATCCGCAATCACCAGCCCGTCGCCGGGCAGCATCTTGACCTCGGCTTCAACCACCTTCGCCTGGAACCCAGGCCCCGCTGGAACGACGAGCTACAGCCTCAACGTCGGCACAACGGGCGTTGGGTCTGCCGATCTGGTGAACATCGGTCCTCTTCCTCTGTCCCCCACCAGCGTGACTGTAAATCTGCCCACCAACGGAACCCTGATCTACGTGCGGCTCTGGACAATCCTCAACGGCACGACCTACCTCGCCAACGACTACACCTACACCGAGTTCACGCAATCTCCAGCCGCGATCACCAGCCCAATGCCGGGCAGCATCTTGACCTCGGCGGCGACCACCTTCACCTGGAACCCTGGCCCCGCTGGAACGACGAGCTACGGCCTCAACGTCGGCACAACGGGCGTTGGGTCTGCCGATCTGGTCAACATCGCTCCTCTTCCCCTGTCCCCCACCAGCGTGACTGTAAATCTGCCCACCAACGGAACCACAATCTATGTGCGGCTCTGGACGATCCTCAACGGCACGACCTACCTCAGCAAGGACTACACCTACACCGAGTTCACGCAATCTCCAGCCGCGATCACCAGCCCAATGCCGGGCAGCGTGTTGACCTCGGCTTCAACCACCTTCACCTGGAACCCAGGCCCCGTTGGAACGACGGGCTACGGCCTCAACGTCGGCACATCGCCCGGCGGCGCCGATCTGGTCAACATCGGTCCTCTTCCTCTGTCCCCCACCAGCGTGACTGTAAATCTGCCCACCAACGGAACCCTGATCTATGTGCGGCTCTGGACAATCCTCAGCGGCCCGACCTACCTCGAGAACGACTACAACTACACCGAGTTCACGCAGTAATGCCGTGATCACAATGCCAGCGCCCGACAGCGCAGTAATTATGGACAGCGCGCAAAACAGCCCACAGAGCATATCGCTCTCTGGCACGGGGAATTGGAACGGGCATGCGGGGGCCAGGCGCGCGGAAAAGACAAGACCGCCGCGTAGCGCCTGCGGCTTGCGGTCTATGAGCCACTCCTGTAAGACAAGGGGAAACTTTCCTCGTCCGTCGGGTGCTCTTCTCCGGGATTCCTGGCCGGGTAACTTGACCTCCTGAACCCGTGCAAAATGGAATACGATCCAGGAGAAGGGAAAAACAATAGCTCTGCCAGCAAAAATCTTGACCTGGCACCTGCATGGAAAATGGTTTTGTAGCGGTGAGTTGCATTCATCGTGCGATGAAAACCAAAAAACACGCGCCTTCGAAAAATAGAGCATCTGTCCTAAAAGCAGAAGGTTCTCTAAAACGTCCATTTAGGATTTGCAACGCATTGAAAAACAATGGTCGGGGCGGAGGGATTCGAACCCCCGACCCTCTGCTCCCAAAGCAGATGCGCTACCAGACTGCGCTACGCCCCGATAACCTCTTTCGATTGTAACCCGCTTTTTCCTTGTCCTGAAGCAGGTCCGCTGTCCTCCTGAAGCAGCTCCGTCATGAGTGCAACAGCCACATGACCAGCCACACCACCAGCACCACCGGAATGGCAAAAACCAATCCGAGAATGGCG
>Ga0208190_1000881_pt1 | contig 11449 bp, 9 predicted proteins | sample June2015DPH_13_1_FD_184708 | JGI IMG/M metagenome (GOLD analysis project Ga0208190, IMG submission 184708) | Peatland microbial communities from SPRUCE experiment site at the Marcell Experimental Forest, Minnesota, USA - June2015DPH_13_10... | ecosystem: Environmental > Terrestrial > Soil >... | reverse complement strand
GCGCCAGCGCCAGTTGCGAATGGAACTCGCGCAGCGCCAGCTCGTTGGGCAGGATTCCGTTCCAGAGCAGGTAGGTGCATTCTTCAAAGGTCGAGTGCTCGGCCAGCTCGTGAATGTCGATGCCGCGGTAGGAGAGGATGCCCGCTTCGCCGTCGATCCAGCAAATGCCGGAGTTCGCGGCGACAATTCCTTCCAGGCCTTTTCCTGCGACAGCAGTCGGCATAGCCTTTGGTTCTCCCGTGGTTATGATGGCAGTTTGGCCGTTGCGGTGGAGTTCCGGCCGCCCAACCAAGCCCGGCGCCAAATTATCCAGTAAAGATGTTTATAACGTAGCCGTTCCGTCCTTGTCACGGAGGGTGGGACGGCTAAAGCCTGTTATTGACTCTCCACGGGCGGTGCCGGCCGCCTTTCCTGGTCGACCGACGCGGCCGATCCGAGGGGCAACATCCGCTCATCCCCCATTTCTTCGATTTATCCTATAGATTCGGCATTCGTTCCGATTGAGATTCCGGCCTTTTGCCGGTGGCGGCCAATCGGTAAGATTGTGAATCATGGGGATTTCCGGATCGACTGAGACAAAATCCCCTCGCTGCGGCGTCTAACCGGAAAGGATGTCGCCTCTACGCCAGGCTGGGCCTGCCCCAAAGTGCCCGCCTATGCAGGAAAGGAAACGAATGAGCGAAGTTGAAGAAGCCCCTCGAACATACTCCGGCGCGCTGCTGGCGGCAATCGCCGTCGCGGTGCTGGCCGCTATCGGGAGCCTGATTTGGTGCTTCACGCTGAATACCCGGCTAAGTGCGGCACAGGCAGAGCTGGCCGACGCCAAGCAGCAGGACACGCAACTCGCCGCCAGTTTGCGCGAGACCGATGCCCGCCTCAAGGTGGCCACAGATGAGCTTGGCAAATCCGTCGGCCTTACGCAAAAGGAACTCGACGAGCGCGCCCAGGCAATCATCGCGAAGCAACAAGACCTTGAAACCGCCGAAAAACAAACCGCGGCGCAGGTGAGCGACGTTTCCAACCAAGTGACCACCGTGAAAACGGATGTGGGCGGCGTAAAAACCGACCTGAGCAAGACGCAGAGCGACCTGGCCACCACCAACAGCGAGCTCCAGTCCGTAAAGGGAGACCTGAGCAATACCAGCAGCGTGATCGCCCGCAATCACGATGAGCTGGTCCAGCTTGAGCATAAGGGCGACCGCAATTTCTATGAGTTCTCTCTCGACAAGGGCCAGAAAAAGCCGGTGGGCACTGTCTCGCTCGAATTGAAAAGGACCGACGCCAAGCGGAGCAAGTTCACACTCGACATCTATGCCGACGACAAGGTGTACGAGAAGAGAGACCGCAACGTGAACGAGCCCTTGCAGTTCTATAGCGGCAAGGATCAGGCGCTCTACGAGATTGTGGTCAACAACATCAATTCAAGGAATGAGATTGCGGGCTATCTGTCCACGCCCAAGAGCGCGCCGGTTCCGCCTACTGTTCAGTGATCGGAACCTGGGGCGCAACCGTCAGGCTAGGCTGGTAGCGGAAATTGAAGGTGTAATCCAGCTTGGTGCGCGCGTCCCACTCCTGCTGGGTCATCTTGAACGCCGAAACAAATGTCCCTTCGACCGTCTGTCCTGGATTAATCGTGGTGTCCAGTGGCGAAATGGGTGTGTTGTGCGGCACAGGAATGCTCGGATAGGCGACAAAGATCCGTTCGTAGTCGCCCGTGTTGGCGGCATAGCTGGAGTGGATCCCGTCAGCGAGCGTGGCATTGGTGAGCACGTTGGCAAGATACAGCGGGTGATCGGACTGGTTGTGCAGCCTCACCTCGGTGAAGACCATCACCTGGTCCACTTCTTCTTTGGGCATTTGCGCACCGCTGGCGTCGAGCCCCGATGTCTCAGTGTGCTGCGGATGCGCCCAAACGGCCACGATCTCTCCGGTGGCGATGGGCGGCTTCTGTTCCAGGAGCACATAGGCCCCGATAGCCACGCTCATCACAACGGTCGCGATGATGGCGGCCCACACCACGTGGCTGGAACCTCTGGTCAATTCTTCGCCCAGCGCGGCGTCGTCCACTTCCGTCTCTTCCTGCTGCAATAAGCTCATGGGGACCTCACCCTCGTTGAGACCTCACTATCCTGGGCCTAATCTTATTCCCATTCGCGTGCAACAAGCCAAGGATTCCGGTTTCGCACTCCAATCCCTTTGTGCTCGCAGGTGGTTACCTTTTGGGGATGCGGCCCGGGGGGCCTGGATGGCCGCTGCCGACGCTTTCGGCCTCGCCCTCAACTCTCAATTTCTTTGGTGACGACTTCTCTTGGCAGACTGTCCACGTCTTCGCCACGAGATCGAAGAACGTAAATCCGATGGTGGCCGTCCAGCATGGTTCCATCGGGCCGCGTCTTGAGACAATGCGGTTGTCCGAGGGAGAGACCTTTTTTCAATTCGTCGCTCGGAATCCTATGGAATGAATCGAGCTTACTCTGGATCAAGCTAGAATCGGGGTGGAGGGATTTGAGGGGAATCACCTAACCCTCGCTGGAAGCCGATATATCCACTGCTCCTGGTCGGGGGTTTCCGGAACAGGGACTCCGCGGGCATTGCTCGCCTCTTTGATGGCGGCGCGCGGATCTGATCCGTCGAGCACCAGCAGGGATGCTGCGACCATCCCGGCTCGACCGATCCCCTGTCGGCAGTGAACCAGAACGTTTTTCCCGCGTTGCAGTTCATCGTGAACGTCGTCGAGCATTTCGACCGCCGCGGTGCTTGAAGCGGGAATGCCTCTGTCGGGAATCGGAAAGGAGATGAATCTCATCCCTTGTTTCACGACCTCATCGGCTTCGTCCTGAATAGCGAGTTCAGATTCCTCCTCCTTGGTCAAAAGCGAAAGCACGGTTTGAATGCCGCTCTGACGCCACCTCACCGTTTCATCGCTCAGCCAATCGCCGCCACGGGGACGCGACGAGACGTAAAGCTTTCCCGGCCACGCTGGATTTGGGATTGGCAACACCGCGATTCAAACCTCCACTTCTTCTGATAAAGCGTAGCAAAGGGGCAGCAGATTATCCATTGGGTGTTATTTCCTGGCCCGTAGGCCCGCCAGGAACTCCTTTGCTTCCCTCGTGTTAAGCACATCCTCAGGCGTAAGCCACGCGCGCCGCAGCTGCTTCGCGCCGTACGCCATCTTGCCCAGGTTGCGGCTGTCATGCGAGTCAGAAGACATCACGATCCGGCAGCCCAGCTCTTTCGCCAGCCGCAGATCGCGATCGTTCAGGTCCAATCGTTCCGGCGAGGCATTATGTTCCATGGCCACGCCCAGCTCCGTCGCGCGCTTCAGCACCACGGCCAAATCCAGCTCAAACGGCTCCCGGCGCAGCAGCAGCCGGCCCGTCGGATGCCCCAGGATCCGCACATTCGGATTCTCGATGGCCTTCAGCACGCGCTCGGTCATCTTCTCGCGGCTCTGGTCGAAGTGCGAATGAACGCTGGCAATCACCACATCCATCTGTGCGAGCACTTCGTCGTCCAGATCGAGCGCGCCATCGGCCAGAATGTCCACTTCGATCCCGGTGAAGACGCGAATCTTCCCCTCCATCTGCTTGTCCACCTTGTGAACTTGCTTGATTTGTTCGAGCGCCCGCTTCTCGTCCAGCCCATTCGTCATCGCCAGGTTCTTCGAGTGGTCGGTGATCGCGATGTATTTGTACCCGCAGGCAAGCGCCGCCTCGGCCATCTCGCCGATCGAGTTGTGGCCGTCGCTGGCGGTGGTGTGCATGTGCACGTCGCCGCGAATGTCGCTGAGCGAGACCACGCGGGGCAGATCGTGCTCGGCTGCCGCGTCGATCTCCCCGAGGTTCTCGCGCATCTCCGGCGGCATCCAGTCCATTCCCAGCGCGGCGTAGATCTCCTCCTCGGTCGCTGCCGCCACGGTCGATCCATCGTCCAGCCGTGCCAGCGCCCACTCGCTCAGCGTGTAGCCCATCTTCAGCGCCCGCTGCCGCAGCGTCACGTTGTGTGCCTTCGAGCCTGTGAAATACTGCAACGCGGCGCCATAGCTGGCCTCCGGAAGCAGACGAACATCCACCTGCAATCCCTGCCCCACATGAAAGCTCACCTTGTTCTCGCCCTTTGCGATCATGTCCTGAATGCCGGGGTAAGCGGCCACATACTCGACTGCGGGGCCGGTTTTCTCCGGCAGGCAAGCTGGTCCGGTTGCCAAAAGGTCCAGGTCGCCGATGGTCTCCCGTCCCCGACGCAGTGAGCCCGCCGGCGTGACCCTCTCAATCCCTTTAAATTTAAGCAGATAGGCTGCAATCCGCGCCGCTTCCTCTTCGGCCACGTCGATCCGGAACCGTCCCGCGCTCCGCCGGTAGTCCTCGATTCCCTTGCGCAGCTTCTCAATCTGCTTTTCGCCCATTCGCGGCAAGCCCTTGAGCCGCCCCGCCGCGATCGCGAGGGCGAGCTGGTCGATGCTACTGATGTTGGGGCTGTCGGTGTTGGCGCTACTGACGTTGGGGCTGTCGGTGTTGGCGCTATTGACGTTGGGGCTGTCGGTGTTGGCGCTGCCGATCACGCCTGCATCCCAAAGCAGCGCCACCGTCTTCGGCCCCATGCCCGGCAGCTTCAGCAGCTCCAGCACGCCGGCGCCGTACTTGGCCAGCAACTCGTCGCGCTGCGGCAACGATCCCGTCGCGGCAATGGACTGCAGCTTGGCAGCCATGCCCTTGCCGATTCCGTCGATCGCGAGCAACCGCGCCGTGTCGCTTGCCGCGTCCACCAGATCAACGGTCGTCTGCTCGGCAGCCTCGGCCGCGCGTCGATAGCTCCTGATGCGGAAGCTGTCGGCTCCGTCAATCTCCATCAGGTCGGCCGTCTCCTCGAGCAGGCGCGCCATCGTCTTGTTGTCCATCGCGTAGCCCCCCGTCCGCAGTATCTTTCATCAGCGGCGGTCCAGGTCAATCGGCGCGAGCGAATTCACCAGGTGCTATGAGAGCGGCACGGACAGGGAAACTCCCTGCATGGAGCTTGCTTTGGAAATGTGACGATTGAGTGACTGGCGGGCGCAACTCACCTTGACCGCCAGGCGGCGGTCTTCTAGCGAACGCCTGGATCCCTACCCGCTACTAGGCCGCGGTGTGGGCGGCGCTGGCGCTATCCCGATTGCGGATTACGGCATCCGCCTGCGGGCCCTTCTGACCTTCAACAATATCGAACTCGACTTCGTCGCCTTCTTTGAGCGTTTTGTATCCGTCCAGCTGAATCGCTGAGTAGTGAACGAATACATCCGGCCCGTCTTCGCGTCCGATGAATCCGTAGCCCTTGGCGTTGTTGAACCACTTGACCTTTCCTTTGTATTGAGCCACAGGTTCCTGCCTTTCTTTCACTGTGCTTGTTCTCTTACCTGTCATTTGGATGCGGTGAGCATTCAGGGGAAGTCCCACCGATACTTTATAAGACGCCAAAAAGACCGGAATGGTTGATTGATTTTCCGTTCCACAACATGAAACCTGTGCCACGCTCGCATCGACCGCATGGTTGCCTGTGGAAAAATGCCTCTGTTGGTGCCCTATTTCTTGCGCCGGCCAGCTTTGATTCGCGCGTATAAAAGCACGCTGGTCAGCGTTTTGCCGTCCAGAATCGCGCCCTTTTCGATCATCTTCAGCAGCTCAGAGAGCTTGACCAGCCTCAGCTCGATCTGCTCGTCTTCCTCCGGATGTGCCGCGCCAGGCTCAAGCCCCTCGGCAACAAAAACCTTCATCGATTCGCCTACAAAGCCTGGGCTGGCATAGTACTCCACCAGCGGCCACCACTTCTTCGCGCGATAACCCGTCTCCTCGGCCAGTTCCCGCTTTCCCGCTTCCAGCGGATCCTCGCCCGGCTCAATCTTGCCCGCCGGCAGCTCCCAAAGGTACTGCTGCGCAGCGTGCCGGTATTGGCGCTCCATCACGATCCACGGATCCTTCTTGCTCTTCGAGTTCCCCTTGTTTTTGGAGTTATCGATCGCAAGAATCACCACGCTCCCGTTGTGGCGGATCACGTCGCGCTCGTTCTGGCGGCCTCCCGGCTCAATCAGCTTGTCGTGCAGCACCTTGAACTGAGAACACTGAAACACGACCTCCGAACTGATGATCGTGGCGCGTTCAGTCGTCGCGGCCGCCTTTCCCGCCTTGAGCTTCCCCTTCTTTGCCGCCTTAAGTTTCTTTGCTTTTTTCTCCGATTTCGTCGCCATTTCCACCTCGCCATTCCAGTTGGGTTCGAGCCGGTCATACACCAGGCTCAAGCACCAGACTCAATTCATCACGAGTATACGCACTGCCCTGTTTCGCTTTTGCCAATCCCGCTCGATTGTCTCCATTCCTGCATCGCCCCGGCCCGCCGTGGCATCCTTAACCAAGCGATAATTTTCGAATCCATGCCAGCGTATCCACCTCCTGCCCAAACCAACGAGCCAAGAGTGAACGAATCCTTGAAAGCCGATTGTTATCCCGTAACCGTAATGCCGGGTCAGAGCCGGCTCTTTCTCGACTTTTGTGCCGGGGGGCTCGGTGCCTTTTTGCCTTTGGACGAGATCTCGCAAGCACCGCCGCCGCGCCCCGCGCACTGGGCAGAGCTTGTCCACCTCGTGGCCGAACAAAACCCTTCCCCCACCGCGGAAGATTCGCTCGCAGCACTCGCCGAGGGCGCCGGAGCCGTGCTAACCGGCCAGCAGGTGGGTCTCTTCGGCGGTCCTCTCTATTCCCCCTTCAAAGCCGCTACCGCTATCGCTCGCTCGCGCAAGGCCACAGCTGCCGGCCATCCGCACGCCGCCGTTTTCTGGCTTGCCAGCGAGGACCACGATTTCGCCGAGGTTGACCACGTCACGTTTCCCGCGGGCCGCGAGCTGGCGCAGCTTTCTTACGAAAAGGCTCCCGAATCCGCACTGCCCGCCGGCCGCATCGTCTTCGACAATTCGGTCACTCCGCTCGTCGAGCGCGCCGCTGAGCTCCTCGGTCCCTCTGAAGCTACTGACGCGCTCGTTGCCGCCTACAAGCCCGGCCGCACATTCGCCGAGGCCTTCGCCGGCCTTTACTCTGCACTTTTCGCCGCGCAGGGCCTTCTCATCGTCGATGCCGCAGGCCGCGGCTTCCATCGCCTTGGTGCGCCGGTGCTCAGCGCCGCCATCGAGCGTGCCGACGAGTTCCACGCCGCACTCACCGAGCGCGGCCAGGCTCTCGAAGCCGCCGGCTATCACGCTCAGGTCGCCGTCGCTCCGCAGTCCAGCTTGCTATTCCTCATCGACGCCAGGACCGGAGCCCGGATCGCGCTTCGCCGCTTCGCGCCCACGCCCGCCGAGCCTAACGGCCTCTGGCACGCCGACCAGCAGACCTTCTCCACCGCCGATCTCGTTGGAATCCTCGACTCTGAGCCCGAGCGCATCTCTCCCTCGGCGCTTCTTCGCCCCGTCTTTCAGGACTTTCTTTTTTCGACTACAGCCCAGGTCGGAGGCCCAGCCGAGATTGCCTACCTGGCGCAGTCCACCGTTCTCTTCGAGCGCATCCTCGGCCCGCAAAGGGGCCGCCAAACGCCCCCCATCGCGCGTTTCTCCGCCACGCTCATCGAGCCCGCCATCGCGGAGCTTCTCCGCCGCCACGAGCTGACGCTTGAGCAGGTCTTCGCCGACGAAAACGCATCGACGCTTGCGCAGCGGCTAGCGGCCCGTGCGATGCCCATTGAAACCAAACAAAAGCTGGCCGCCACAGGCAACGCTCTCGATGCCGAGCTCACCGCCCTCGTTGACTGGCTGCAGTCGCAGGACAAGGGCCTGGGCCAATCAGCCGACACCGCCGCCGGCAAAATACGCTACCAGATGAACCGCTTGCGCACGCTCGCCGCCAACTTCCAGCTCCAGCGCGAGACCACGCTTACGCGCCACGCCAACTCCATCTTCAACGCCCTTTATCCCGGCGGCGTTTTGCAGGAGCGCGTGCACGGCGGGGCTTACTACTTTGCCCGATACGGATTGGAGCTGGCCGAAACACTTTGTGAGCAGGCCGCCAGACTCTGTCCCGGCCACACCGCCCTCTGGCTGTGAGCAATGCAGGGAACTGGCTGACCCTTACTCACTGATCTTCAGCATCACAGCGGTTCTGACCCGGCCGACCATCCAAGCTCCGCCAGGGCTGGCTTGCCGGTTCGCTGACCCGCTGACTTGCTCACTGGCTGACCCCGCTGACCCGATCTCGGTCGCTCAGTCGTACCGCTCGAAGACAATCTGCTTCTTGTGCCAGCCATAGCCGTCGAGCAGCTCGCGGACGCCGGAGACCATGAAGTTGAGCCCGCAGATGTAGCAGTAGATGTCGAAATTCAGGTTGGCAGCCGGAATCGCAGGATCGACGGGCGGCGCAGGTAGCGTTCGGCCCTGTCGTTTCGCGCGATCTTCGACGATCGCCGCGACGTGGACCTGAACGTGGCCGCGTAAGCCGGTCCAGATATCGTCGGCGCGGCTCAGCGTGGGCAGGTAGTGGAAGTTGGGGACGCGTTCGGCCAGCGCCTCGAACTCGGCCCGGTAGTAGATGTCCGATTCGTAGCGCGTGCCGTAAACCAGCCAGATGTCTTTGCCCTGGCTGCGGTCAGCGCCGCCGGCCGGAAACAGCCATTGGAGATAGGCGCGCATCGGCGCCACGCCGGTTCCGGTGGCCACAAAGATCGAGTCGGTGATCGGCTCCTGCAAGACGAAGTGGCCGTGCGGCCCGTGAATCTGGATCGTAGCTCCCACGGGCAATAACGTCAGATCCGCCAGGTAATTGGAGAAGAATCCGTTCTCAACGCGGTTCACGCACAGCTCGAACTTTTTGCCGCTCGCCGCAGACGCAATGGAATAGGCACGCGTTTGCTGCTTGCCGTTCTCGTCCGGCGCCACGGCTGAAATGAACTGGCCGGGACGGTACTCGAAACTGTCACGTCCCTCGACTTCAAACAGGAAGTGATAGCACTGTGCAACCTCAGAGATGCAGTCTTTGCGCGCAAGTCGCGCCGTATAAAGCTCGCGTGCCAAGTTTTTCCTCGCCTTATAGGGAAAGTGGGGGCCGGACTCGTACCTGTTGCGATTATAGGTGGCGAGGGTCCGATGCAGCCACGCCTGCCTTGCCAAGCAATAGCACGCGCGCTGTTACTGCGCGCCCATCACCGGAACCTCGATCTCCGAATCGTGTCCCGGTCCGGAATAGATGACGGAACTGAACGGTCTTGTGCCCCGGTGTGCTCTATTGCACAGCAGGAAGGTCAGATGAACAGCAATCATTCATTAGGGGAAATGCGATGGCGAACGGCAAGGATGTCGTGGTAACTGGGGTCTCGACCGGAATCGGTTGGGGAACCACAAAGGTGCTTGTGTCAAAAGGATTTCGCGTATTCGGCTCTGAACCCCGAGGCGTGAACTAGCGCATCACCAACCAAGAAAAGGAGTCCCAATATGTCCACCATGACCGTCAACGCCAGCCGAACCGAACACCTCCTCGAGCTCATGAAGAAGGGGGACGACGCGTTCAATTCCCGCGACGTCGCAGCGATGAACGCGGCACACCACCCAGACATAATCGCTCACATCATGGGGATCCCTGATCCGATCCTCGGACGGGTAGCGCACGCCACGATGATTCAGCAGATGATTCGCGTGTTCCCCGACATCCACGTTCACAACGACCCATATCCGATCCAGTTCGGAAGCGGCGATTGGATTACCGTAATCACCCGCGCTACAGGGACCTTCACCGGAGAGATGATCCTGCCCGACGGCAAAGTGGTCGCCCCGACAGGGAAATCGTTCGACCTCGATTTCGCCACGACCGCAAAGTGGGAAGGCGACCTGCTCCTCGAAGAGTTCGTTTTCGTCGACCCCGCTCTACGGGCGAAGCAGATCGGGCTCGCCTAGGCGTTGCGCCGAATCCCGAAACTTAACACTTATGCGACCCGCTCTGGCGGATTCTGATCGCGCTGTGGCGGCGCGCAACGCTGTTACGGCGCGCCCATCAGCGGAACCTCGATCGCCGAATCGTGTCCCGGTCCGGAATAGATTGTGATCGTGGCGGCTTTGTAGTCGCCCGGTTTGGCTTTCATGATGTTCCGCACAAACGTTTGCGGGTTGCGATCGTAGAGCGGGAACCAAGTACTCTGGATCTCAACCATCACCGTGTGCCCTGCCTTGAACACGTGGTCGACGTCGTGCAGGCTGAACTTGAACTCGTGGATCGAATCTGGCGCGAGCGCAGTGGGATGGTCGTACCCCGCCAGATAACGGCCGCGAAAGATCTCGGCGTTGGTCAGCAGTTGGTAGCCTCGCATCGTCGGGTCCGCATCGTCGCCAGGATACTCATCGATCAGCTTCACCACCAGGTCGTTGTCTGTACCGGTGGTCGAGGCAAAGATGTCCGCAATCACTTCGCCGGTGATTGTCAGATCCTTCGCGAGTACCGGCAGCTTCCACACGGCCACATCTTTGCGGTCCGTCACAAATCGCTGGTCTTCGGTGAGCCAGTTGAACCACTCGGAGCCGTTGCTGTAGGTCGGCTGGATGGGCCGGTGCCTATATGGAACAGGATTGGAGGGATCGCTGATATACGAGGTCGTCGCCTCTGCCCCCGCCTGTGATTTCGACGGGGTCCAGTTCAGCGACCCCGCGCCGCCAAGGTAGAGCGCAGTGAGCTGCGATTGCCGTGGCGGAAAGTGCGAGTAGTACTTCCAGGTATTCGAGCCGGTCTGAAAGCTCGCGGTGTCGTCGAGATCGAAGCCCGGCTCGTCTTTGAGGTAGTGCGCGAAGAACCTGGCCTCGATTTGCGTGCGAAATTCCGCGCCGATGGGCTCTCCATACTTCAGGTTGCCCAGGTGCCGCGAAGACGACGACCAGTATCCGTGCCTCCACGGCCCGAGAACGAGAAAGTTCTCGTGCCCGGTGTCGTGCGGCTCGAGCTTTTGGTACTCCTCCTGCGGCCCAAACATGTCTTCCTGGTCGTAATAGCCGCCCACGGTGAGCGTGGGCACGGTGACAAAATTCAGCGCGTACTCTACCCCGCGCGAAGACCAGGCCGAATCGTAAGCCGGGTGGTCGAGGAAGAGCTTCCAGGTTGGAAGCACCCTTGATCCGGACCGCTTCACGTCCTGGGCAAAGCTGCCGCGCTCAAGAAAGTAATCGAACCCGTCGATAATCGCGTCGTTGTTCTTGTAGCTGACTTCGGTTTCCGTCTTTGTGGATTCCAGACCCAGCACGTAGTCGTATCCGTAGCTCTGGCGAAAGGCGCCGTTGTGAAAGAAGTCGTCACCGATCCACACATCGATCATCGGCGCCTGCGGCGAAATCGCCTTCACTGCCGGGTGCGGGTCGATACCCGCCATCATCGCCAGAAATCCCGGATAGCTGGTGCCAACAACCCCGACTCGACCGTTATTGCTTGCCACGTTTTTGATCAACCAATCAACCGTGTCG
>Ga0208190_1000876_pt1 | contig 11484 bp, 3 predicted proteins | sample June2015DPH_13_1_FD_184708 | JGI IMG/M metagenome (GOLD analysis project Ga0208190, IMG submission 184708) | Peatland microbial communities from SPRUCE experiment site at the Marcell Experimental Forest, Minnesota, USA - June2015DPH_13_10... | ecosystem: Environmental > Terrestrial > Soil >... | reverse complement strand
TTGGGTTGGATTGCATGGGCAGCATTGTAGCGCGGAATCGCGGCTGCGAGCAGCTGCGCGCGGCTTTACCTCGATCCGGCGCGACGATACAATCGAAAGGCGGGACAATCGAAAGGCGGGACAACCAGAAACGCAGGCCGACGTAGCTCAGTTGGTAGAGCAGCTGATTCGTAATCAGCAGGTCGTCAGTTCAAGTCTGACCGTCGGCTCCAGATTCAAGCATCAAGGCACAATTTGCATGAATTCCTGCACCAATCATACTCAGGCCGCTCAACCAGAGCATGTCCTTAGCAGTGCCACGCGCTTGTTCTCAACTCATACCTCTCAGCACGATTCCACGAAGAAAATCACATTGTCCAGTGGCCTCTGCAACTTTCCTTTGCAGGGGACGCAATTGGACAACCCGCTTTCCCCGTGCAACAATTCGGAAAACCATGAAGACCACGAACTTTGAACCGTATGGACCCTTCAAGCTTCCACGTTCTAATGGCGACTTCGACAGGACGCCGGAAAAGAAGAGGGCATTCTGGAAGAAAGTTGAAACTCAGGCCCCATCGCTACCCGACGCTGTAGGATGCTACATTTTCGCATTGAAGGCGGGTAGGGGAATCAGGCCGTGGTACGTGGGAAAGACAGAAAAAGCAAGTTTTAAACGCCAAACGTGGCATCCACTGATATATGGCGAAGTAATTCGTACGCACAACGGAACGCCTATGTTGTTTCTTATCGCCGCACTCACACCGGAGGGACGGTTTAAGAAACCAACAACACGCAGGAGCATGTCGATTTCGGCTTTGGAAGAGATGTTGATTGAAACCTGCCTCCAACGGAATAAGAAACTCGTCAACAAAATAGCAACAAGGTTCCCCAAGACGTTACACGTTCCGGGGTATCTCAATGACCCTCCGGGACGACAGACGAAAAATGCAAGGGCGCTTGCTCGGCTGCTCAAAACATAGGAATTCGATTGAACAGCCTTTTCAAGGGGCCGTGAGGCAACGAGTGTAGAATTCGGCTGTTCCTCCCTCAGCTTGTTCTTGAGCCGCCGCAAGGACAGGGCAATGATAGAAACGGTACATCGGAACCGATAGATGCCTTTATACGCCGATGGTCTCAGGAAAATACGTCGCAACCTCGAACAAGTTCAAGCCGGAGAGAGGCCGCGAGTAGTGAAGATTGGCTTCTTTACCCCCGAACAAATTGCTCAAATCAACAAGGCGCGAACCGCTAGCAAATTTCTCGAACTAGACTCCGTGATAGTGTTCCACGGCTCCCATCTGTACAAAAGCAGATGCGTAAATAATCCCTATACGATAGATCAGGTTTTAGAACAAATACAGAGTGCGTTTTCAGAAAACTCCGTTGTCGATACGTCGCGTCCGTCCATAGTTCTCCGCAACCCAAACCCGCGAACGGGTTATGAGGGCAGACTAGTGAAAGATGAAGTGATATTTGAATGTACTGGCAGGTATCCCCACGCTGAGCTTCATTCGGTAATTCCGAGAGGCGACGGTAGACCAAAGGGGGAAAATGCGAAAGGGCCACTCGAAGAGTGACCCTTTCAGAAACCGAAGGATATTTATGCCGGGGTAGCGTGTTCTTTCCCGACCTCAACCCTTCGGATTCAATGCTGCCACACTTTCCACCTCTTGTCAAGCGCAAGTCTATCTAGGTAAAGATTCAATTGACGGGCAATCCTTGGTGCCTGTTTTGGTGCATGTTCGGATCGGGATTTCATGCTTTCCAGTGCAACATGGTGCGAGTCGAATTTTCGCTATAAATATAGCCGATTCAACATTTAGCACGTATCTTGCAGCACTGCATGGGGTTAAGAAAATTAGCTAAAACCTGATTCGTAATCAGCAGGTCGTCAGTTCAAGTCTGACCGTCGGCTCCAGATTCAAGCAGAAGACAGGACGGGTGACGGCATGGCTTCTTGAGGACGAGAGGCCATTTTTATTGAGGGAAATTGGGGCGCAGGAGGGAGGCGTTATCAAGATTTTGCCGCAAGCCCAGGGCGGTTGACCACAGGCCGCCGAATTCAGTATCAAGACAGAGTCATGATACGAACCATTTTGAATGCTGTTCTTGCCATTGCACCGGTTGCATTGGCCGGTTTCTCAGCGACAACCATCTCCGCCCAGCAGCAGCACGCGCCTTCGGCACCGGCAGCGGATGCCAATTCCGGGCGCCTGAAACTCGACAATTATCTGGACGACATTGCATCACGAGATGAGGCTGTCCGGTCCGCGAAAGTTGCGGCAATCCACACACTGGCCGAAGCGGAAGCGCGGCAGGCGGAGATCCGAAAGGAGATCCAATCGCTGATTGGACCACTACCAGAGCGCACCCCGCTGGATGCGCAGGTGATAGGGGAAACGCAGGCTGACGGTTTTCGGATCCGCAAAGTGGTGTATGAAAGCCAGCCGGGATTTCCGGTGACGGCGCTGGTCTATTTGCCTAGCGATAAAAGCGAGGGGCAGAAGCACGCAGCCATTCTGTTGACGCCGGGTCACCAGGAGAACGGCAAGGTGAGCGATGCGGCGATGGCGGCGCTTTTCGCGCTGAATGGATTTGTGGTGCTCTCCTACGATCCGATCGGCGAGGGTGAGCGGCTGCAGTATCCCGATCCGGCAAAGCCAGCTACATCGATGTTGACGGGGCCAACAGGAGAGCACGGCGAGGCCAGCCTTCAGCCGATGCTGATTGGCGACAGCTTTGCCCGATACGAGCTGTGGGACGCGATGCGGGGCATCGATTACCTGGAAGGGCTACCGGAGGTGGATGCCAAGCACATAGGTGCGATGGGATGCTCGGGCGGGGGAACGGTCACCGCGCTGGTCGGCGCGCTCGATCCACGGGTGGCGGCAGTGGGCGTGGCATGCTACATCACGTCGTTCGATACTCTGCTGCCGTCGATGGGTCCGCAAGACGCGGAGCAGTCGATCCCGAGTTTTATTTCTTCGGGCCTGGGCTTTCCGGATTGGATCGAGCTGGCAGCGCCCCGGCCGTACGCAGTGATTTCGACATACCAGGATATGTTTCCCTACGACGGGGCGCGCGACACCGTGGTCGAGGCCCGCCGCTTCTATTCGATCTTCGATCCGGAAAGTGCGGGAACAACATTTGGGGCGATCCCGCAATCGGTGCCACGCACTCCGTATGGACCGGCGTTGGACGCCGATACTACCAACCACATTTCACCTTCCGCCAAGTTGCAATTCATCACCGGCCCAGGCGGACATGGCGCGCTGAAGCCTATCATGGCCAGCATTCTGAGCTTCTTCATCCGTAATCTCCAGCCGGGCGCGGACCCGGATGGCTTCGTAGAACCCGCAGCGTATCTTCAGATGGACGCGAACAACCCGTTGAACAAGATCCCTAACGACGCGTTTATCGTAACGCGGACCGGCCAGGTGGCCACGAGTTTTCCAAATTGCAAGACGGTCTTCACGTTGAACCTGAAGCGAGCGGCGGAGGTAATTTCCGCGAAGCGGCCGCTGCTCTCAGGCGAAAAGCTGGCTGACGCCATTCGCGAGCTTACCGGCGCAGCGGCGAAGCCGGGAGCGACGAAGTTCGACACGAATCTGTTGCAGGCAAGATCAGGCGCGATTCTGTTGCCCAGCGACGGAATCGGCCTGGAGGGAGAGATTGCGGTTCCCCGCACCCCCGGGCGGCATCCTGCCGTTCTGCTGCTGACGCCCGACTCAATCGATGGGACCAGCAAGATCGCGCGCCTGAACAAGGCAAAGTTCGAAGCGCTCGCCTCGCGAGGCGACGTTGTTCTGGCGCTGACGCCGAGGCCTTCGCCGCCGGGAACGGAGGAAGCGCTGTCGCCGCAGCTCGGTCCGTTTTATCGGCTTAGCCTTCGCGCCGATCTAGTCGGCCGCACGCTGGTGGGGCTGCGCACGGACGATGTGATTCGCGCCGTGGATTACCTGGCCAGCCGAAGCGATGTGGACGCGGTCCGCATTTCGGCGGTGGCCAGCGGTCACGAGGGGCTGGTTCTGCTTCATGCCGCAGTGCTCGACCGCCGGTTGCGGCACATCGCCGTCGATCACGAGCTCTCGAGTTATCGTAGCTTGCTGAATGCGCCCATGCCGGTTGACGCCGCGGAAGACGTGGTTCCGGGAGTGCTGCTGCGCTACGATCTTGGCGACGTGAAGAGCGAGCTGGTCACGCGGCTGACCGAGACGGATCCGTTGCAAGGCTCCGCGGACCTGACCCAAACCGCGACGCCACTTAGACCGGATTAGGAATTCTCGTTAGGAGTTTGAAACGCGTGCAAGGTGCCGTTTTCTTGAGGAAAACGGCACTCAAGGGCATCAACTCCCCCTACAGCAATTTCTAATCCGGTGTCAGCCGCCGGCCGGCGCAGCACAATGAGGCGACAAGGCAGAGTGTAACGGCGGGGATTCATCCGTAATCGCGGGCGAGCGTCAGACCCGGTGCAAAAGCTTCGGGGCCCCGCCACCTGCGTGGCGGAGCCCCGATTTGTATTGACTCGTTAGAGTAATGCCTTACTGAACATCTACGGTAAAGGTTCCGGACCCCGCAATCGATGCCGACGCGCCCGAAAGGCCCGTTGCGGTCGCCGTAACGGTGACCGTTGTTTTCGTGCCGGTGCCGTTGGCATTCTCGTTGTTGTTGTTGGGATTGCAGCCCGACATCAGGCCCAACCCAACGAAGGCGACAACGAGCAGCAGGAGCAACTGCAGGCGGTTCCTCTTCCTGAAGCCGAACAGGCAAACGACCGCAGCCAAGGCCGCCATGGGCAGCAGTGGACGCGAACTGCTATGGACGACCGCAGCGGCTGTGCCACCACCGACCGAAAGCGTGGTGCTCGAGGCCGCTCCGGCTTGCACATTAACCGGATTCGGGTTGAAGGTGCAGGTGTAGCCGGAAGGCAGTCCGCTGCAGGCAAACGTTACCGGGCCGGCGAAGTTGTTTCCGGAGCCGATGGTAATCGTCTCCATTCCAACCGTGCCCGGAACGATGGACAACAGCGCTTCACCAAAGGTTATGGTGAGCCCAGGTGTGACGCCAGTTGCGTTGACCAGGAAGCTTTGCGAGACGGGCGGAGCCGCGGCAAAGGTCGCGTTATCGCCAGGCTGAGTTGCGGTGATTGAGCAAGTGCCCGATTCAAGGAACGTCACCTTCGTGCCAGCCACCGTGCAGACGCTTGTGGTAGTGGACGCAAAGGCAACGGCGAAGCCCGAGGTGGCAGTGGCAGTCAGCGTCAACGGCGTCCCGACCACCTGCGTTCCGGGATTGTTGAACGTAATCGTCTGCGTGGGCAGCGGAGACAGGATAGCGATGGTTTCGGTGGCCTGCGGCGCCGCGGTGTAGTTTGAGTTGCCCGTCTGATTGGCGTCGATGACCAAATTGCCGGTCGATGTGATTGTAGCCACAGTGCCGGTGATGGTAGCCGCCGCAGTGCTGGATTTATCGACGGTGAGGACGACCGCGTTGCCGGAAGCGCCGCCGGTTGCTTTGATCGTCAACTGGATTCCGCCGAGGATGAAGTAAGTTTTCTGGCTCGGCGGGGTGAAGGTGATGGCTTGCGACGCCTGGTTGACGACGACGCTCTGCTGCACCTGGGGCGCCAGGGTATAGTCGGCGTTACCCGCCTGGTTGGCATCGATCACGATGGTGCCGGCCTGGGTGACCGTCAGCGTGGAGCCGGATACTGTGCCGGCGCCGGTGCTGGACCCGTCAACACTAAAGGTGACGGCGTTGCCCGATGCGCCACCGGTGGCGCTGAGCGAAACCGTCAGAGTGGGAGAATAGGTGACCGGCGACGCAGGCGCCGTGAATACGATGGCCTGCGAAGCCTGATTGACGGTGATGGTCAACTGCACCTGAGTAGCGGCGGAATAGTAGACGCCGCTGACCAAACCGCCCAATTCGTTGGCGTCGATGACGATTTTGCCGGCCTGCGTTACTGTCAGCGTGGCAGACGAGCTTGTACCGGTGACTGTGGTGCTGGAGATGGTTCCGGCGCCTGTGCTGGTCGAGTCTGCGGTGAAGGTGACCGGATTGTTGGAACCGCCGTTGCTCGCGGTCAGCGTGATCGTCATGCCGGGTGCGTAGGTGACGGTGGTTGTGGTGGGCGCCGTGAAGGCGATGGTCTGTGCGGTCTCCTGGCCCGTGCCAGTGACCGCTGTCGTTCCCTGGCCTCCATTGGTTGTATCAGAGAGGGTGAGGGTACCGGATTGAGGACCAGCCGATGAAGGAGTGAAGTTGACCGTCGCCGGGTAATTGGAACCGGCGAATGGGTGCAGCGCTGTGCCTGTGCCATCCGAGTTGGTATCCGAGGAGCAGGTGGTTCCAGCCGTGGCTGAGAACTGCGTGCTCGAGGACGTGATGCCAATCGTTGCGGGAGTGGAGCAACTTAAGAAGTTGTCCATCGCCGTGACGTTGGTTTCCGACGTCTCGACATCTATCGGGGACACGCCCATGGCAACATTGTCGACGCCGATGCGGGCGACAGTTTCGGCGCCGGACGTATTCACAGCCTTGCTATAGGACGTGACGTAAATATTTCCCTTGAGGTCGTAGGACAACCCTTTTCCGCCCTGAGTGGAAACTGCGTAGCCACCAGCGGTGTCGATGGTTCCAGAGACGTTCGGGAACGCAAAGATTCCCTCGTATTGTTCGGTGTAGTAGACATTGCCGGCAGGGTCAACGGCGACACCATCGATCTCATCGTCGTAGCTGCCGGGCGTGGTGTTGGTGAAGGTCTGCAGAAGCGTCGGCGTCTTGGCATAGCCCGTTCCTGCCGTGTACGGCAGCTCATAAACATCCGAGTATGAGCTTTCGTCTTGATTGTTGGCAGGAGCGATTTCATTGGAGTCTGTGAAGAACAGATTTCCCGATGTGTCGACAGCGAGGCCGCCGAGATAGAGCTGCCCAGTGGTTGTGGGAGAGGCCCCGGTAGGCTCCTGGAAGAGCATGACGGGAGCCGGTGCGCCGGTGCCGCCCGCCAGGCAGGCCGCAGTGCACTCCCAGATGGAATGCGGGTTGCCCTGGTCGGTCGTGGCCAGGAAGAAGTCGCCCTGCGCGTCGAACTTCATCGAAGCAACACCAAAGCCGCCGGCGATCGTCGTCATCGGACCCACGACGCACTCGGTCGTGTCGTTGCCCTTGCAGTTCGCCGGAGGCGTACCCTGTGTGGCGTCGGTCAACGTAGCATAGACCCCGTTGCCGAGATAGGGAATCTTGGCGATGATGTTGCTGCCGGCGCCATATAGCCCACCGGCGTAGAGATTGTCCTGGTTGTCGACGGCGATTCCGCCGGTATTGCCGTATTGGCCGTAGGAGCCGAGCGTGGTCACCGCGCCGGTTTGCCCGTTGACCTCAATCACTGTGCCGCCGTACGTGGTGCTGATAAAGATGTTGCCTGCGGAGCTAATGCCGAAGCTGTCTCCGCCTGCCGTTCCACCGTTCAGATCTCCGCCGGTCGGATAGGCTCCGAGCCAGGTCAACTGACTGGTGAGGATGCCTGCGCCCGGTCCTCCGGGAACTGACAGGGTCTTAACGGTGATGACGACCTGAACCTGCGGCGCCGCGGCATACTGATTGCCACCGACGGTGCCGCCAGCCTGGTTGGCGTCAATCCTGACGCTGCCAGCCGAGACCGCCGTGACCTTGTTGCCCACGAGGGTGACGCACGCAGGACACGCCGAGGCAGGGTCGATGCCGAATGTGACTGGGTTACCCGATGCTCCGCCGGTTGCAGAAAGCGTAATCTGCTGGCCGGCATCGAGCGTGGTGGGCGGGTTGAAGCCGGTGATGGTCTGCGGCAGAATCGCGGTCTGCGATGCCGTGCCGCTCATGTTGACGTTGAAGGTGACAGCCGGAGTCGCGATGTCGATGGATCCGATACCCGCTTGCAATCCGTTGGCCGTCCCGCTCGGCGGAGCGAAGGTGGCCGTGAATTGGCAAGAGGCCCCCGGAGGTCCGGCAGTTCCGCTTGTGCACCCGTTGCTGGATGCCGCGGCCAGGGTGAACATGGTGTTCGTAGGCTGGGTAACGTCCGGGGTTCCCAGGGTTGCAGGGGTGTTACCGGAGCTCATGAGGTAGACCGTTCCGGTGCCGGTCAAAGTGTTCTCAACGGTGCCGAGGTTGATCGATGCAGCGGTGCGCAGAATCGCATAGGCAGCCTTGTTGCCGGAGCTGGCAACGTACAAGTCGCCCAGCCAGTCCGTCGAGAGCGAAGAGGCCGGCGGAGAGACCGTTTCAATGGTGATGGCGCTGGCCGGGGTCAGCGTTCCGGAAAGATTTGGAATGCGGACGATGTTGCCGGTGCCGTTGTCGGCGACCAAGACGCTGCCGGAAGCATCGACCGCGACGCCGTCAACCTGAGTGACATTGGGAGGCGTGATCGCCGTTACTCCGCCCACAGCCCAGAAAACAACCACCTGGTTCAGGGTCGAGTCAGCGACGTACAAGTTGCCGGAAGCGTCCACGGCGACTCCCACGGGAGCATCGAGGCCATTTGCCTTAATTGCGGCGGTCAAGCCGGCCTGGCCGTTGATGGGGTTGTAGGTGACGACACGCGCGTTGCCCATGTCGGCGATATAGAGAGTGCCGTCCGGGCCCACAGCCAATCCCATAGGGCTTTCGAGCGCCGATCCGCCGATCTCGGTGGTGGCGGAAATAACGGTGCTCTGCGCTCCGGCGGTAAATGCGCCCGTCGTGCCGGTATTGAGAATTTCGTCGACCGCGGGAACGCCGTTATCGGCGATGAAGAGATCTCCGTTGGCGTCGAAGGCCAAAGCGACGGGATTGACAAACCCCGTTCCGATCGCCGCGGGCGTACTCGAGCCCTTCGCGATCTCGAAAACTTTGCCGGCGCTGGAGTCGGCAATAAACACGTCGCCGGCCTGATCGGCCACGACGGAAACCGGAGAGGTAAGCCCGGTGGTGTAGGCAGTGGTCACGCCCGGATCGACATTGCCCGTCGCGCCGTTGCCCACGCCCGTCAGCGTGGTCGCTGTGCTGGCTTTGTTGGCCGCGTCCGCAATGGTCAGCGTGGCCCTGCGCTCGCCCACCGTCGTTGGCGTGAAGCCAAGTTTCGGCGTATAGAGCGCTCCCGTGGATGCCAGCGCGGGGCTGCTGAATGTTCCGCTGCTCGTGGTCACTGCACTGTTGCAAGTGAGTCCGGAGGTCGTGGCCGCGAATTCGCTCGACGCAGCTCCGCTTTCGCTGACGGTATAGGTCAACGTGGGCGGCGTCGTGCAGTTGGCGGCGTTGTCGATCACCGTAACCGTGGGTGTGGTTGCCGAAGCAGTTCCCACCGTCGAGGCGCCTAAACCGGCATTGCCCAGCGTTATCATGACGGCGTTGTTGCCACCGCTGACCACGTAGATGTTGCCCTTCGCGTCCAGCGTCACGCCTTTAGCGCCCTCGTTCGACACCTTGTAAATGCCAGCCGGGGTTGGTCCCGACTTTACGTTGGGAAGGGCGTACACGCCGTCGTTGGCAACGCCGAAAAAGACGGTGCCGGTGTTATTCACGGCCACGCCGCTGATCCCGTTGTACGATGCGCTCGAGGTGTAGGTAATCTGCGCCGTCGGAGAAGCGGCATACGCTCCGCCCGAGAAGGGCAGTTCTTCAAGATTGGTGACGGTTCCGGTACCGCTGCCGATCGTGCCGTCGGCGAAGAACAAGTTCCCCCATTGATCGACGGCGACCGCGCCGATCTCGTGCGGGTCGGAGTAAATCAGCTTGGAAGTGCTGCAAGCCGGCTGGCTGCTGGCGAGGCACTCGAAAATCGAATTCGGATCGGTGCCAGGAACGGTGTCGCTGACAAAGAAGAAGTTGCCCTGCCCGTCGAAGAACAAGGACGTGAAACCTGTATTTCCACCCCATATCGACTGGGTGCCGGAAGCAAAGACGCACGCCGCAGCATCCTTGGTCCCGCCGAGGCAGTTAGTAGTCGGAGCCGTGGTAAATCCCGCATACACGCCGGTCGAGGCGTTGTAGGGCAGCTTGTAAATGACGCCGGGCTGATAGTCCGACGAGATATACACATTGCCATACTGGTCGATTCCGGCCGACTCGGTGTTGCTGAGCCCGCCGCCGACGAGGGTGGTTTCCACCCCGCTCTGCGTGATCTCAAACACGCCGGTGTTGCCGTAGCCGTTGCCGACAATCACGCTGCCGTTCGCGCCCACCACGAACGTGCCGCCCAGGGGCGATGCGTTGAACCAGCCGCCGCCCGTCAATGGGCTGAGGGTCGTGGCCGGGCCTGTGACAACAATTTGCGCGCGCGCGCTCGCCGCACACAGGGAGATGGCCAGGACGCAGAACAGGGTCACCCATGTTCCCACCGCGAAGAGCCGTACTGAACTCGTCAATCTGCTCCAAAAGTTCGTTTGCATTCCACTTCCTCCGATCTGCTTCTCTCTCCAAGTTCGGGATTCGGTTCCGGTCCCGTATGTTCCGTTTTGCCCTTCGCGATCATCACGCCCACGCCGAGCGGGCAACAAGAACCGATGCTACCCTTGCCCGCGGCTGCCCAAGTTCAACGTCGATCATCCACCCTGCTTCAAAACTGCCGCGCGGCTGGATCTTGCGTCTCGGAATCCACGCGGTCCAAAAAACCGGTCAGGTTTGTCGATCCGAACCCCAATCCCACTTTTGCCCAAGCCGCCTTTGAAGGCGGCTGAAAATCCATCTTGATATCGATCCGCCTACCTTCCGACCGCGCCCGCTTTTTGAAGAGCGGGGCAGCAGGCGTCAGGAGAAAGAATCGAGCGAAAAACCAGCCCAGTGCGCCGGCAATTTTCCGCACTCCCCTGAGGCACAGCAACCTGTTGGAATTCCGTGCGGATTTTCATGCAAATTTGGTAACGGTACACCGTACTCGACAAAATTTGCCGTTGTCAAGCAAAAAACGTTTGAGTAAAGAGAGTTAGAAGGGCGCGTCGAGAGTACCGCCAAGGCTCGGAGCCGGGGCCGGAATCATCGGGAATGCGCCTATGCCGGTTGCAGAATGCGTTGCGGCGCGCGTTTGAGGACCATTGAGGCGCAAGCCCCGACGGGGACTCACCGGGCGCCGGATTCCGTAAATCGATGATATCGTTATCTGAGTCGGGTTCGAGCAGCAAATCGAGCGCCGAATGACACAGAAATCACCGTGGTTTCCTTATATACTGTGTCGCTTGACCTGCTGCATCCATCAGCCGGCCCGCAAATGCGAGGCTTGATTCTGCCCAGAAGACTGCAAGATCGGTTGATTGGCACCTTCATCATCAAAAAGATTTGGGCCGGCAGGAGTTCTGTCTTTGCGGTGTGGAAAGTCTGGCGAAAAACTGCCGCCAGCGCAAGGAATAACCGGGATGCCGATTAAGGGAAAAGGCGAGGTTTGGCAATGAGCTTAAAGGGACGGCATGGGGCGACTTGTCTGGTCATTTTGGCGGGCCTTTGGATGACGGCGTGCGGCGGCGGTGTCAGCACGGTGAGTCCACCTCCACC
>Ga0208190_1000868_pt1 | contig 11564 bp, 8 predicted proteins | sample June2015DPH_13_1_FD_184708 | JGI IMG/M metagenome (GOLD analysis project Ga0208190, IMG submission 184708) | Peatland microbial communities from SPRUCE experiment site at the Marcell Experimental Forest, Minnesota, USA - June2015DPH_13_10... | ecosystem: Environmental > Terrestrial > Soil >... | reverse complement strand
CATATCTGCTCGATGTAGTTACCTTGGCCACACTTTTCGAGCGGCCGGGCCCTGGGCGTGCCGGCTCCAGGCAGACCCCTTCAACAAAGGACCGATCTCTCGCAACACACCTCCTCAAAAAGCGCATTGCACGCCTCGGCAGGCAGATTCGCCATGCAGCCGGCCAGCGGAGTCACAGTCAATGGAGCCGATACGAACAATCCGCCCGCCACTATCAGCCTGCCGATGTTGAAGAAAAACAGCGATTCGTCAAGAGCATGTTCGCGCGATGTCGGCCCGAACACGTCCTTGATATTGGCGCTAATACGGGGACTTATTCGCTGCTGGCTGCTGACGCCGGAGCCAAAGTCGTAGCCCTCGACAGCGACTCCGCCGCTCTTGAGGAGTTGTGGCGAACCGCAGCTAAGCAGAACAAACCGATCACGGTTCTGGTCTCAAACATTGCTCGTCCCACGCCCCCGGCAGGATGGTGCAATCGCGAACACTTTTCTCTGCTCGACCGCCTCACTGGCGGATTCGACCTGGTTCTCATGCTTGCGGTCATCCATCACCTGATCCTTCGCGATCAGTTGCCGCTCGCGCACATCGCAGGTCTTTGCGCCGGCCTGACGCGGCGCTGGCTGCTGCTGGAGTGGGTCCCGCCGACCGACCCCATGTTTCAGGAGTGGCTACGCGGTCGTGACGATCTCTACGGTCATTCGACCGAGGACGATTTGACGCATGCATTTGCGCCGCACTTTGCCGTCGTCGATCGCGCCAGACTGGGCAACGGGCGCGTTCTCCTGCTCTTCGATAGAATTTGATCCGACAGCATAGCTGGCATCGCTGATCTTCAGCGCCAGGGGAGAAGCACGGCATGATCAAACGGTTTGCCCAGGCGTGGGGATTTGCCGCCATTCTCCTTTTGCCGGGCTATGTTGACCTTACTTCTACGCTGGGCGATGAGCGCATGCGCATTCCCTGGCCGCTGACCAGCCTGGTTCTGGCGCAGCTTGTCGATCTTGCGATTGTGGGCCTGGTTTTCGCAGGCTTGCTGACGGTTCTCCGTGGCCTGAAGGTTTGGCCGCGAATCCGGTGGTTCGTCCTCGCCTTCCTTCCCATCTACCTGCTTGTCTGTAATCTCAGAATTTTTCCGTTTCGAGTTCCGTACACCGGCGTTGCGATCGTCGCTGTCGCTTGGATCGTTCTTCTCGCGTTTCTGATCTTCCGCGCACCCAACATTGCGTCAAAACTCTATGGCCTTGGTAGCGCCGTGCTCACCGGCGCCGTAGTGTTTGCGGTCGTCATGACCGCTCAACTCGTAAGCGCCGCCTTCTGGCGTCCCGGCATTCAGGCGTTTGCAGGCTCCATCCCCGCCCAGCCCGCCGCCAAACCGCGCCTGGTTTGGATAATCTTCGACGAGTTGGCGTATAAGCCGGTATTCGAAGCTCGTGATCCCTCACTCAATCTTCCAAACTTCGATCGGCTGCGCCTGCAAAGTACGCTGTACACCAACGTCACGCCGATTGGCTACCACACCAACCTGGTTGTGCCGAGTTTGCTCCTGGGCCGCGTCGTAACAGGCTCTACCTTTAGCGCAAAAAATCAATTCATCATTCGCACCGCTGACGATCCTCATTGGGAACCTTTTGACTCGGCCGCATCGTTGTTCGGCATGGCCAGGCAGCGCGGTTTATCGACTTCGATCGTCGGTTGGTACCTGGCTTACTGCCCGATCTTTGTGGGCACGGCCACCGAGTGCTATTGGAGCAACGACGACACTGAAGACGGCGCCCCTCCGTCAATCAATGCCAGTTTCGCTGCTGATGTCTGGTTCCCCCTCCGCATCGTGGCCGAACAACTCATTGCGCCTCGCGTGGCTATAGCCGATGTTGCCCACTGGGAATCACTAAGCCACGTGGCGACCGTGAAGGACATGAGCCAGCACGCTCTCACCGCGCTCACCAACAGCCACGCCGACATCATCTACCTGCACCTGCCCGTACCCCATCCGCCTGCTTTTTGGATTCGCCGCTCGCATAGCTACGGCGTGGGAGGATCCTATCTCGATTCGCTGGATTATTCCGATCGCTTCCTCGGGCAGATACTCGACGTCCTTGAAGCGCAGCCACGCTGGCCGGAAACGACCCTGATCATCCAGGGAGATCACTCCTGGCGCACCAGAATATGGCGCACAACTCCCGGATGGAGCGAAGAGGACGAGCGCGTTTCTCAAGGAGGCGAATGGGATCCGCGCCCCTTGCTCATCGTTCATGCAGCAGGACAAACCGATGCGGCAATCGTATCGTCTCCCACCAGCCTGATGTTTGTCCATGATTTTGTCGCATCGCAGATTCAGGCTCTCGCCCGCTAAAGTCCACGGCGGTCGGCCCAGCCGCGGGCTCGGCCAGCCGGATCTGGATCGAAAGGCCTTGCTCTGGATGTCAGTTTGCCTCGGCGCGGTTCACGGTGCCCCCGCGCTTATACTGGGGAACATGTTCGAGACTGCGATCCAGCAGCTGCATGAAACCCTCTTCATCGTCCTGGATTCAGCCGCATATTTTGAGTAACGACCTATGGAAATTGACAAGAACGCTCGCGCCAAACAGAAGCTCCAGCAACCGGTCTGCATCTGGTTCACGGGCCTTCCTGCTGCGGGCAAATCCACGATTGCGAACGTCTTGGAGAAGCATTTATTCGCAGCCGGCCATCACACTTATCTGCTCGATGGAGATGACATCCGCCTTGGCCTGAGTAGGGATCTCGGCTTTTCCGAGGCCGACCGCATTGAAAACATTCGCCGGGTCTCTGAGGTCGCGCGATTGCTTGTCGATGCCGGCTTAATCGTGGTTGTCTCCTTCATCAGCCCCTATCGAACGCAGCGCGATCGCGCTCGTGCGCTGTTCGGACCTGGGGAGTTCCTCGAGATCTTCGTTGACACCCCTTTGCGGGAATGTGAACGCCGCGATCCCAAAGGACTATACGCCAAAGCAAGGCGCGGAGAGCTGAAAGATTTTACCGGCATCGATAGCCCGTATGAGCCTCCTGTTTCTCCCGATGTTCACCTCCGAACAACTGTCCAAACTCCCGATGAGTGCGTTGAGGCTATTCAACAGGTTTTGACTTGCAGGCTTTCCCTTGACAACGGCTGCATCTCCCGCTGATCTTTGAGGAAACGGCATCCAGGAGTATTGCAGAGTGCGCGCAGCGCATTCGCCGCGCAGTCAGGTTGAGTCTGCGCGCAGATGCTGGTGTAGCTTTGCAGCTTTGTCTGCAAGGATTGCGTGGCCCGATGATCTTCAATTTTCGCTTATTCTGGCGCTTGACGGTGCGTTCCTTCTTTCGGAGCGCCGGCACCAGCGGCCCGCTCAACCGTAACCGGTTCATTGTCCTCCTGCTGTTTTACCCGGTTTGGGGCAGTCTGACGCTTCTCGGCTGGTTAGGCTTTGCCCTTGACGATGTCTTCTTCGCAGCCTACCGGAAACAAGTTGTCGAAAAGCCGCTCTTTATTGTCTCGAACTTTCGCAGCGGCTCGACTTTTGTGCAACGGACTTTGGTGCGCGACGAAGCCACATTTACCGGCATGAGGACGGGTGACATCTATCTGATGCCTTCCATCACGCAACGGCGAATCTTCAGCCTGCTGGCGCGCGTGGACGCGGTTTTCGGCCACATTTGCGAAAAATCGCTGCGGCGGCTCGACGCCCGCTCCCTTGGCCAATTGAGAATTCACCCTTTCAGCTTGTTCGATGCCGAAGAGGATGAGCATCTTCTGTTCTATGCATGGTCGACATTTTTCGCCAACTTCGTTTTTCCTTATCTCGATGAAATGCCGCCCTACCAGTATTTCGATACGGAGACTCCGCGCGCCGAGCGGAAGCGCATCATGGCGTTTCACCAAAGCTGCATCAAGCGTCACCTGTTTGCCACCGGCGGCCGGCATTACATTGCGAAAAACCCGTTGTTCAGCGCCAAAATCGAATCCCTGCTGGAGACCTTTCCCGACGCGCGCATCCTTTATTTGGTCAGGAATCCCCTGGAGATGCTTCCGTCCACGATCTCGCTATTCGGCTACGTTTGGCGCCGATTCAGCAAGCCTCCGCAGAAGTATCCCCACTGCGACAAGATCCTGGCCTGGACAAAATACTGGTACGATCATCCGCTCGAGGTCATCGATCGGGAGGCGCCGCACCGCTGCATGATCGTCAAATATGACGATCTGATGCAATCGCCCGATTCAGTCTTTCGTTCCATCTACGCGCGATTTGGTTATCCCGAGAGCGAAGCGCTCGAAGCGCTGCTGCGTGACGCCGCCACCGAAGCACGGGCTCACTCAAGCTCACACCGATATAGTTATGAAGCAATGGGCTTCACCCGCGAGCAGATCGTGCGTGAATTCGCCCACATCTTTGAACGATTCGGGTTCGACACCCACGAAACGGCCGAAGAACGGATGGTCGGATTATCGGTGGGCTAGGCAAGCACATTTCTGCTCGACAGCCCGCGGATCTCGAGGGACACCCAGCGAAGACTTGACGCGATCGACCACTAGCAGACTGCTGAAAGAGTTGACAAGCTTCCTCATTGTTGACTCATCCTGTGAGCAGCACTCAAACCGGATCGACCGGATCGCTACGGTTGTTCTTCAGTGCGCTCGACTGGAACCTTGCCCAGCTTTTGCAGACGCGCTTCGACCCGCGAAGACTCAAGCACTGCTACGCCGCTTTTATCTCCGGCTTCATAAATATGCGTCAGAAACTCCTGGTCGTCGTAGCGTTTGAAGACGAGCTCGGAATGCTTGGGAGTGTGCGAGTCGATCGACATCCGCACCAGAAACTCCGCTCCTGCATTACCGTCAGCCCTGGTCACCGCCATCGCGCCTTGATCGCTGCGGTCCAGCATTCGAAAAACGTAGTGTCCGGGAGGCAAAGTCGCGTTGCCAACAATGAATCTGTGGTGGATGTCAGCGTCGATCTGCCCCGCAATCTGCGCGTGCGCCTCTGATGCGGCGAAAAACAAAAGAGAAATCGCCGCTTCTGACAAGACCAATCGCCATAACTGCTTCATCACAAGAACCCTCCTTTTTTTATGGATGCAGAAGCACTCTTCAGCGTTGTCCGCAAGCAATTGAAGCGCACCGTCGCTTAAGAAACAAAAAAAGCTATCGAGCCGCATGGGCTCCAAAATCGTCAAAATGGCACAGATTCAATAAGGTGCGACCTCGACAAAATTGAGCGCGCCTTTTTTGCGCTGAAAGGCGCATGCGCCTGCTCGACGTGGATTCAAACACGGCAGCTCAGCCTGCTTGGCCTTTCCATTTCCAATCCCGAATCTCCGGCAGGTCCCTTCCCTCTTTTCTGATGTACTGTCCGTGCTCGACCAGTTTGTCCTTAAGTGTCTGTTTCAGGTACGCGCCCTTCTCCCAAATGCGCGGGATGCGGTCGATGGTGTCCATAGCCAGGTGGAACCGGTCGAGTTCGTTCATCACCGTCATGTCAAACGGCGTGGTGATGGTTCCCTCCTCCTTGTAGCCGCGGACATGAATGTTGTCATGGTTGGTGCGGCGGTAAGTGAGGCGATGAATCAGCCATGGATAGGCGTGGAAGGCGAAGATGACCGGTTTGTCCCTGGTGAAGAGCGTGTCGAAGTCCGCGTCGCTGAGACCGTGCGGATGCTCCGATTGCGGCTGCAGCTTCATCAGATCGACGACATTCACCACCCGCAATTTCAATTCCGGCAAATGTTCGCGCAGAATGGACACTGCGGCCAGCGTCTCCAGCGTCGGTACGTCGCCGCAACACGCCATCACCGCGTCCGGCGCCCCGCCCTGGTCGTTGCTCGCCCATTGCCAGATGCCGATGCCTTCCGTGCAATGCTTGATGGCCGCGTCCATCGTCAGCCACTGCGGCGCGGGATGCTTGCCCGCAACCACCACGTTGACGTATTGGCGGCTGCGCAGGCAATGATCCATCACCGAAAGCAGGCAGTTGGCGTCGGGCGGAAGATACACCCGCACGACCTCTGCCTTCTTATTCACCACGTGGTCGATGAATCCCGGGTCCTGGTGCGTGAAGCCGTTGTGGTCCTGCCGCCACACGTGCGACGCCAGCAGGTAGTTGAGCGATGAGATCTTTCGTCTCCATGGCAAACCGTTTGTGACTTTCAACCATTTGGCGTGCTGGTTGAACATCGAATCGACGATGTGAATGAAAGCCTCATAGCAGTTGAATAACCCGTGCCGTCCGGTGAGCAAGTAGCCTTCGAGCCAGCCCTCGCATTGGTGTTCGCTGAGCATCTCCATCACGCGCCCCTGGGGAGCGAGAAACTCGTCGTTGGCTACGGTCGCGGCATCCCACTGCCGTTTGGTCACTTCAAACACTGCGGTCAAGCCGTTAGAGATGGTTTCGTCCGGGCCGAAGATCCTGAAATTCCGCTTGTCATCGTTTAGCTTTTCCACGTCGCGCAAGAATGGCGCCAGCACGCGCGTGTCTCCGATGCCCGGCGCTCCCGGCGCAGGCACGCTTGCGGCGTAGTCCCGAAAATCGGGCATCCTCAAGTCGCGCAGAAGAATGCCGCCGTTGGCGTGCGGATTGGCGCCCATTCGACGGCTCCCCACCGGCGCAAGCTCGGCCAGTTCGGGCAGTAGATGACCTTTATCGTCGAAGAGTTCCTCCGCCCGGTAGCTCTTCAGCCATTCCTCCAGTTGCTTAAGGTGCTTTGGGTTTGTCCGGGGATCGGAGATCGGCACCTGGTGCGATCGGAACGTGCCTTCCACTTGCAGACCATCGACGAACTTTGGCCCCGTCCAGCCCTTGGGAGAGTTGAGAACGATCATCGGCCAGCGCGGACGAGCTATCTTCCCATGAACGCGGGCGTCTTGCTGAATCCTCTTGATCTCTTCCACCGCGCGGTCGACCGTCGCCGCCATGGCCTCGTGCATCAGATCTGGTTCGTGCCCCTCAACGAAATAAGGCGTCCAACCATAGCCGAGCAGGAGTTGCTCCAGCTCTTCGTGCGTGATGCGCGCCAGCACGGTGGGATTGGAGATCTTGTATCCGTTGAGATGCAGAATGGGCAGCACCGCGCCGTCGGTTGCCGCATCGATGAATTTGTTCGAGTGCCACGCGGTGGCAAGCGGCCCCGTCTCCGCTTCCCCGTCGCCCACCACGCATGCCACGATCAAGTCGGGGTTGTCCATCACGGCTCCGAAGGAATGGCTGAGTGAATAACCCAACTCCCCGCCCTCGTGGATCGATCCCGGAGTCTCGGGTGATGCGTGACTGGGAATGCCTCCTGGAAATGAAAACTGGATGAATAGCTTCCGTAACCCCTCTTCATCCTGACTTATATTCGGATATATTTCGCTGTAAGTACCCTCTAAGTAGGTGTGGCTGACCACCGCCGGTCCTCCGTGCCCTGGGCCGGAAACATAAATCATGTCGAGATCGTATTTCTTGATTGCCCGGTTCAAGTGCGTGTAGATAAAGTTTTGCCCCGGGGTCGTTCCCCAATGCCCGAGGAGCATGTGCTTGATATCTTCGATCTCGAGCGGGCGCTTGAGCAGCGGATTGTCGTAAAGGTAAATCTGGCCCACGGAAAGATAGTTCGAGGCTCTCCAGTAGGCATCCATTTTCCGCAACAAGTCTGGCGGTAACGTTTTTTCCATCATTGATCTCCTCTTGCCTGCGTTCTGACTGTCGGCGTCGCGTCGCAGCAAATGCGCATCGACCGGAGGCGCGAGCACGGTGGGCATCCGCCCCTTGACTATAGTCTAGTTCTGTTTACACGCATGTTATGTATTGCTCATTAATCCCTGCCGGAGCCAAAATTCCGCCCTCCCTCCCGGCCTGTTAGCATTTCTTCTGTTGCTGTGGAGCCGGCTGCCGCGTTTCAGCGGACGCTCCTCATGCAGAATCCGCTTTCCGTTTTAGAGGGCAGCTTCACGGAATCAGGAGCAGTGTAGTAGAAACGGAGATTCAAAATGAATTACATCCAGAAATTCAAGGTCGAACCGGGAAGCAAGGTCAAGCTCAAGAAGATCGACCCTTCGTTCGATGATGGCCGAAAGAGCCACAAGGCAGCCGCCGATGAGATCGAGCATTATCAGAAGAAGCTCCGGGAGTTGCAGGACCTGCTTTACGCCGAACGCCGCCATTCGCTCCTTATCTGTCTTCAGGCCCTTGACACCGGAGGAAAAGACGGCGCCATCAACCACGTTCTCGGCGCCATGAACCCACAGGGCTGCCGCGTCGCGCCGTTCAAGCAACCCTCCGCCGAAGAGGCGGCCCACGACTTTCTGTGGCGCGCACACATACCCGCGCCCGCCTGCGGCGAAGTCGTCATCTTCAATCGTTCTCACTACGAAGACGTTCTTATCGTTCGCGTTCATAATCTCGTCCCCAAAGCAGTCTGGTCCCGGCGCTATGATCTCATCAACGACTTCGAGAAGAACCTCGTTGATCACAACACCCACATTCTCAAGTTTTATCTGCACATCTCCAAGGAAGAACAACTGAAGCGCTTCAAGGAGCGCCTCGACGACCCCACCAAGCACTGGAAGATCAGCGAAGCCGATTACAAGGAGCGCGGCTATTGGAAGGAATACGTGGCCGGCTACGAAGATGCGCTCTCCCGCTGCAGCACAGCGCACGCGCCATGGTTCATCATTCCCGCCAATCACAAGTGGTTTCGCAATCTGGCCATCGCCCGCATCGTCGTCGAGCACCTGGAATCGCTGCACATGAAATACCCCAAGCCCACCGTCAACCTTGAGAAGATTCGCCGCGAGTTCCACGCCGCCGAGCGGACCTAGCGCCGCGCGAGAATCGAAAGGCTCGCAAGGAACATTCTTATGAAAAAGTCTCTGCTGTGCGTTCTGCTGCTTGGCGTTTCTTCCTTTGCCTCAGCCTCATCCGTCTTCACCACGCGGCTTGACGATCCCAAAGCTGTGTACCTCACGGCGCAGGAATTCGGCGTGCATGGTGATGGTGTCGACGACGACACCGCGGCGATTCAGGCCGCCATTGACAAAGCGAAAGGCAACGCTCGCGAGGGAATTGTGTTTGTGCCCGCGGGCCGTTACCGGCTCACGCGCACCGTCTATCTCTGGCCGGGCGTGCGTCTCATCGGCTATGGCAGCACACGCCCCGTCTTCGTGCTGCCTGACAACACGCCGGGATTTCAAACTGGCGTGGGCGTCATGGTTATGTTCACGGGCTCGAGCCCTGCCGCCATACTCCGCGCCGGCAAGCACGTCCCGTTTCCGCCGCCAGGCAGCGTGCCGCCGAACGACAACGTGGCGGACGCCGACGAAGGCACGTTCTATTCGGCTATAAGCAACATCGACTTCGAGATTGGCGCCGGCAATCCTGCGGCCATCGCCGTCCGCTTCCATGTCGCCCAGCACGCCTATCTCAGTCACATGGATTTTCATATCGGCTCGGGCCTGGCCGCACTCACCGAGGTCGGCAACGAGGCCGAGGATCTCCATTTCTATCGCGGGCGCTATGGTATTCTCACCGACAAAACTTCCCCCGCCTGGCAGTTCACTCTCATCGATTCGGTTTTCGAGGGCCAGCGCGACGCCGCAGTGCGTGAACACGAAGTGGGTCTTACGCTCATCCGCGACACGTTCCACAAGGTGCCGGTCGCTATCGATATTGATCCGCACTATTCCGACGAACTGTGGGTCAAGGACTGCCGCTTCGAACAGGTGTCGAAAGCCGCCGTCGTAATCAGCAACGAGAAAAGCCCCCTTACAGAAGTCGGCTTCGAGGATGCGGTGCTCAACGATGTGCCGACCTTCGCTCTCTTCCGCGAGAGCGGCGAGATGATCTCTGGCGAGGGCGCGATCTACCAGGTCGCAAATTTCGACTACGGGCTTATCGTGCCCGGTGAGGGAATGTCGGGCGCAATTGGCGCGCGCTACGATGCTACGCCGCTGGGCGCTTTGCCTCCTCCGCTCCCTTCAGCCATCCCCGCCTTGCCGCCCACTTCGGATTGGGTAAATGTCCACACTCTCGGCATCGTGGGCGACGGAACCACCGACGACACCGCCGCGATCCAGAACGCCATCGCAACGCATCGCGTGCTCTATTTCCCGAGCGGGCATTACCGTATCAGCGACACGCTCGCCTTGAAGCCCGACTCAGTTCTCATCGGGCTGCACCCGACGCTGACTGAGTTCGACCTCGAGGATTCCACGCCGGGTTTCCAGGGTGTGGGCGCGCCCAGGCCAGTAATCTCAGCGCCCCCAACCGGCTCCAACATCATCAGCGGTTTCGGGATTTATACAGGCGGCATCAATCAGCGTGCCGTCGGCGTGCTCTGGCAGTCGGGCGCCGGCTCGCTCATCGATGATGTGCGCTTTCTCGGCGGCCATGGATCCGGCTCCAATCCCTATAACAATAACCACACGTCCGATTCCATTCTCAGCAAGCGTTGGGACGGTCAATACCCCAGCCTCTGGGTGACGCATGGAGGGGGCGGCACGTTCGCAGACATCTGGACTCCCGACACTTTCGCCCAGGCCGGTTTCTACGTCTCAGACACCACGACGCCGGGCCATGTCTACGAGCTTTCCAACGAGCATCATGTGCGCAACGAGATCGTCTTCAACCACGTGGAGAACTGGGACATCAATGCGCCGCAGACCGAAGAGGAGGCCGGCGAAAGCCCAGAATCGCTATCGCTCGAATTCGACTGGTCGAAGAACATCACCGTCGCCAACTATCATGGCTACCGCGTTACGCGTTCCCGCGCGCCCTTCCCTGCCGCCGTTCGCCTTTACCATTCGGGAAATATTCATTTCCGCAACGTGCTTATCAATGCCGAAAGCGGCTATCCCATTTGCGATGACAACGGCTGCGGCACATTTCTCCGCGCCAGCAAATTCCCTTACGAGAATGCGATCCAGGATGTCACCCACAATCTCGAAGTGCGCGAGCGTGAATTCGCTGTGCTCGACATTCTCGAAGATCCGCCTATCCCCGCGGCTGCCGACGCATCTGCCGTGCTGGCGCCGGGCGCAAGGGTCGATAAACTGAAAGACGGCTTCTTCTCCATCTCCGGCGCCGCAGTCGATGCTTCCGGCAAGCTCTTCTTCGTCGACCACCATCAGCAGCGCATCTATGGCTGGTCGTCGACCGAGGGGCTCACCGTTGAGCGCGACAATCCGCTCGATCCGGTCAATCTCGCATTCGACAAGGCGGGCGACCTGCTGGTGGTCTCCTCCGGAGGCCCGGAAGGAACCGTCTATTCTTTTCGCCCCGGATCACCTGAGGATCAGATCATGGTGCTCGCGCCGCAACCCGCGTCGCCGCATCCGGCAGCGGCGGCGATTTTGCCGGTCAATTACTGGAACAACGGCGAGTTTCGAAATCAACTCAATTTCAACACAATGACCTACAAGACGCTGGCCGAGATGTTTGCCGACGATGTGTCGACGCCCAAGGCAAAGCAGTACGTCTCGCCTGACGGCAGTGTCTTCCTGCCCGCCGGCCGCGTCTTCCAGCAAGGCCCTCCGGACTCCACCGGCTGGCGATTCTCAGACAATCTAGACACCTACGGTTTCATCACCGCTCTTC
>Ga0208190_1000860_pt1 | contig 11626 bp, 7 predicted proteins | sample June2015DPH_13_1_FD_184708 | JGI IMG/M metagenome (GOLD analysis project Ga0208190, IMG submission 184708) | Peatland microbial communities from SPRUCE experiment site at the Marcell Experimental Forest, Minnesota, USA - June2015DPH_13_10... | ecosystem: Environmental > Terrestrial > Soil >... | reverse complement strand
ACTTTTGCCCCGTCTGCATAGGGACCGTGCTCTTCTCAACCACCAGTTTGGAGCTGCGAGCCTCAACCGCGATAAGGCGCGCAGCACCATCAATTGCGCTCAGGTCCGCATCGCCATCCTGAAGCGGCGGCGTGCCAACACAGATGAAAACCACATCGCCGTGTCGTACTGCTTCTCCCACATCCGCTGTGAAGCTCAGCCGATGAGCTTCAACATTCCGCGCCACAATCTCGCTTAGATAAGGTTCGTAGATCGGCAGGCCGCCAGCCTTGAGCGTGCGAATTTTGCTCTCGTCATTGTCGCTGCACACCACAGAATGACCTATTTCGGCGAGACATGCTCCCGAGACTAAGCCAACGTAGCCGCATCCCAAAATTGCAATTTGCAAGCGATCTCCCGCTCAGGTGAAACGGCAGAACAAAATTTGCTCTCGATCCCGTTATCGGCTGGGCCGACGTGCTCGACGAGAGGAGCAAACCATGATAGCAGGCGGGTTTGGAATGCCGCGAGGCTGGAACGGTATTCCCATGCCAATGAATCGAAATGAGGAGGGAGTTACACTCTAGCTTGAGATAGGCGCGGGGGGCTTTGGGGTGGGTGGAGGGATTCGTAATAAGATGACTTACTTATTCTAAACAAGTTATTGAGAAATAAGACCCGCCAAAACATCAGGAATCGCAGAAGTGGGCGAAAGTGTGTACGCGGTGTGTACGCGGACTTTCGCTAAGTCTTCGAGCTTGCTTTCTAGAGTCGCACCGTTGCAAAGTGACATTGAGAATCCGGTTCGGACTATGGAGTTTGTTTAGGAAGAGAAGTCTCCGGTGCCCAACGGGTGGGACGACTTATCACTTGTGCAAGACGGGATGTTACGCCAACAATCTGACCGAACCCGTTTGGTTCAGAAGGCAGCCAGAAAAACAGAGCCTTGGTAAACCCTTAATTATGGATAATGTTGACACTGTAATTAGAATTGAATTGACCAGCCCTCAAGCAAGTGAGAGAGTTGCGGCGCACCCGGAGCGAGGATTGCTCAGTGAAAATGAGAATGACGTCTCAAGATCGCGACACAGCTTTGGCTTGTAACATCAGCTGGTCTAGCCCAGCAGCCGCGCTTTTCTTGTTGATGTTGTCCACGCTATTTGTCATGGCTGCTTCGTCGGCGCAAGCGCAGACTTTTCAAGTACTGCACGCATTCACCGGCGGTGGTGACGACGGTTTTCCCCTCGCCGGCCTCACCGTGGATGCAGCGGGGAGTTTCTACGGTACGACGAGCGGCTCTGGCGCTGGCGGGGGCAGCAACGGATCGGTTTTCCAGCTGACGCCGTCCGGATCCGATTGGCTGCTCAAACCCTTACGGAATTTTGGGCGATCGGGGAACGGCCCTGCCAGCCCGCGCGCCAAAGTGACGATCGGCCCAGACGGCGCGTTGTACGGCACAACGTACGAAGGCGGAGTGACAGGTAACGGAACGGTTTTCAAGTTGCAGCCGCCCACGCATGCCTGCGGCTCTTTCTCCTGTCCCTGGACCATGACCGTCCTGCATGAGTTCAGCGGGAGCGATGGCGCCGGCCCGTACGGCGAAGTTGTGTTTGACCACGCCGGCAACCTATACGGCACAACCTCATTCGGCGGACTTTATAATTGTGGCGACTTCAGCTGCGGAGTCGTCTATGAGCTCAGCCCTGCCGGCAGCGGATGGACGGAGACCGTCATCCACTCTTTTTCCGGCTCCCCCGACGGCTCGGTGCCATCGGGAGGCTTGATTTTCGATGCCGCTGGTAATCTTTATGGAGTGACTTGGATGGGTGGAGGCTACTACTCCAATGGCGGTGTTCTCTATAAGCTGAGTCCATCGCAAGGCGGCGTCTGGACAGAAACGATACTGCACACCTTTGGCAACGATGGCAACGATGGAGCAATGCCAATCGGCACCTTGATTATGGATGGGTCTGGCAATCTCTATGGCACTACGGAGACAGGTGGATCGGACAACGGTGGCACGGCCTACCAGTTGTCGCAAGGTGGGCAATACCAAGCACTCTACAATTTCCCTGCCAATAGCCAACCTGAGGACAGCTTGATTTTCGACAGCTCCGGAAACCTGTATGGCACGACCTTCACAGGTGGCGTTAATGGATTCGGCACCGTTTTCAAGCTTGCCCCTTCGCATGGGAGTTGGATCGAAAGCGACTTGCACGTCTTCCAGGCTTCCGACGGGGAGCTTCCCTTCGCCGGCATTGTGCTTGATTCCGCAGGCGACCTGTACGGCACCGCCGAAGTGGGCGGGCACTTTTCCGGCGTTTGCTCCGGGGGCTGTGGCACAGTGTGGAGGATCACGCCGTAACGCTCGGCTGGAGTCGGTGGCGAGGACAGGCCATTACACTCAAACCCCTCCTCTCACAAACGGTCCTCTGTAATTAAGGACCGCGATCTTCCTGCCAACATAGTGGAAACCAGGCAGGTTGTTTGGGGTGGGTGGAGGGATTCGAACCCTCGACAGCCGGAGCCACAGTCCGGAGTTCTACCACTGAACTACACCCACCGCAGTCAACACAAAAATTATAACATTCGGATAGCAAGACAATTTTGCGAATGAGGAAGGTGCCTTCGCTTTGCTGCGCGTCTGGTGTACCCTTGCAAATTGAAGCTTCTTATCGATGCAGGAGACTAGGTAATCGTGTTTTCGATATCCCGTATATTGCTGGGCTTGGCGTTGGTGATTGGTGCGCCAGGTTTTCTCGTGGCTCAATTTCCGGTGCCCACACAGCATGTTACGGAGGACACAGAACCCGCACAAATCCATGAACTGGTCTCGAAATATTGCCGCCTGGACTATGAAGGTGCACGTCTGGATCCGCAAGCCTGGCCGAAGTTTGAACAGATCGTCTGGTGGAAGTCCAATCCCAGCTATACGCAGATCGACGTGGTGGCTCGCTACGGCGTAGATATTCCGCCTGACGCCACGAAGGGCAAGTATGTTGTGACCGTGCACTACCGTTTGCTGGGCACCTACGACTTGAAGACTGGCTATGTCCGTGAGCCCGAAGTCAGCAACCAGAACGTTGACTTCCTGGTCAGTTTGGACAACTTGGAATGGCGTATCGCCGACGCCGAGAACACGTCCCCTCACCTCTCACGTGCGGCCATGTTGAAGTGGCTGAACGACCAGATAAACACGACGCAAGACAATGAAGCTAAGGTCCGCATGCAAGACGCCTTGAAGCAATTGCAGGCGCAATCGGCGTCGCCCTTCGCGAAGTAATCTGGACTCTACTGCGGCGCGCCGATTGCGGGTGCCGCAGTTCCCTGGGCCGCCGTGGCTGGCGCTTTGACCGCGAAGAAATCGTGGTCGTAAAGATTGCGGTACATGACGCCCGCAAGTTCAGCAGCCTTGGGTCCAAAGGTTGGACGTCCACCTTCCAGGAAGACCACCGTCACGATGCGTCCGTACTGAGTATTGGCGAACGAGCCAAACCAGCCAAACCGAGTGCCATCCTTGGAGCAGGTTCCGGTTTTGCCAAGTATCGGCTCTTCAATGAAGTTGGTCCGCAAAAGGCGAGCCGTGCCGTATTCCACAGCGCCCGACATGCCTTCGGATATCTCGGGGATAATCGGACCGATGTCCAGCTTGCGCTTCGCTTTGGGAGTGAAGTTCGCGACTTCCTCCGGCGTCGTAGGATGCTGCAGGTAGTACAGTGTGCCGCCATTAGCGATGGCACCCATCAGCGCCGCCAGTTGCAGCGGCGTCAGCGAGATGCTCTCCCCGAAGGAGCACATCTTGCCCACCCCGCCGAGTTTCTCGTCAAGCTCGGTCGACGGGAACGTCCCAAGATGTTCGCTGGGAATATTCCATCCCGCTAGTTCGCCCAGTCCGAATTGATGCGCGTAATAACTGACCTTGTCGAATCCCAGCTTGCGGCCCACGGCCTCGAAGTAGGCATTGTTGGATTTTGCCAGCGCGGTCGTCAGGTCTACCTTCCAGTACTTGCCCAGCGGCACCTGTGTATCTTTGGTGATTACGTTCTCGCTGAGAGCAGCAAGCGCCACGGCAACCTTGATGGTCGAGCAGGGTTGCGCGCCCGCGGATAGCGCCAGCTTCTGGTTCACCATCGCCAGAATGCGGCCGCTGTCCGGATCCATCGCCACAATGGTGCCGTTCATGTTGCCCAAAGCCTCAACTGCGGCGGCTCGGACGACAGGGTCCTCACCAGCCGTGATGTCGCCTTCCACCTGATCGCTGGCAAACGAGCTGGCGTAGAAGCGCTCGCCGTAGTAATGGTGCCTGCTGGAAGCGACTACGAGGCTGGCACGATTGAGGCGGGCTGTCTTCGCGCTGCTATGCCGCATGCGTGTCATCTTGCTTTGTGCCGCGGTCGACTCGGTGACGTGGTGCGAAGACTTGCTATGGGACTTGTGGGTAACCGTGGGATGAGTGGCGATGGTGGCCGCTGAAGCTCCGAAGCAAGCGAACAGCGCCAGTAACATCACGGCTGCAAAGGGGGAGCGCTTTAGCATGGGAAACCTTGAAATTCCCTCAAATAAATTCGATGTGCTTGCCCGAGCCGCTTGCTGCTCCGGTTCTCGTTCTTTTCTTCTCCGCTCGAACTCAGGCTTCATACTAAGAAGGTTCCGTCCCGAATTCAACTCGAAACTGCCCTCGCGGCAAAACAACAGCACCTTACTTCGATAACACGGATGCCTGAATTCCGAGCTGACTTAGTGCGCCCGCGAGCTGTCTTTCCGGGAAGCTCTGACTTTCCGCACCAGCTCCTCTACTTAATTACCACACTTCGGCGGGAATGTGGCCGTAGCAAACGTGGTTCCCAGCGGTTCAGAACCGGTTTTGGATCGGACCGGCAGTGTGGCCCAATTTGGGTGACGCCAGAATCCCATGGATAGTCAGTTGTCCCGTCGCGTATTTAATCCCAAACACTGGTTTTTCAACACGCGAAACTTTTACCGATAGTGTGAGTTTAGGCAGGTAACAACCCTGAGAATAGTCGTGTAATAACGGCTACCCCTCCGATGGGCAACTCGCCCCTGTCCATCGGAGGGTCCCTTTTTTGTCTGAGAGAATGATGGAGACGCGATTCCCGTCTGAAGTTCATCCCACAACGCTGGGAAGAGATGGCATCGAAGACAAACTGAAAGATCTCCGCGCTCTACGTGCCCTCCATGGTGAACGCTTAGTCACCGCATCTTGGCTGCGACATCCTGGCTCCGCGATTGGATGTACTCCTCGATCACTCGCTCCAGAGCGCCTTGCTCGCGCAACACATACTCGATGGCATCGCGTACCGCGCCTTTGCCGCCTTCGTGCGGGGTTACATAGTGCGACTCGCGAATAACTTCCGCCCGCGAGTTCTTCACTGCAATTGCCAGACCGCAAAGCCGCATCACCGGCAGATCGATGACATCGTCTCCAACATAGCTGGCCTGTTCGGGCTGCAGGCCTTCCTTCTCCAGAATCTCGTAGAACGCAGCCGCCTTGTCCTGCTGCCCCTGATAGACGTGATCGAGCTTCAGGTCACGTGCGCGCAACGCGACCGTCTCCGAAATGCGCTTGGTGATGATGCCGGTCTTCAGTCCGCCGAGCCTCGCCAGCGAGAAGCCAGTACCGTCATGCGCGTCGAATCCTTTGGCCTCGATGATCTCGTGGCTGGCAATGCCGAATCCGCCCGCGTCGGCCATCTGGGCACGACGTTCGTGCGTCCCGTGACCCGCGCCGCCGCCCGGAGCAGGGAAGAGAAATATGGTGCCGTCGGTCATCACGCCGTCCACGTCGAACAGCATCAGCTTGATCTTCTTTGCGCGCTCGGAGGACATGGAGAGAGTGTAGCAGTAGGGAAACTCACTGTTCGCGCTTCGCCTTTCGCTCTTCGCTTTTCGCCAGAGACTCCTAGTTCTTGCTTTGGGCTTTTTGGCAACCTCGCTTCGCCTTAGACTCGCACAATTCCATGGGTCCCTGAAGGAATCCAGTAGGCGAAGAGCGAACAGCGAAAGGCGAACAGCGGCCTTTCGCTGGCGAACAATTAGCGAAAATCTGCTAAAATAGTCGGATGCCTTTGAGGGAAATTCCAGCTTCGCTTGCCTGGGCGCATCCGCTCGTCGCCGAGTGGTTCGTCCAGCGCTTCGGAACCCCGACCGAGCCGCAAGAGCAGGGCTGGCCGGAGATTCTCGCCGGCCGCACTACGCTGATCTCCGCTCCCACCGGATCGGGCAAGACGCTGGCCGCGTTCCTCATCTGCATTGATCGCTTGGTGCGCAAGGCACTCGCCGGCGAACTGCGCGACTGCACCGAGGTCCTCTACGTCTCGCCGCTGAAGGCGCTGGGCAACGACATCCAGAAGAACCTTGAGGTTCCGCTGGGCGAGATCCTCGCGCTTGCCGGCCAGCGCGGTCTGCTGATGCCGGAGATTCGCACCGCCGTCCGCACCGGCGACACGTTGATGAAAGAGCGGCGCGACATGCTGAAGCGTCCGCCACACATCCTGGTAACGACACCGGAATCCTTGTACATCCTGCTCACCGCCAACAGCAGTCGCGCCATCCTGAGCCACGTCAAGACCGTCATCGTAGACGAGATTCACGCCGTGGCGGACGACAAGCGCGGGGCGCACCTCACCCTGTCGCTCGAACGTCTCGACCTGTTGGCTGGGCGTCCTACGCGCATTGGGCTGTCGGCCACGCAGAAGCCAATTGAAGAAGTCGCACACTTCCTCACCGGCGCAGATCGTCCATCGCCGGCCGTCGTGAACATCGGCCATCGCCGCAAGCTCGATCTTGCTGTAGAAGTACCGCCTTCCGAACTTGGTCCCATCGCCAGCAACGAGATGTGGGGCGAGATCTACAACCGCCTCGCCGAACTGGCGCTGCAACATCGCTCGACACTGGTCTTCGTCAACACGCGGCGCCTGGCCGAGCGTGTGGCGTTGCACCTCGGTGAGCGCCTCGGCGAAGACATGGTTGCGGCGCATCACGGCAGTCTGGCGCGCAGGCTGAGGCTCGCCGCCGAGCGGAAGCTGAAGAACGGCGAGATTCGTCTGCTGGTTGCAACCGCCTCTCTGGAACTGGGCATCGACATCGGCACCGTCGATCTGGTCTGCCAGATCAACTCGCCGCGCTCGATTGCAGTTGCTCTGCAACGTGTGGGCCGCGCCGGCCACTGGCGTGGAGCGATCCCCAAGGGCCGTCTGTTTGCCACGACGCGCGACGACTTGCTGGAATGTGCGGCCACGGTAAGTGCCATCCGGCAAGGCGACCTTGATGTGCTGCACATTCCAGCATCGCCACTCGACATTCTTGCGCAGCAGATCGTCGCCATGTGCAGTTGTGAGGACTGGGACGAGGATGCGCTCTTCGCGTGCGTGCGCCGCGCATATCCTTACCGCGAATTGAAGCGCGAGGAGTACGACCGCATTCTGGAGATGCTGTCGCAAGGGATCGCGGCGAAGCGTGGCCGCTATGGCTCGTATCTCTTTCGCGACATGGTGAACCGGCGGCTGCGCGGGCGGCGTGGAGCGCGGCTGGCAGCGATTACCAGCGGAGGCGCGATTCCTGATACCGCGCTGTTCACGGTGCTGGCGCGGCCGGAGGAAATTGTTGTCGGCACAGTCGATGAAGACTTCGCCGTCGAGAGCATGGCGGGCGACATCATGCTGCTGGGCAACACCTCATGGCGCATTCACCGCGTGGAATCTAACTCCGGACGGATGATCGTGGAAGATGCGCACGGCGCTGCGCCAACGATTCCGTTTTGGCGTGGCGAAGCTCCGGCACGAACCGACGAACTGTCTCTGCACGTGGGAGATTTGCGCGAACGCATTAGTGCGCTGCTGCCGAACACTGCGCCGTTGCCAGTTCCGGCAAATCCCGAAGCCTGGGATGGTCGGGCAGAATTGAGTTTGAAAGACGCACCGGGAAGGGGCGCGCCTTTAGGCGCGCCGGTAGAAGCTCCCTTTTCGATTCAATCCGAGCCGGCTTTAGCCGGCGCCGCTGTCCCGCGCCTTCGCCTGCGGGGCCTCGAGTCCAGCCCCGAGGTGCAGAGCGCCGTCACATGGCTGAAAGAGGAATGCGGCCTCGACGATTCTGCCGCTGAGCAACTCATCGAATACGTCGTCACCGGCCGCGCCGTTCTGGGCGAAGTTCCTACCCAGCAAACCATCATTGCCGAGCGCTTCTTCGACGAAGGCGGCGGGATGCAGCTCATCATCCACGCGCCGTTCGGCGGGCGCATCAACAAAGCCTGGGGACTGGCTCTGCGCAAGCGTTTCTGCCGCTCGTTTAATTTCGAATTGCAAGCCGCAGCAACCGATAACGGACTGAACATCGCACTGGCCGAGCAGCACAGTTTTCCGCTGAGCGATGTCTTCCACTATCTGCAAACAGAAACGGTGCAGGAGATTCTGGAGCAGGCGGCGCTCGCTTCTCCCATCTTCGCCACGCGCTGGCGCTGGGACGCGAACCGTTCGCTGGCGCTGTTGCGCTTCCAGGGCGGCAAGAAAGTTCCACCGCAGATTCAGCGCATCCGCAGCGACGATCTTCTGGCATCGGTTTTTCCCGACGTAGCGGCGTGCCAGGAAAACATTGAAGGCGATATCAAGATTCCCGATCATCCGCTGATACAGGAGGTGATGAAGGATGTCCTCACCGAGGCAATGGACATCGACGGCTTGCGTCGCGTACTGGAGGGCATTCGCAGCGGCGCGATTCGTTGCCTTGCGGTTGACACGCCCGTGCCCTCGCAGTTCTCGCACGAGATCCTGAACGCCAATCCGTACGCCTTCCTAGACGATGCTCCGCTGGAGGAGCGCCGTGCGCGCGCGGTGCAGATGCGGCGCATGTTGCCTGAGGCCGTGCTAAGCGAAGTCGGCAGGCTCGATCAGGAGGCGATTGCACGTGTGCGCGAAGAGGCGCGACCCGACGTTCGCGACAGCGATGAATTACACGACACGCTTCAAACGCTGGTGGCACTACCGCTGGAAATCCCGGATGAAGATTGGCAGCAGGCAATCACAAGCTGGATGCCGCTGGCCGCGGAGTTGCTGGAAGGCTGGCGCGTGGTGACGGCAACGGTGGAGCATTGCTTCAGCTCCGCGTCAAGCGTACCTCCAAATCTGCCTAAGCCGGCTTCAGCCGACCACCGCGACGTACGGGTAGAGCAGCCCTTCAGGGCTGCGTCCAGCCAGCCCCCTGCTTCTGAGCCGGCTTCAGCCGGCGGCACCAGTAGGGCACGTCAATATCTGGTTGCCTCCGAGCGGGCCAAAGATTTTGCGTTGATCTTCCCCGACGCGCAGTTCGATGTCGCTCCTCCGGACCTGCCATCGACCACCACTTCACGTGACGATGCCGTGCTCGCCATGGTGACGGGCTGGATGATGCACTCTGGGCCCTTAACTTCCAGCGCCCTGGCGTATTGGTTGGGGCTGAGCGGCGGAGATGTCGAAAAAGCTCTGTTGCGATTGGAAGCAGCCGGATCAGTCCTGCGCGGGAATTTCACCGGGCACGTCACAGGTAACAAAGTCGAGTGGTGCGAACGGCGCTTGCTGGCGCGTATTCATCATCTGACCGTCGCGACGCTGCGCAAGCAGGTTGAGCCGGTTACGGCAGCACAGTTCATGCGCTGGCTGCTGCGTTGGCAACACCTCGCGCCGCAGTCGCAGTTGAGCGGCGAGCGCGGATTGCTACAGGCATTGCGTCAGTTGCAAGGTTTCGAAATTCCCGCCAATGCCTGGGAGAAGCAGGTTTTGGCACGGCGCGTAAACGATTACGATCCGGCCGCGCTTGATCAACTTTGCCTGACCGGTGCCGTCGGCTGGGGTCGGCTGTCGCCGCATCCGGCGACGCTGGAAGATTCCGGCGAAGGTCGGCGACGAGTTGTGCCAACCAGCGTCGCGCCGATCACGTTCTTCGTCCGCGAAGAATCGGACTGGATGCAGCCGCGCCTCAGCGACACTGAACAAAGCTACGAGCGCGTACTTAGCGGCGGGGCACATGCCGTGCTGGAATTCCTGCGCCGTCGCGGCGCGTCGTTCTTTGCCGATATCGTGCGCGGCACCAGCAAGCTGAAGGCGGAGATCGAGACGGCACTGTGGGAGCTTGTAGCCGCCGGAATGGTGACTGCCGACGGCTTTGACAATCTGCGTTCTCTGATCAATCCCAAGCGCCGGCTGGGACCTGGATCGGCGAAAGCAGCCCGACCTCGGCACACGCCGGGGCGCTGGTCGCTGCTTTATGGCGCGGAAGCTGCGGATCATACGACTCGCGCCGAAGCGACCTGCTGGATGTTGTTGCGGCGCTACGGTGTAGTCTTTCGTGAGATGCTGGCGCGTGAGTCGAACCTGCCGAAGTGGCGCGAGTTGCTGATTGCCTTCCGCCGTCTGGAAGATCGCGGCGAAGTCCGCGGCGGGCGATTTGTCAGCGGATTTCTAGGCGAGCAGTTTGCGCTTCCTGAGGCGGTCGAGTCGCTGCGTGCCATGCGTAATCTGCCTGTGAGCGGCGACGTGGTCACCGTGTCGGCTGCTGATCCACTGAACCTGGTCGGTTTCATCGTTCCCGGCGACCGTGTGGCTGCTATCTCCGGAAAGTATGTCAGCTTCCGTGACGGCGTTCCCGTAGAAGCGGAAGAGCGGCTATCCGTATTGCGCGAGGCCGCCGCGCAATGATGTCCGAGGAGTTAGTCGAGGGAATCGACTATTACATGGAAGACGGCTTCATGGTGTTCACCGCGATCTATCTAAACAGACGCGGATATTGCTGCGAGTCGGGATGCCGCCATTGCCCCTATGGATTTGTGCGGAAGGAGCAGGCGTTGCCGCCGCAGCCTGATTAACAGCGCAGCCGCTCGCAGCTAAAGCTGCCGCGCGAACAAGCGGGCCCAGGGCCCGCTCAGGTTGCAATCCCAACGGTCGGACGTTTACCCGTGTGGGCTGACGTGCTCCGGATCGATCTTGTAGATAACGCGCTGTTCGCCGGGCTGGGCGAACGGGTACTTGTCCTTGTCCAGATACTTCTTGGCCAGTTTGTCGATCAACTTATCGGCGCCCTCTTGCGTGATCTCGCTGACCTTGCCGCGCACCTCCAGGTAGCGGTAAGGATTGTCGGGATCGATCAGGGTAATGGCCACGCGGGGATCGCGACGCAGGTTTTTATCTTTCTGGCGGCCAAGCGCAGAGTTCACCAACACTTTGCCGTCAACGTAATCCACCCACACGGGTGTGGTCTGCGGACTGCCATCCGGCATAAGAGTGGTGAAGCTGCCAAAGGCCTTCTTGTGGAAGAGGTCGAGATAATTCTCGGGAATCTTAGCGGACATGACGATCTCCTTGCGGAATTCCAAGCGGAGTATGGAACGAGCAACCGAGGATTGGATTCCAGAACCATTGTAAGAGGTGCAAGCGGCGATGCAAATCATCGAGTTGGAGGCTCTGTTGTCCTTGCTGAAGTGCGCAGGACTGTTCTAACTTGTCAGCGCAGGTGATTGCAATCCCCAACGAGGATCGATCCATGGGTCAGATAGAAACAGAACGCAGTGGCGCTGTGATGAGTATCGCTATCAACCGTCCCGAGAAGAAAAATGCTTTGACCGCCGAGATGTACGACGCGCTTTCGGTTGCCGTGGAACGGG
>Ga0208190_1000855_pt1 | contig 11673 bp, 9 predicted proteins | sample June2015DPH_13_1_FD_184708 | JGI IMG/M metagenome (GOLD analysis project Ga0208190, IMG submission 184708) | Peatland microbial communities from SPRUCE experiment site at the Marcell Experimental Forest, Minnesota, USA - June2015DPH_13_10... | ecosystem: Environmental > Terrestrial > Soil >... | reverse complement strand
TTCGCAATAAAATAGTGCTAGGCCTTTCACTCGTGCAGAACTGGGTTGTGGGGCCGGTTTTGATGTTTGTTCTGGCCGTCGTATTTCTTCGCGGATATCCGGAATACATGGCTGGACTAATCATGATCGGCCTCGCGCGCTGCATCGCCATGGTCATCGTGTGGAACGAACTAGCGCGAGGCGATACGGAATATGCCGCTGGCCTGGTAGCCTTCAATTCGCTCTTCCAGGTCTTTTTCTACTCGCTCTACGCCTGGGTTTTCATTACGGTCCTCCCCGCCAAGCTCGGCCTTCGGAGCACCATCGTGAATGTCTCGATAGCTGAGATTGCAAAGAGCGTTTTTATTTATCTTGGAATCCCGCTTCTCGCCGGATTTCTAACTCGTACTGCATTGGTTCGTGCCAAAGGGAACGACTGGTATAACCGGAACTTCGTTCCCCGTGTCAGCCCGCTGACGCTGATTGCCCTGCTGTTCACGATTGTGGTGATGTTCTCTCTTAAGGGCGGGTACATTGTTCGCCTTCCCTTGGACGTTCTGCGCATCGCCGTGCCGCTTTTGATTTACTTTGTGCTGATGTTTCTGGTGTCCTTTTACATGGGCAAGAAGTTGGGCGCGGACTATTCCAAGACCACGACACTGGCATTTACCGCCGCCTCCAACAATTTTGAACTGGCGATCGCAGTGGCTGTGTCGGTGTTTGGCATCAACTCCGGAGCCGCATTCGCGGCTGTCATCGGGCCCCTGGTAGAAGTGCCCGTGATGGTTGCGCTCGTGAATGTAGCCCTCTATTTTCAACGTCGTTTTTTTGAATCCTCCACTGGTAAGTAGCGAAAGCGGTGGTACTCGCCTCAGTTCTCTCCCGGCAGCCTGGTCGGCATTGGGAACCAGCTGTTCGTAGGTGGCTCGCGGCACAAATTAGGTCAGAGGTGTGAGGTCAGATTGCAGAAGTAAAGGCTAAGATTCACGAAGGGTTTCACTTCTGCAATCTGACCTCTTACTTCTGCAATTGCCCCAACCCGTGATACATCTTATATTTGGCCCTGCATACCATCGTCTTCCTGTTCTTCGCCGGCGCGCTCGGTGGCGCGCTCAACGCCGTCGCCGGCGGCGGAAGCTTCATCGCCTTCCCCGCGCTGATGTTCACCGGAGTCGCTCCCATTGCAGCCAACGCCACCAACACGGTCGCACTCTGGGTCGGAGTCACAGCCAGCACCGGCGCGTATCGCAAGCATCTCGACATTTCGCGCCGCGTCATGGTTCCCCTTGCCGTCATCAGTCTGATCGGAGGCATCGCTGGCGCCTACCTCCTGCTGCACACGCCCGCGCAAACCTTTCTGCGCGTAATGCCCTGGCTCATGCTCGGCGCGACGCTTCTGTTCATGTTCGGCAAACGACTGTCGACGAGCACCGGAGGCTCGATTGCCGCCGACGCTTCCACCTCGGCGCTGGCCATCGCAACGGTGTTCGAACTGATCGTTGCAGTCTATGGAGGTTATTTCGGCGGAGGCGTTGGCATCCTGAATCTCGCCATGCTGGCCGCTCTCGGCATGACCGACATTCACGCCATGAACGCGCTGAAGGTCGTGCTCGGCGGCATCATCAACGGCGTCGCAGTCATCACCTTCGTCATCGCCGGTGCGGTCGTGTGGAAACCGGGCTGCGTCATGATCGCAGGAGCACTCTGCGGCGGATACTTAGGCGCCCACTACGCTCAAAAGCTTCCTGGCGCGTGGATCCGCGCTTTTGTCATCGCAGTGGGAATGGCAATGACGGTGTATTTCTTCTGGAAGGGCTACCACTAAAACCAAGGCGCCGAGCGGACTTTCGTAATCTGCCCTAATGCTTCTGCCTGATGCAAGATTGACCGAGAATGCCACCCACAGCCATTACACCGAGAGAAAAACGAGGCTCACGCGTCAAGCTTGCCGGATCCATTCTCGCCCTGGTAGTGCTCGAAAGTGGACGCCAGATCCGCGGCCGCATGAATCAGCTCTCGGTCAACGGCGGACTGGCCGCGTTCGAGCAACCGCTCGATGAAGGCATCCGGGTGACAGTGCTATTTCACGTCGGCGGTACCAGCGTCCGTTGCCGCGCCCAACTGATGTTTCCCATGTGGGCGACCCAGGGATGCCTGCAGCCATTCCGTTTTCTGGAATTGCCCGAGGAAAGCCGCGCTGGCCTAACTCGTGAATTGGAAGCAATGGTCCGAGCCGGCGCGTCTCAGGCGGAGGAAGAAGCCGAGTAAACCCTCACTTCGCCGCGGGCACCGCTGCTGCGGCCAAAATCCGTTCCAGCGAGTATTTCTGCAACTCTCCAATTCTTTCGATCGTAATATCCGGCTTCGGATACCGCGCCACTTCCGCCAAATCGAGCGCGTAATGTCCCTGACGCGGAAATACCGTCGTCACCCGCGAACCCCAATGTTTCTTGATCGCCGCCAGAATGCGCACTTTGTCGTCCACCATCACATAGTGCTCCGCTGGATACTTCGCCTCCACATCTTCCAATTCCTGTTCCTTATGGATATAGATCAAGACGTGCCCTTTGAAGCATTCATAGAGGCCCGCGCGCTCCACCTTGCGCGGCTGAAACACGACATCGCCGTCGCTTAAGATGGCAGCTTGCCCCAAGCGCTGCGCGTACTCGATGGCATCGAGCGATTCCGGATACAGGCGGTTGGCGAAGGGATAATCGATCATGAAGTGCGAGACGGTCAGCAGCTTCGGATCGCGAGGCCGTTCCGTGCGATAGCGCTGTATCGCGCCCAGGTAGTCCGCATATCCGAGTTCGGTGCGCAACTGCTCGAAGATTTCCCAATAGCGCTGGGCGCTCGGGCCAACTTTGTCGATCAGGTGTCGCTTCAGATCTTCCGCGACACGATCGTTGTCGAGCAGCGTATTGTCCACATCGAAAAGGAACATGGTGCTCGGATTGGCGTGGGCGCGGTTCACAAAATCTCCAGTATTTTAGAGTGGCCTAATCATGCCAGAAATCGGCGCTCTGCGTCGCTGCGTTTTGGAGCGGGAATTGCGCTTTCCTCACATTGAAACCTGCCGAAGCCGCGAAATTTGCCCCTGCCGCGAGGGGCTTGTCGAGAACCCATCCCCTGTAGTACAAAGGCGTCGACCAACAATCGATGATTCAACCGAGGCTGCGACTTCGCCTCACAGATATGGCGAGACGGTTCTCGCCAAACCTTCAGGAGCCACTTCCCGTGGAACATATCGACCGTAACGTCGTCAGTCGCTTCGACACTCGCTCCAGCCGGCCTTGTGAGTTTTGCCGGGAGTTCGACCCGCAATTCCCCGCACGCCGCGCGCTCGACCAGATGGTGTCTGGCAGTCGTAAAGCCATTGCTTCCGCCCATTTGACCGAGGACGGCTACGTCCGTCACCGGATGCTGGAACTGCGCCGGTTAACTTCCCGCGCCCCCCTCACCGCAGCCTAACCCTTTTGGATCGCTTAGGCCGGCAGGTTATTCGAGCAACTTCTGCGGCGGTGGCGAGTTCTAATAGGTAGGCCCCGATGGTGTACCCTGTGCGGGGGAGGCTTCCCATGCTGGCCGGTGTGCGGTGCTGTTTTCTGCTTCTCTTCCTGCTGGCGTTTTCCGTGGCCGTGGTTTTGCCCGTTCAAGCACAAGTCAACGGCGTGCCGCCGTCGGTTACATCGATGGGCTTCGGCGGGAGAGTTATAAACGGCGTTCCCCCCAGCGTGACGTCGTTCGGACCCGACGGTTACAACAATCGCTGGTCGATTTTGGGAAACTGCTGTGCGAATTTCTTGTTGCCGGCGAACCCGGATCCACCGCTATTTTCCGAACACCACCATCGCCACAAGGATGGGGCTTCTCTCGCCGGGGTCATGGAGCCAGTTTTCGTTCCCATCGCTGTCCCATACGCGACAGAAGAAGACGAGGACTCGCCCGATGTCGACGCTGACACGGCGAGCCCGGAGAACGCGGATTCTCCCATCCGACCCGCGCGGTACCGCGATTCGTTTCCGATGGCGGACACCGAAGAGAATGAAGAAGACTCGGCGTCTACTCAGCCCTTGACCGTGCTGGTCTTTAAAGACACTCATCAATCCGGCGTGCTCAACTATGCCATCTTGGGCGACACCCTTTTTGACTTCGACGAGGGGCGTACCCGCAGAATCCCGCTCACCGACCTCGACCTTCCCGCCACGCTCAAAGTCAACGACGACCGCGGCGTGGACTTCCAGATCCCGGCCGGCGCCGTCCGTCAGTAGATCCCTGCCCGCGGGGAATCGCCCTGGATTTTGCCCTTGACACGGTGGTTTCCATGAATGGATACTTATGCATAGAAGTGCATGTTTATTCATGTCGAAAACAGCGCGCCACAAAGCGATTCTCAACCTCCTTGAGGAAGGGCGTGTGGGAAGCCAGGACTCTCTGCAGCAGAAGCTGAAGCGCAAGGGCTTCGACGTGGGCCAGGCGACTCTTTCCCGCGACTTGCGCGAACTGAAGCTGGTCAAAGGGCCCGAGGGCTATCGGGGGGGCGGCGAGAGCCTGGGCGCGGAAAGCGTTTTGCCGTCGGTGATCCATCTTGTCCGCCAGTTTGTGGTCGAAGTCCGGCCGGCGCAGAACCTGCTCGTGGTGAAGACCACCGTCGGCAGCGCGCAGCCGGTGGCCGCCGCGATCGACGCCTCGCGCTGGCCCGAGGTGGTCGGCACACTCGCCGGCGACGATACCGTGCTGGTGATTACCACCGGCAAAAAGAGAGCGCAGGCGCTCGCACGACGCATCCGCGAGCTGTCGTAGCGGCGTGCCCGCACCAACCGAGGCAGTCGCGTTCCTATTTCCCAAGAATGGAGTGATGAAATGCATATGAGAGCCGAGCCCATGACTGTGAGGGAACCAAAAAAGACGACACCGCCGAGCCTGCTGCCGGAAACGGCCGCGCCGCGCGATCTGGTTTCGATTCACGATCTGGACCCCGCAGAGATCTTCCAGCTTTTCAACCTCACGTCTATGCTCAAGCAGCGGCCCGCGGATTTCCGCGGTGTTCTCGCTGGCAAACAGATGGTGATGTTCTTCGAGAAGCCCTCGCTGCGTACCCGCCTCACTTTCGAAGCCGGTATGGATAGCCTGGGCGGCAGCGCCTTCTTCGTCGACCAGACGGGCAGCCGTCTCAATGCCCGCGAGTCTCTCTACGATATCGCCCACAATCTCGAGCGCTGGATCGACATCATCGTGCTGCGCACATTCAGCCACGCCACCGTCGAAGAGATGGCAACGTATGCCAGCGTTCCGGTCATTAACGCTTTAAGCGAGCTCGAACATCCCTGCCAGGCGCTGGCCGACTTCTTCACTCTGCAAGAGCAGTTCGGCGATCTCCAGAAGCTGCATTTCGCTTATGTCGGCGATGGCAACAACATGGCGCATTCGCTTCTTCTGGCCGGTGCTTCCGTGGGCGCGAAGGTTTCGATTGCCACGCCCGAGCGTTATGGACTCAATCCCGTCATCGTCACCATGGCCAAAGCCATCGCAGAACAGACCAAGGCCCAGCTCCGCATCCTGACCGACCCGCACAAAGCCGTTGCCGGAGCGGACGCCGTCTACACCGACGCCTGGGCTAGCATGGGGCAAGAGCATGAAGCTGAGGAGCGAGCCGCAGTCTTCGCCCCTTTTCAGGTGAACGCCGCGCTCATGCAACTCGCCAAACCGCATGCGCGATTCATGCATTGTCTGCCCGCGCACCGAGGCTGCGAGGTGACCGACCAGGTCATCGACTCAGTGAACTCGGTTGTTTTCGACCAGGCGGAAAACCGTTTGCACATTCAGAAAGCTATACTCGTATGGATATTGGGCGGCGGCGTGGGCCGCTTCCGGGCAAGGAGTACGCATGCCTAAACAAGACGCGGCGAGAAAAGAGAAGATCGTTCTCGCCTACTCTGGCGGGCTTGACACTTCGATCATCATTCCGTGGCTGAAGGAAAACTATGCCTACGAAGTGATCGCCATGGTCGCCGACGTGGGGCAGGGAGACGACGTCGAAGCCGTCGTCAGCAAGGCGTACAAGACCGGAGCCAGCAAAGTAGTGGTCGAAGATCTGCGGGAAGAGTTCCTGACCGGCTACGTTTGGCCCGCGCTGAAGGCGGGCGCGGTGTATGAGAACAAGTATCTGCTCGGCACTGCGCTGGCGCGGCCCGTGATCGCGAAACATCAAGTGGAAGTTGCGCTGCGCGAAGGCGCTACGGCCGTCAGCCATGGCTGTACCGGCAAGGGGAACGACCAGGTGCGCTTCGAGATGGCGTATCAGGCGCTGGCTCCGGAGCTGAAGGTAGTGGCTCCGTGGCGCGAATGGGATTTGAAGTCGCGCGAAGACTGTCTTGATTATGCGGAGAAGCGTGGGATCTCGGTGAGCGCGAGCCGAGAGAAGATCCACAGCCGCGATCGCAATCTCTGGCACCTCAGCCACGAGGGTGGAGAACTCGAAGACGCGGGCACCGCCCCGTTTGCCAGCACGTGGCAGATGACGAAGTCGCCGCAAGAAGCTCCCGACAAAGAAGAGCGCGTTGAAATCGGATTCGAAAAAGGCGTGCCTGTTTCGGTCGGAGGCCAGACTCTCGATCCTGTATCGCTGGTTGAACTGCTGAACGAAATCGGCGGACGCAACGCGGTGGGTCGCATCGACCTGGTCGAAAACCGTTTTGTCGGCATCAAGTCGCGCGGGTGCTATGAGACTCCTGGGGGCACGCTGTTGGTGGCGGCTCATGGCGAACTCGAGGCGCTCTGCCTCGATCGCGATCTGCTGCACTTCAAGCAACACGTCGCGCTTAAGTACGCGGAGCTCGTTTACTTCGGCCTATGGTTTACGCCGCTGCGCGAAGCGATCGATGCCTTCGTCGACACCACGCAGCGGAATCTGACCGGGTCGGTTGCGCTGTCGCTCTATAAAGGCAATGTCAGCATCGTTAGCCGCAAATCGGATTACTCGCTGTATCGCACCGATCTTTCCTCGTTCACCATGGGCGCAAGCTATGATCAGAAGGATGCGGAAGGCTTCATTCGCATTCTGGGATTGCCTTCTCGTTGCCGCGCCCAAACGCAAGGCCTTCATGCTCAAAACAAGGTAGAGGCTCCGCGATGAAGATGTGGTCTGGCCGCTTCCGGCAGCCGCTTGACCCCGAATTTGAAAAATGGCAGCGGTCGTTTTCCTACGACCAAAGGCTGCTGCCGTTTGAACTTGCCGCCAGCCGGGCGCATGCGAACGCGCTTGCCCACGCTGGAGTGCTTTCCTCCGAAGAGCTTGCTGAGATTGTCAAAGCGCTCGCGGAAATTGGCCGCCGCGGCGAGTCTTCGCCCGAATTTCTCAACGATCCGGATGCGGAAGACGTTCACCACTTCGTGGAGAAGCAACTCGCCTCGCTGATTGGCGAGACGGGCTACAAGCTCCATGCCGGACGCAGCCGCAACGAACAGATCGCGACCGACCTTCGGCTCTTTGTGCGCCACAGCATCGACACCCTGCAAAACCTGATCGCCGATTGGGTTGAGGCGATCCTCATTCGCGCCGAAGCGGCGGGCAGCAACGCCATGCCCGCATACACGCATTTGCAACCGGCGGAGCCTGTGCTGGTTGCGCACTGGCTGCTTGCCTACGTCGAAATGTTCCTCCGCGATGCCGCGCGGTTTGCTGACTGCCGCAAGCGTGCAAACCTTTGTCCGCTGGGATCGGGCGCGGTGTCGGGAGCGACGCTCACCATCAATCGCCAGGCGATCGCGGCGGAGTTGGGCTTCGATGCTCCGACTGCAAACAGTATGGACGCGACCAGCGACCGTGACTTCGCCATCGAGTTCGTCGACGCGCTGTCGATGCTCGCGCTTCACCTTAGCCGCTGGGCGGAGGAGATGATCTTGTTCTCCACGTCCGCTTATGGATTTGTCGAGTTGCCCGAAGCATATTCCACTGGCAGCAGCGCCATGCCGCAGAAAAAAAATCCCGACTTGCTGGAACTGGTGCGCGGCAAGGCGGCGCGCGTGTTGGGATGCTCCACTACGCTGCGAGCGTTGGTGAAGGGCTTGCCGCTCGCCTACAACAAAGACTTGCAGGAGACGCAGGAGCCGTTGTTTGACGCCACCGATGCGATCATCGGCATGTTGCCGCTGGTGACCGGATTCATGAACACCGTCGAATTCGACGACGCGAAGATGAATCAGGCGGCGCAATTGGGCTTCATGAACGCCTGGGCTGCTGCCGCATATCTGGTCGAACGGGGAGTGGCTTCGCGGCTGGCGCATGAAGCGGTCGGCAAGGCGGTTGCTTTGGCCGTCGAGCGCGGATGCGATTTGCAAAAACTTCCGCTGGCCGATTTGCAGGCGATTCATGCGGGCTTTGATGCGGGTTTCCACTCCTGCCTTGGGCTCACCGAGGTGCTGGCGCTGCACGATGTTCCGGGAGGGACTGCTCCTCGGCACGTGAAACGCGCTTTGCAGAATGTGCGGGAGCGGGTTAAGCTGCTGCGCTGAGAGCTAGTTTCCCAGCGCTGAAGCGCTGGGCTAAGGTGGTTCGCCCCTCCTGGACTGGATTCTCGGACTTTTCGCTTTCGCGACTCGTACCCCGCATCGGACGAGCCTTCCGCGCCCCGCCAAGCATCTAACCCGAAGACCTTTTTAGGGAGAATTGCCCTGATTCTTAGCCGAGTTCTTTTCTTTGCGTTGTTTCTTTTGGCGATGTACGCCGTCCAGCGGTTTTGGTTTTTGCGGGCGTGGAACTGGATTACAGCGCTCTCGAATGCCAACTGGCGCTTCGGACTTCATGCGGGGCTGATTGCGCTGGCGGCGGCGCTGCTGGCTATGCTGCTTGATCCGATGCTGGGGCATGGGGTTTCGCGGATCCTCGACAGACTGAGCTTGGGCGGCGTCAGTGTTGGTAAGTCGTTCACTACTTTTGCCCGTCTGTGGCTGGTGGCTTCGTTCTTTGGATTCCTCGCGGTCGAATCGGTGGAAGCGATTGAGTGGGTCACGAATGTTGCGGCGCGGCTGCTGCGTCATCCTGGAGCGGTTGCGGGTGGGGTCAGCGCGTCGCGCCGCACATTTTTTCAATATGCGGCCGTTGTTGCCGGAGGCTTTCCCTTTCTTGCCGCTACCTATGGGTTTGCCGCCGGGCGTTTGAATTACAAGATTGAGCGCATCGATGTGGCGGTGGCGAATCTTCCTCCGGAACTGGACGGACTGAGGATTGCTCAGCTGAGCGACATACATATTGGCGACTACATGCCGCCGCGGGAGATTGCGCGGGCGGTGGATATGGCGAATGCTTTGTCGCCGGACATTTCGTTTGTTACGGGAGACTTTGTTTCGAGCGAGGGCGATCCGCTGGAGGTTTGCATTGGCGAGTTGAGCCGGCTGCGGGCTCCGCTGGGGGTTTGGGGATGCAATGGGAACCACGAAATTTATGCGGGCGTGGAAGATGAAGCGGAACGGCTGTTTCGCGCGCATGGGATGCGGTTGCTGCGCGCGGCGGCGGTGGTGGTGGAGCATAACGGCGGGCGATTTAATTTGCTGGGCGTCGACTATCAGCGGGACCGCATGACTCGCAACGAGGGCGAGCATCCCGGACCGATGCTGACGGAGATTGAACATTTGATTCGGCGCGACATGCCGAATCTTTTGCTTTCGCATAATCCGAATTCCTTTCGGCGGGCGGCGGAGTTGGGGATCGAGCTGAGTCTGGCGGGACATACGCATGGCGGGCAGATCAGAGTTGAGATTGTGGATCGCAGCGTCAGTCCGGCGCGGCTGATTTCTCCGTTTGTGGCGGGGCTTTATCGGCTGCCGATGAACGGGGGCGCATTCTCGAGCAAGAGTCTGCCGAAGGCTGCGCTTTACGTGAATCGAGGGCTGGGGACGTTTGGCTTTCCGGTGCGGATCGGCGTGCCTCCGGAGATTACTCTGCTGACGCTGCGCCGAGCGTGAAGAAGAGCCTGAAAAGGCAATGGGCAGCGCTCCTAGCGCGGGCCTGAACGTGATATAATTCTTGTGTAAATCCGGTCATGTAATGCCTGTAGATGCAAGCACTTAGCTAGATTTGTGACGAGGCAGAGCGGGCGGAGCTTCGCTCCGCTGGGACGGGCGAGACGCCCGTCCCCACACAACCTTTTTACGCTAGCTTTTACCGAGAGCTGACAACTGAAAGCTGAGAACTGAATTCATGGCTGACGATCCGCAGAATCCTGAACTTCCTTTAACTCCTCCTCCTGGCGGCGACGGGCCTACGGGGCCGGGCGCGCTCAACATGCAGCCCGTCAACATTGAAGAGGAGATGAAGCGGTCGTATCTCGACTATTCGCTGTCGGTGATTATCGGCCGCGCGCTGCCGGACGTGCGCGACGGGCTGAAGCCGGTGCATCGGCGGATTCTGTACACGATGCAGCAGATGGGGCTGGCTCCGGGGCGGGCGACGCGCAAGTGCGCTCGTATCGTCGGCGAAGTGATGGGCAAATACCATCCGCATGGAAACCTGGCGGTGTATGACGCGTTGGTGCGACTGGCGCAGCCGTTTGCGATGCGGGCTCCGCTGGTGGATGGGCAGGGGAATTTTGGGTCGGTGGATGGCGATCCGCCGGCGGCGGATCGTTACACGGAAGCGCGGCTGACGCGGGTTTCGACGGCGCTGCTGGAAGATTTGGATAAAGAAGCGGTCGATTTTTATCCGAACTACGACGGCACGGAGACACAGCCGGCGGTGCTGCCGGCCCGGTACCCGAACTTGCTGGTGAACGGGTCGGATGGAATTGCGGTTGGCATGGCGACGAAAATTCCGCCGCACAATTTGACGGAGATTGTCGATGCCACGATCACGCTGGTGAATAATCCTGGCGCGCAGTTACCGGAAATTCTGAAATTTGTGCAGGGGCCGGATTTTCCGACGGCTGGAATTATTCACGGGCGCGCCGGAATTTTTGAGGCGTACCGGACGGGGCGCGGACGTTTTATGATGCGCGCGCGGGCGGCGATCGAAAACGTCACCAAAGACAAGCAAGCGATCATCGTCACCGAGATTCCGTATCAGGTGAATAAGGCGCGGCTGATTGAGCGCATCGCCGATCTGGTGAACGACAAGACGATTGACGACATTTCGGATATTCGCGATGAAAGCGATCGCGATGGCATGCGCATCGTGATCGAACTCAAGCGCGGAGCCGAACCGCAGATCGTGCTCAATCAGCTCTTCAAGCACACGTCGATGCAGGAAGGCTTCAGCATGATTCTGCTGGCCGTGGTCAACAGCCAGCCGAAGGAAATGGGGCTGATCCAGGCGATCAAGCACTTCATCGACCATCGCGTCGATGTAGTGCGGCGGCGGACATCGTATTTGCTGGCGAAGGCGCGCGATCGCGAGCACATTCTGGAAGGGTACCTGACCGCGCTCGACCATCTGGATAACGTAATCGTGATTATTCGCGGCAGCGCGAATCGCGGCGACGCCCGGGAAAACTTGGTCGCTTATTTTGGCGGCAAGAAAATTGACATCAACACTACCGGACGGGTTCCGAAGCTGGCTCCCGAAAAGCCGTTCACGGCGAAGCAGGCCGACGCCATCCTCGAACTGCAACTGCACCGGTTGACGAAGCTCTCGATCGACGAAATTTCGAACGAGTTGAAGTCGGTGCGCGAGGCGATTGCGGAGTACGAATCGATTCTGGC
>Ga0208190_1000847_pt1 | contig 11744 bp, 8 predicted proteins | sample June2015DPH_13_1_FD_184708 | JGI IMG/M metagenome (GOLD analysis project Ga0208190, IMG submission 184708) | Peatland microbial communities from SPRUCE experiment site at the Marcell Experimental Forest, Minnesota, USA - June2015DPH_13_10... | ecosystem: Environmental > Terrestrial > Soil >... | reverse complement strand
GGCCTCGCCTCCCTTCTTCAGCTGAGGATCCGAGATATGCGCCGTGACGGTGTAACTGCCTCCCGCCAAGCCATTCGTGTCGAGGCTCGCAGTGTTATCTTTGCCGGTAGCTCGGCCGCCGGTGCTCGTCCATGTGTAATTCAGCATATGTCTGGAATTAAAATTATTGCCAGTAGCCGTTACCGTTAACGGTTCGCCCACCAGCACTTCGCTGGGATGAATGGTGCAACTTGCGGAAACCGGCGGCCCGGCTGGTCCAGGGCCAATTAGGAAGACCACCCCACTCTGCAGTCTTGCTCCTCTGATATCCGTAGCGGGTACGACGGAACTCGGGCCAAATTGATGATTCGAGAACACGAAGTCGGCCCGGAGCAGACGCAATGCGAAGTGTCGGTTCAAGTTCCAATCGACACCGCCCCCAGCCATGAACCCAATCTCGGAATCGCTTCCGAAGACTTCGGATGCCAGGCGATGTTCACCCACGAGAGCTTCGAGAAACGGGGAAAAGTGGCGGCTGCGAAAGGTGATCTTAGGGCCACCGGAGGCGTTGAAGAATTCGCCGTCGTCAATTCGGGCAACCACTCCGCTCTCACCACTGCCCCAATCGCCACTAATGTCGCCGGTCAAGCCGATCCAGCGGTTGAAGTTGTAGGTGATCGTGGCGCCCGCGCCCAGCGGATTTGATTCCAGGAAACTGCTCGCCGGGAGTACTCCCCCCGGAAGCAGGCCATGCACATCGGTGCCGGGATAGAAAAAGGAATATCCCGCATAAAGCTCCCATTTGGGAGCGGGCTGATCCTGCGCGACTACAAAGTTGACTGCGCAACACAGGACAGCAAACACTGCCAACCGCATCACTGCAACACGGCCACAATGGCTCCGAGAATGAGATAGCATGCGAATACTCCTCCGAACTTGATGACTTAATTCCCGCTTGCAACCCAAAACGGTGCGGGGCCGGCCTCAGGCCAGCCTCGCAACCGAATACCTCATGGTCCCGGACACGGAGGTACGTTCACGGGATTGCTTAACAAAGTGACTGCGCCCGTCCGGGCCAGCGCGCTGCCGTTCAGAGTTGCGCCGGTGTCAAGCGAGACGGATGCCTGAGCCATAATGATTCCTTCGAATGTCGTGGTGGTCCCAAGCGTGGCCGAGCTACCGACCTGCCAGAACACGTTTTGAGATGTCGCGCCGCCGCTTAGAATGACAGTGCTGTTGTTCGCTGCCGTCGTCAGCGTCGACACGATCTGGAAGATGTAGACTCCATCGCCGCTGAGTGTAAGGTCGCCCGTTATCCCCAGCGAGGGCTGCGCGCTCGTCGTCTTATATACCCCAGGAGCCAGCGTTTGCCCGCCGATGTCTGCGGTGAGGATCGCCCCTCCCGGTGCTGACGCGGCATAGTTATACGCGGTGGTCAAGTCCCCCTGCGCCGTCTGGGCGACGGCATCCCCCGCGTATTCCGTACCGGTCAGTGTTCCCGGCGGAAATCCGGTGATCGAGGCTGACGGCCATATTCCGATATCTCCTGTAACCGCAGTGGGGCCGCTATTCGCCACGGCCGGAGTCGCCGCCAGAATTCCGAACGAGCACGCCGTTCCCATCGGCACTGCGGCTTGACATGCCGTGGCCGACGTCATGAACGTCCATACATAGTCGGCGGCAAGTGGATTGCCAGTCAGATCCTGGGCCCCGGTCGTAATAGTGGCGGTATAGAGAGTGTTAAGCGCGAGCGGACTGCTTGGGGCAAAGGTTGCGGCATTGTTGGGCACAGAATAGGTGACGACACCAGTAACAGGGGTCGTGCCTGGCCCGGTCAAGGTAAAGGTTGTGCCGTTGATCGTGGAAGGATTCATCGAGACACTGAAGGTGGCGGTCACCAGCGTGTTAGGACAGGTGCCCGTTGCACCAGTAGGGGGAGCTATCGAAATCACGCTGGGCGCAGCGCATGGCGCGACTGCGCTCATGAAGGTCCACACGAAGTTGCTCACCAACCCCATGCCCGTGGTGTTTTGGGCGCCGGTCGTAATCGTGGCCGTATAGAGGGTATTCAGCGCAAGAGGGCTGGAGGGTGTCAATGTCGCGGTTGAGCCCGCGTAACTAACCACTCCTGTTACAGCCGTAGTGCCCGGCCCAGTCAAGGTGAAAGTCGTGGCATTAATGGTTGCCGGATTCATCGCTTCACTGAACGTGGCGGTCACTACCGTAGAAGGACATACGCCCACCGCTAGGTCGACGGGCATCTCAGAGCTCACCGTGGGCGCGACGCATGGGGTGCTGCTGGTTGTGAAGGTCCACACGAAATTAGTCGCCAGCGCATTGCCATATTCGTCCATGGCGCCGGTCGTAATCGTGGCCGTATACAGGGTGTTCAGCGCGAGAGCGCTTGATGGAGTGAAAGTCGCAGTGTCGGTGGGTGCATCGTAGCTGACTACACCCGTCACCGGGGTAGTGCCCGGCCCCGTCAATGTGAAGGTCGTTCCGGTGATCGTCGCCGGATTCATCGCTTTGCCGAAGGTCGCAGTAACTACAATGTTGGAACATGTGCCGGCGGCACCGTTAAGTGGAGCCGCTAACGTAACTGTCGGCGGAGTTACGGTGGGGTTCATGCCGGCTTTGTCCGAATCGCTGCATCCATTGACGAACATGAGCAGTAGAAATGTTACTAACCAGCTCTTATAACTTCTGTATCTACGCATGACCGTCATCCTTCTTCCTCTCGGCCCCCACTGCTGCTACTTAATGGAGCCAGAGGAACACCTCGCAATTTCAAAGCCGTTCAACCTTAGAGATAATTAATCGGCTGGACCGCAACCAAGGTGTTCTCAATTGCTCACATTCAGAGAAAGTTAGCGCAGCATTCCCATTTTGGAACTGGCTTGGTGACAGTGCGGGAGCGGTTGGAATCAGGGTTGGGGCGGATGGACTATTGAGACCCCAGATAATCGCACGGCGGAAGGCTGGCGACTCATCCTGCGGCGTGTGCACAAGACGGACAGCAGAGGAAATTTGAGAGAAAAGAAGGTATCTGGTGCGCCCGGAGAGATTCGAACTCCCGACCTATTGCTCCGGAGGCAATCGCTCTATCCATCTGAGCTACGGGCGCCCACTGGTAATTTCAGTTTACATGGCCGGTCGACGGGCAGCAACGGCGGCGTGTGGCCAGTTCATGAGCACACGCCAGATATAAGGATATAAGGACGAATCGCAGCATGCCGACTCTTCTTTGCTGGCAGCAACCCTAGGGCGCGCAGCTCACAGCCGCGTGGTGTCGCGAAACCTGGTTCCACACCCGTCCGAAAGGGAAGGCGTCGGAACCCTAGTAGCGGCCCCGTCCGCCGCCGCCACCACCGCGGCCGCCACGGTCTCCGCCGCGGTCCCCGCCTCGACCACCGCGGTCGCGTCCACCGCCTCCGGCGTGCTCGGTCTTGGGGCGCGCCTCGTTTACGTTGAGCGTGCGTCCGCCCACCTGCGAGCCATTCAGCGCGGTAATGGCCTTCTCTCCGTCTTCGTTGCTGGCCATTTCCACAAAGCCGAACCCGCGCGAGCGCCCGGTATCGCGGTCCGTCATGATGCTGACCCGGTCCACTTGCCCAAAGGGCTCGAACATCTGGCGTAGTTCGTCTTCCGATGTGTTAAAGCTCAGGTTTCCTACGAAAATATTCTTCAAGCGTCAGCCTCTGCATTGAGCTGTCGAAGTGCAAGCTCGATGCGGCGGACTGGCAGGTCGGGGACACCTTCCTGGAAATCGGAACCGGAGCTGGCGAACAGTCGAATGCGGCACGAAGTATAGCAGGTTTGTCAAACCGGGCAGGTTAAAACGGGTTTCGAGGCAGGACTTGTCGGGCAATCGCTAGCACTCGTCCACTTGCCAATATCCCTCGCGGTGATACCCCACCTGCAACAGCCGGTTTTTGGGATCGTGCCGCTTACCGCAGTTCGGACAGATCAAATACCGGCTCCACGCCGTCCCTTGGTGATCGTAGTTCTTCGCGACGGCAAACGCCGTTCCGCAACTGCACGGGACCAAGAACATTCGCAGCTTCGCGTCGCCTTTGGATTTTTCGGATTGAGTGCTGGATTTCACCCCTCGACCGTCGCCATCGACTTCTTCTTGCGCTGGTTCGATTGCAAGACCTTTTTTCGCAGCCGCAGCGATTTCGGAGTGATTTCCACGAATTCATCATCCGCGATGAATTCGATCGCCTGCTCCAGATTTAAGTTCCGGAAGGGCACCAGGCGGATCGCCTCGTCCGCCGTCGACGCCCGCATGTTGGTGAGTTTCTTTTCCCGCACAGCGTTCACGTCCAGGTCGTCATCTTTCGCGTTCTCGCCGATGATCATGCCTTCATACAGTTCAACGCCCGGCCCCACGAAAAGCTCTCCGCGCTCTTGCAGCCCCCACAGCGCGTAGGCGGTCGAAGTCCCACTGCGGTCCGCGATTAACGCCCCGGTAAGCCGGTGCGGAATTTCCCCTTGCCACTCGGTATATCCATCGAACAGCGAATTCATCACGATGGTCCCGCGCGTGTCGGTGAGCAACTGGCTGCGCAGCCCGATCAGGCCGCGGCTGGGCACGCGGAACTCAATGCGCACCCGCCCATAGCCGTGGTTGTGCATGTTGAGGACCTCGCTCTTGCGCGATCCCAACTGCTCCATGACCACGCCCACGAATGCCTCCGGCACGTCCACCGTGAGATGCTCCACGGGTTCCATGAGCTTTCCATCAATGCGCTTGGTAACGATCTCGGGCTTGCCCACCATCAGCTCATAACCCTCGCGCCGCATCATTTCGATGGTGATTGAAAGCTGCAGCTCGCCGCGCCCCAGCACCTTGAAGGAATCGGTTGTGCCCATATCCTCCACGCGCAGAGAAACGTTGGTGAGCAGCTCCTTCGCCAGACGCTCGCGCAGATTTCGTGAGGTGACGTAGGTGCCTTCGCGCCCCGCAAACGGTGAAGTATTCACCGTGAAGGTCATTGCGATGGTCGGCTCATCGATCACAATGGGAGGCAATGGCGCAGGATTCAGCGCGTCCGTAATGGTCTCGCCGATCGTGATGCCTTCTACGCCGGCCACGGCGACGATATCGCCCAACACCGTCTCCGTGATGTCAGTCCGCTTCAGCCCGGAGAAGGAAAACAGTTTTGTGATCTTGGTCTTGTGCATCGATCCGTCAAGCTTCGCAATAACCACATCTTCGCCGGTGTACATCGTCCCGTTAAACACGCGCGCGATAGCCAGACGTCCAAGAAAATCGCTGTAGTCGAGGTTCGCGACCAGAATCTGCAGCGGGCCTGCCGGGTCACCCTGCGGCAGCGGAATTGTTTTCAGAATCGCATCAAACAGCGGCCGCAGATTTTCGCCGCCGCCCGCAATGTCCGTCGACGCCGTCCCCTGCTTCGCATTCGTGTAGAGGACCGGGAAGTCGAGTTGATCTTCCTTCGCGTCCAGATCGATAAACAGGTCGTAGATTTCGTTGAGCACTTCCTGCGGACGGGCATCGGGCCGGTCGATCTTATTAATGACCACGATGGGCGGCAGCTTCGCCTCCAGCGCTTTGCTCAGCACGTAGCGCGTCTGCGGCAGCGGACCTTCGCTCGCGTCCACCAGCAGCATCACTCCGTCCACCATCTTCAACGCGCGCTCCACCTCGCCGCCAAAGTCGCTGTGGCCGGGCGTATCCACAATGTTGATCTTCACATCGTGATAGAAGATGGCCGTGTTCTTGGCCAGGATGGTGATGCCGCGCTCCCGCTCCAGTTCGTTCGAATCCATCACCCGTTCGACGTGGTGCTCGTTGGAGCGAAAAGTGCCGCTTTGCTGCAGCATGGCATCGACGAGCGTGGTCTTGCCGTGGTCCACGTGCGCGATGATGGCGATATTGCGAATACTTAAACTCAAGGCGTGTCCTTTACCGACGGGTCGGATTGCTGGGTGCATTCAGCCATCGAGAGGCTGTAATGCCCTATCTATAACTTTACTATGGGTGGAGGCTTCTCAGGGGATTACATCGCACTTACGCGCAAGTTTGCCGGGGCAAGGGACGCTTGCTGGGCTCCGAAGTTAGGAGAGCGGAGAAACTAGCATCAGCCCACTACCGTCTTCTGCTTCGGCGCGGGCCTTCCCGCCAACCGCGCTTCCACTTCCTTCACCGCGCGCTGCGCGGCAAGGATCCCCGTGTTGGTGGTCGATTCCGGCCCCTCGGAGTCCGTGTTGGCGAAGAAAACACGGTCGAGCGGCTGTCGTGCAAGCGGCTGAACCTGCGTATACAGCCCGGGCGTCGACATATACAAAGGATGCCCCCGCCGGTAGATGTGTACTTCGATCGGATCGACATTCAATCCCGGCATCAGCTTCTGAAAATCGCTCAACACATTCGCGGCGATCCTGCGCGCCCCGATTTCGTTCAGGAGGTAGCCGCGCTCGTCCTCTTTCATCGGCGTGTAACAGCTGAGAATGTTGAACTTCTGCTGATAACCCGGCTGTTTGCGAATCACCCAGTCGGCAACTACGACGTCGGTAAAGGCGTTGCCGGGGCACCAAGTGTCATAGCCGTGATTGAAAACCGGCTTGTCGAAAATCAGATTCACCACGGGATACGGAATATAGCGAATCTGATGCATCGCGTCGCTTTGTTTCTCGGGCAGCCCTTCAACGATGCACCGCGTGATGAACTTAGGCGTGGCCATAATCACGGCCTTGGCGGCGACCGTCTTCAATTCGCCGCCCAACATGTAAGTCACCAGCACCTGCTCTTTTTCGGAGACTACGGCCACGGTGGTCGCGCCGGTCTGCAGATGGTCTTTGTGCTTCGGCAGCAGAATGTCCGCCAGTTTCTTCGTGATCGCGCCTAAGCCTCCGGGCCAGGTGTAGCGATCGTCGGTGCGGCTTTCTTCGACCATCTCTTGCAATGCCTCAATCGCCAAGCCGGCCGTAGTCTCTTCGCTGGTTGCGCCCCAGTTAGATGGCCCAAAGCTATCCCACCAGAGTTTCAGCTCTTCCGGATATCCCTTCAGGAAATCGGAAAACGGTTTTTCGTAAACCTCTTTGCCCCGCTTCTCGACGTCAATCGCGAGCATTTCCTTCTTGAACTTCTTGAAGCTCTCGCGAACCGGCGGAGCATAAGGCAGCTTATCCAGGCCGTCGCCCCAGGTATCTGGGACCAACTCCCCTCGAATGATGCTTGCGTCGGAGCTGTCAATCGGCAGCATCTCGAGCCCGATTTCTTTGGAGAACGCGTAAGCGTATTCGTCCTTGGTCAGAAACGCGGATCCTGTTCCATAGATGTTTCCTTCATACTCCATCTCGTACGCGTTGCCGCCCCAGTGCGGTTCTTTTTCCAGCAAAAGAAAATCGCGATGTTGTAAACGATAGGCGGCAGCCAGTCCGCTCACACCGCCGCCGACAATCACCACGTCATGCCGCGCCGAAGCCGGGGGACGGGAGAATACTCTCCCGTCGCGCACTTGGTGGCAGATCCGGTTGTCCTCGCCATCCACATCCGCGCCGTGATGTTTCTGCGCATCGCCGGTTTGCGCGGCTACCAGCGAAAGATCGATCGGACATCCCGCCGTTACCGCTCCCGCAACCACAAACTTAATGAAGTCCCTGCGATTTGCACTCATGCCGCATCTCCCTCTGCCACGTCCACGCTTTCGGTGCCCACATCTGCTGCACCTTCACCGCGCACGCGCAAGCGATACCAGAACACAATCGCCACCAGCGAAAAGACAAAGATGATGGTCGACACCGCGTTGATCTCCGGCGTGATCCCGCGCCGCAGCCGTCCCCAGATTTCCAGAGGCAGCGTGTTATCGCGCCCGATCAGGAAGAAGCTGACCGCGATCTCGTCCATCGAAAGCGTAAAAATGAGCAGCGCCGCGCCGATGATCGGCAGCTTCAGATTCGGCACCGTGATGCGCCAAAATGTCTGCCAGTAATTTGCCCCCAGATCGAGCGAAGCCTCTTCCTGTGCCCGGTCCAACTTTTGTAAGCCCGCGAATACCTCGGTGGTTGCCACGGAAATCAGCGCGGTTCCATGACCCAGAACAATCGTCATCAGACTGAGTTTCGTTCCCGTCACGTTGAACAGCATAAGCAGCGAAAGTCCCGTGATAATTCCCGGCAGGATCAGTGGCAAGAGCACCAATCGCCGGAACAACGCCTTTCCCGGAAACTGCGCCCGCTCCAGGGCCAGCGCCGCCGGCACGCCGAAGGTCAGCGCGATCACCATCGCAGCCAACGCTACCTGCAGGCTGTTGAGCACCGAATCCCAGATCGGCCCGTCCGCGAACAGCGTGCGATACCAGTCCAGCGTCAGATGATGCGGAGGGAATCCGCCCACGCCCTCGCCGTTGAACGAATAAAGAATGAGGATTGCAATCGGCAGATAGAGGAACGCGAACACCGCGACGGCATGAAAGAACAACCAGCGTGAGCCGGAGACAAGCTTCGCGTCGCTCACGAGAAACTCCATTTCTTTTCCAGCCTCTCGGAGAAAAATAGCAGGCCCACCACCAGCAGCAGCATGCAGAACGAAATCGCCGCCCCCAGCGGCCAGTTGTAAGCCGCGCCGAACAGGCTTACTACGATGTTCGAAATCATGATGCCGCTCGGCCCGCCCAGCAACAGCGGCGCAAGAAAATCACCCAGGCTCAGGACGAAGGCAAACGTCGCTCCCGCCACCACGCCTGGAATCGACAGCGGAAAAATCACTTTCCAGAACGTCTGCCCCGGCGTCGCCCCCAGATCGTGCGACGCTTCCACCAGATTGAGCGGAATGTGCTCAAGCGCGGCGTAGATGGGCAAGAATGCAAACGGCGTGTAAATGTGGGTCAACGTCAAGACCACGGCAAACGGACTGTATAGGAGAAACTCCAGCGGATGCTTGGTCAGGTGCACGTACTGCAGCAGAGTATTGAGCACGCCGTCCGAACCGAGGATCGTCTTCCACGCATAAGCACGCACCAGGTAGCTGACCCACAGCGGGATGATCACTAATTGATACAGCAGATCTTTTTTCTCGCCCGCATAAAAGGAAAGAAAATACGCCAGTGGATACCCCAGCACCAAAGAAAAGATCGTAACGCGTGCCGCGATCCCCATCGAGCGCAGCAGCGTTTGCCAGTAAACATTCACGCGCAACAGTTGGCCGTAGTTGGCGAGATTCCATGAATGCTCGATGGTCTGCGACGCCGACACCGACCAGAAGCTGTAGCAGAACATCAGCAAATACGGCATCAGAAGAAACACCGTCACCCACACCAGGGGAGGCAACGTGACCGCCGCTTTGTAAGCTCGGGAGAACATCAGATTCTCTCCGGAGATTCGCGCACCAGAATTGCATCGGTCGGAGAGAACTCCAGTTCGACGTCGTCGAGCGCTCCGCCGCTGCCCGGAGTCCTCGCCACCAGCACCAGCCCATCACCGCATTCCACGCGAATCAACTCCGTCGCCCCATGAAACGCTTGATGCCGAACCTTTCCGCGCACGCGCACACTCCCTGTTCCCGCAGGAGTTCCAGCGGCCAGGCGGATATTCTCTGGCCGCAGCGAGAACAGAGCCGGCCCATCCGGAAGTGCCGCCGGCCACGTCAAGACGCCGCAGCGCACCACTCCTGCTCGCACTTCGCCCTTCAGCAAATTCGTGTGTCCAATGAACTGAGCCGCATAGGCGGTTGCCGGGCGGCCGTAAATTTCCCGAGGCGTTGCCACCTGCTCCAGTTCACCCGATCGCAGCAACGCGATCCGGTCTGACATCACCATCGCTTCTTCCTGATCGTGGGTCACGAAGATAAACGAGATGCCGACCTCGCGCTGCAGGGATTTCAATTCCACCTGCATCTGCCGCCGCAAATTAGCGTCCAGCGCGGAGAGCGGCTCATCCAGCAATAGCAATCGCGGACGGTTCACCAGCGCTCGTGCCAGCGCGATCCGTTGCTGTTGCCCTCCGCTGATTTTCGACGGCTTCGACTTCGCGTGCGCCGACATCTTCACCTTGTCCAGCGCTTCCTTCACACGAAATGCAATTTCCGCCTCAGGCCTTTTCGCCACCCGCAATCCGTAAGCCACGTTCTGTTCCACGGTCAGGTGCGGAAATAACGCATAGTGCTGGAAGACAGTGTTCACGCGGCGCCGGTAAGGGGGCTGACGGTCCAGTCGCTCCTCGCCCATCCACACCTCGCCCGCACTCGCCGTCTCAAAGCCCGCGATGATTCGCAGAAGTGTCGTCTTACCTGATCCACTCTCCCCCAGGATCGTGAGAAATTCTCCTTCCGCCACATCCAAAGAAATATCGCGCAACACTACATTCTTGCCAAACCGCTTGGCCACGTTGCGAATGCTAAGCAACGTACGGGAAGAGGTTCCCGCATCTGCGCCTCGAACCGTCGCCATTTCGGAAGTGCTCATCCGTGTAATAAATCCCTTATCCAGAACCGAGAGCGAGTCTGATTCGTAAGCCGAAAACCCGCAACTCGGTACTGGGTACTAGGTACTGGTCCCTACTGTGCCGCTTTTACTTCATTCCAGATCTCGTTGTACTTGGCGCGCCGCGGCACATTCTGCCAGAAATAAAGCCGCTTCTGGTAGTTGTCCACATCGTCCAGATGCAGGTTCTTTACTTCCTCTTTCGTCATGAACTGTGCGGCCTGCGGATTAGCTGGCGTATATCCAGTCACGTCCGTTACCTTCTTCTGCGTCTGCGCCTCAATCATGTACTCGAGAAATTCGTAGGCCAGATCTTTGTTCTCACTCCCCGCCGTGACCATGAGGTGATCAATCCACCCGGTCGTGTTTTCTTTTGGAATTGTCTCTCCCACCGGAAAGTTGATCTTGCGCAACTGGTTGGTCATGAGGGGCCATCCCATGGCCGCCACCACTTCGTGATTCTGAAAAAGATTCGTCAGCTCCCCACCCGTGGACCACATCTTGCGGATATTCGGCTTCAATTCCAGCAGCTTCTTCTTGACCGCCTCAAGCTGCTCGTCGCTCAAGTTGTAAAGCTGAGACGAATCGGGTTTGTCGTAGCCCAGAATCTGCGCCGCCATGTAGACCGTCGAAAGATCGTCCCATACCGAAATTTTCCCTTTGTATTTCGGATCCCACAAGACGTTCCAGCTATCCGGAGCCTGCTCGAAAACCGTGGTGTCGTAAATCAGCGGGTCCGGACCCCACATGAACGGCACTCCATACACCTGGCCCTTCACCCGCACCAGCGGCAGGGAAGTGAGTTGCGGAGAGAGTTGCCCGTAGCTTGGAATCTTTGACAAATCCAGCGGAGCCGCCAGTCCCGCCGCTGCGATCGACGTGGCCACGTCGCTCGAAGGCGAGATCACGTCATAGTTCCCGGCGCTGCCGCCGCGCAGCTTGGCCACCAGTTCGTCGCTCGATCCCATGTAGGACGCCGAAACCTTGCAGCGATGCTGCTCCTCAAAAGCCTTCACGAACGCGGGATCGGCATAGCCCTCCCACACCAGCAAATTCAGTGTGGGTGCCTTCTTCGTGCACGAACCGGTAAGTAAAACCACGGCCAGCAAAGGCAACAACAGAAACCTTTGTCCGATTGTCATTTTCCCTCCGCCTTGCCGCCTGCATTCTTTGACTTCCATTGAGGAGACTCATACACAACTTTGCCGCCCACCATCGTCAAAAGCACTTCCGTATTTCCAATTTCGCTTGCCGGAATCTTGAACAGGTCTTGATTAATGATGATCAGGTCCGCCAGTTTGCCCGTTTCCAGCGATC
>Ga0208190_1000845_pt1 | contig 11785 bp, 11 predicted proteins | sample June2015DPH_13_1_FD_184708 | JGI IMG/M metagenome (GOLD analysis project Ga0208190, IMG submission 184708) | Peatland microbial communities from SPRUCE experiment site at the Marcell Experimental Forest, Minnesota, USA - June2015DPH_13_10... | ecosystem: Environmental > Terrestrial > Soil >... | reverse complement strand
CCGGCGATGGGAGATCCAGCGCGGAATTGAGCGCGGCGGTGAGCACGGCTTCGGTGCCTGTCTTGAATTCCGTGGTGGTGGTGTCGAGGATCGCAAGGGACTGCTGTAGGCCGTAGCGTCTGCCGCCTTCCCAACTCCACGCCATGAGCATCGCGGTGCGGTGCGTGGTTAGTGGCTCGGATGTGATGGTGTCGTGGAACATGGGTAACTCGCCTAGTGCGCAGACCATCTGGTAAACCAGATCGGGCAGCACGAGGGCGCTCACGTTCTCCAATTCGTCGCGCATGGCTACGGTGTCGATGTCGGTTAGCTTGGTGGGCTGCATGGCTTCCAGACTTTCAGGGTCGCGGTTCTCGCGGTGCGTGATCATTGCCATGATGTTGAACCCTTCGGCTACGGCCTCTGGCGCTAACTTGACCATCGCTCGCTGGTCTATGTTGAGCGCCGCGTGCCGCTGTTTTAGCATGGGATTGATCGTTTGCATGTACAGGTGAGCGGCTGCAATAGCCTCACTGACCTGGCTAAATTCCTTAGGTGTGAACTGAATCATATCGTCGGGCCTCCTCTGGCCCGTGGGTGGTAGAGCACGGCCAGGGCCGCTGGGGCTCTGGTTGTGTGAGTGGGTTCTAACCACGGGCGGGGCGAGTAGCGAAGGCAATGGCGCTACGTTCGCCCGCCCGCGTCCGCGCGGCCTTGCAATGCAGGCCTGGGGGGTCGGTCGCGCGGAAAGTGGTTACTCCGTTTGGACGCTCCCGGCCGCGTCGTTTTCGACGGTGCCGGCTGCGTCGTCAGTTTTGGCGGTGACGGCCGCCTTGGCCTTGTTCGCCTTCCGCGTCGCCGCGGCCTTCACCGCTGCATCGTGGCTGTGGGCGCGGATGGGCGGCGCGGGCGGGTGCTCCGTCTTGCTCGCTCCCTCCGTAGCCGCTGGCGGCGCCGTGCTGCTGGCCGCTGTGGCCGGCGCTGGTGTGGGGGTTATCATCTGCGCTAATTCATCGAAGCAGAATCCGAGGGCGGCTGCTGCTATCGGCCTGTGCGGTTCCGCGAGCAGGTCTTCCAGCACGTCCAGTACGTTTGTGATGCGGGCCTTGTGAGCGCCGCTGAGTTGCTGTGCCATGTATCCGCCTCCTCGATGGGCGTTGGGTGTGTCGAGCGTTTGTCGTGGGCCGCGATACGCGCGGCCCGCTGCTGTGGCGGCGCGGGGGCCGCTAGGTGGTGGTGGAGGCCGGATCGATGGCACTGAGGATGTGAAGGCCGGTCACAACGCTCTTCGAGTAGGCGGCGATCTGGTCGGCGGTGTGCGGGCTGACTCCGGCTGCTGTCGTGGCCTGGGCGAGTACCGGGGTCACGGCGTCTGCGATGGCGGCAACCTTGGCCGCGTCGGTGGTTTCCTTGGTGGCCGCTTCCTCGGCGGCTTCCTCGGCCGTCGTCGCGGCGTTCACGCTGATGTCGTACACTCCGCTGATGCCGGGGTTGGTGGCATTGACGATGGGTTCGGCAACGGCGGCGGCTGCAGTGCCGAACTTGAAGATGTCGGCAAGGACTGAGTCAATTTTGCCCCAGTTGATTTTCATAGGTAGTTCGCTCCTTTCGAGCAGGTGAGTTAGTCGTGGATGGTGGCGGCGAACGTGTCGAGCTGGTCGCCGATTTGCGATTGGAGAGCTAGGAGCACACGGTTCTTGTTCGCTGTGCTGAGGCTTTTAAGTTGCTTTTTCAGCGCCTCATTGCAGCGTAGAATCGTGTCGTTCACAACCTGATCGTCAGATAGATTCAAAGGTTGGAGATAAGGGCTGTTGCGCGGCTCTTTCATGGTTTGAGTTCCTCATCGGGAGTGTACGCGGGGTGGTGAACAGGTGAGGCCGCGCGTTGCGCGCGGCCTGTACCTGGCTCTGGCATCTCTCCGCGACCTCCTTTCCTCTTTGGGTTGAGTTAGTCAAGCGGTGCTCTGTTCTGTGCGCGCCCCGAGTGTAAGTTCGTCGGGGTCCGGTGAGTCTCTATGGTTGAGGCGCTGCTCGGCGTTTTTCCAAGCTGCCTGGGCACTCCGGCGCACGTTTGAAAGCCATGGGCCGGTGGGTCCGAGTCGAATGAAGAATCCGGTTTTGTTGCTGTCTCCATCGTAGGGGCAGCAATCTAACCGGGCGTTCGTGGCGATTGATCGAACTTTTTGGATGGAGTCATACATGGGTAAAGTCCTCTCTCACTGCTCGGCTGCGAGCAGTGACGTGTACTCCTCTTGCAACCATGCCAGCGTGCGCCCGCCCTGGCCGCAGCTGTTGCCGGGGAAGCTGGCCCACGTCTCGCAACATGCTTCGATGGCAGCGGCGATTTTGCTGGCCGTGATGAGTTCGTACGCGTGGCACTGACGCAGCAAATCCATCGCGGCAAGATCTTGGTTTTCGGGGCTGAACGTGCCGAGCGTGTTTAGCTCGCAGAGCGATCTCCATGTCGGCAAGGTGATTTGATAGCGCCCGCTGGCGGTGGATTTGAGCAAGGCCGGCGCGGCGCGCACGATGATGGGTGCGCGGCCCGCGGCGAACGGGTGGGCGCTGTAGTCGCTGAACGTATGCGGTCCATCGACGCCGGAAACGATGATGTCGTAACCATCGTCGCGTGTGTTTTTGCTGGTGCTCGTGCCTTCACTGTGAGCGATGAGGTCCAGGAAGGCAGCGACAGGTTTCACTAAGGCGAGTCTTGGCATGTTGCGCAGGCTCCGATCTGCGCGCGGTGCGCGCGGGTTTAGAGGAATGGGACGTTGAGGTCTGGAATGTTGTTTCGCAGTCTCCATGCTCTCAGGTTGAAGTTGCAGTGAGCGCAGAACGCGGGCCGCTGTAGGCTCTTGCTTCGGTAGCTCGCGTGGCATTTGGGGCAGTGGACCACGGGGTGCTTGGGCAGGATGATGCTTGTTCCGCAGTCGCACTGTGTGGTTCGAGGATCGCCGGTGTTTTTGATCGGGTCCACGTTGTAGTCTTCGCTCGGCATCGAAAGTCCTTTCCATCACGTGAAAGTGAACTTTAAGGAAATTGTAGGGGGAGTTGAGCGGATGTCAAGGGCATTGCGTTCATTTCGTGTTGACAGGATGGTAATAACTTGAAGTGGTATCAAAGTTCTCGAACGGTCTGAGCTTTTGCGGGAGGGGTTATCACGGGGATGTTGAGGGGAGATTGGCGACTGATAAGTTATATTCTGTAAAAGGTGCATCAAATCTAAAGGAGTTACACAAACACCTGCTTTTGTTCACGGCGTCAACGGGCCTGGATGAGGGGGGGAGATTTGCACTTGACACGGGTCGCCGGGCAGTCGAGTGTTGCCCTATCCGTGTTGTGTTGGTTTCACTGTAGCACGGTTTTTGGATGGTGCGCGGGTGACAGTCCCCTCCTGGGGATGCCGAATTGGGTTCGGCACAGTTCCTGCTCCGCTCGCGCTTTTTTTTCGGAGCGTACCGGCGTATGAAAAGTGGCGAGCGCCGGGGTCTGGCTACAGAGCATCGTCCGTGTTTCCGCGCCAGCGGAATGCAGCCCTGGGGGAAATGACCACGCACAGCGTCGTAGAGTAGGGCGGGGAAAGCTGAGGCTCAGCCGTCGCTACCCCCCGTGTGTCTAAGGATCGGCTGGTTGCGATGGGGTCTCTGGCCGTGCCCTCGATCAGGGCGAACATGTAAATGGGGCTAACCTGTGGAAGGGGCTTCCACACCTTGAGGATGGTCTAATGCCCTGTGGGGCAGCGGTTTAGTAGGTTTTCCGAGTTTTCCACAGGGGCGGCGACGGTGACGGGGTGTGAATCTCTCTTTTTCACGGCCTGGAAGGGCCGGGGTTCCCCAGAGACCGACGTGTGTGTTTTTTGCCCTCCTGGACCGGGGCCGTGGGTAGGATCTGTGAATTCTTCTTATTTTTGAGCAGATCCGCTCGCGGGCGGTTTTTTGCCGGGAAAGAACGCGCTACAAGGCTCTAGGACGCGCCGCTGCGATGGGCCGGGTGGGGTAGGCTGGCAAATTTGTCTACGGTCCTGGTCAGTGAGAGTGGCGGGCGGCGCTGTGTACCCTGGCGCTCGACTGGATAGCCTGTGCGGGGCTGATATTGTCCGTCCGGTTCCACATCATCTCGAACTTTGCTTGAAAACTGGCCAGAGAGGCGGGTTCGTCGGTTAGTTCGATGCTGTTGTCCTGCTCGCTCTCACCCAGGGGCGAAAAATTGGCGGAACCGTCCCTGAGCAGCTTGCCGTCCACGAGGTAGCTTTTCAGGTGCATCAAAATGACGCTCTCTTTGACCTTGGTTTGCACGTTGACGGTGGAGAGCAGCGGCCCGAGCGGGCTGTTGGAGAGTTGCGGGTTGCCCCTGGCCTCTGCCTCTAACTCGGTGCGGTCCAAGTAGAGGCGGATTTTAATCCCTGCCTGGGCGCGCTGGATGAGGGCGGTTATTACGGCCTGGTGGGTGAGCGAGTACGCGGCAACGTCGATGGTGGCGGTAGCGGCCGTGATGGTGGCCACGTCAATCTGGCTGACATCGCCGGGGTTTGTGTACCTGCGCTCGATCATGGTTTATCTGTCCTCTGGCTCCGGTTCTATGTGGAGCCGTCCCTCGATTTTTGCGAGTCGGAGCGCGGTTAGTTCGCTGGTGCTTCCGATGCGTGAAACCCAGCCGGTCAAGTTTTTCAGGTCGGCTCGCATCCCGGAGATCGTCCAGACGAGTAGGCCGGTCTGGCCGAGTAGAAAGATGCTGGCTTCAACCTGGTCGGTGGTCATGGTCTTAACCTCGCTCACATTTTAACCCGGAATCAGGTGGTGTAGGGAAGGCAAATCGGCACGGTGATTTCACTCCAGCCGCTCGCGGCGCCGTTCACGTTCAACTGGCCGGTAGTGATGGGTGAGCCGGATGCAACGGAGACGGTGACGGTGGCCGTCGCGGTGCCGGGGCTGGTTGTGCTGCCCGCTGGCGCGGTGACTGTGCTTGGAATGACAGTGATGGTGAAACCGCTGGGGACGTAGCTGGGTGTGAGCGCAACGGTCGCGCTGGCCGCGCTCGCGTTGTTTACGGTGAGCGTGGCGCTTTGGCTGTTGCCGTTGGTGGGGTTGAGATTGACCGGACTGAGGCTCATGTAAAGCGGGCCGTACTGGGTGTCGGTGAACACGATGGAGACGACTTGTGAGTAGCTGCCCGCGATGGCTTGAACGGCGGGCCAGTTTTCGCTGGTGTCGGCCTCGGCAGTGGCCGTGATGGTGGCGGTAATCGATGTGGTTCCTGGCACCGCTCCAACCGCGGCGGGGATGGTGACGCTGGCAGGCACGCTTACGCTGATGCCGTTGCCGTTGGGGGGCACGGATGAGAGCGTTGCGGTGATTGCTGCTGGGTTGGTGTTGTTGAATTCGAGGGTGACGGTGGAGGTTCCTGGCACGGGCTGGTTGACGTACGTGATGAGCGGGGACATCTGGAAACCGTTGCTGGGGTTGCTGTCGGTGCCGATGATGCTGTACGTGGTGTTTTTGCCCGCGCTTGCTACGACCTGGATTTGCGGCGTGGGCATGGTGTACATGGTGCCGACTTCGACAAAGGCTAGAACGGACGCGAGTCCTGGGTTGGCGAGCGTTCCGGCTGGCACGGTGAGGCCGTTATTGATGATTCCAGCGATGCCTTCGGCGGTCATGGTGCCGGGGTCCGTGGGCTGGGAGATCGTCACTGTGGTGTCTGTGCTCGAAATGATCGCGGCGTCTTTGCCGTTGTAGCCTGCTGGCGCATACCCGGCGCTGGTTAGCGTTTGTCCGACAAGCGCATCCAGCGCAGTGCCGGTGGCGAGCGCGAAAGTGGTCTCACCGCCTGTGGGAGTGCTGATCGTGAGTTCGACGGTGAGCGGCCCGCCTAAATGCGTGTCGTATTGGTCCATGAGTTGCAGCGAGAGCGTGTAAGTGCCGGGCACAGCCGACACATCGACATCAATGTTGACGCCCGTGATGTCTCCGCCGAAACCCGGAACCACGCCATAGGTCACGTGTGCAACCGATGGTGTAACCTCCACGTAGTAGACCGGGAGTCCGCCTGGGCTTGTGGTGATTGGGATCGTCAGATCAGTGCCTGGACCTATCGCCACTGCGCCGTTGGGCACGGTGATTGTCTGCGCGCCGTAGGTTGTGGACGATGGCACAGCCGGTGATGCAAAGCCGGGGGTGGGTGAGAATGTTGGTGACCAGCTTGCGGCTGCTGGCCCGCCCTGGCCGAATTCGATGGTGTAATCCGGGTCGGTGTTGGTGGTCAGCATCGAAACGGGCATGTCTTCTGGGCCGCTGTTGAATAAGTCGAACGCGAGAGCGGTGGTGCTGCTGAGTGGGGTGTAAATCTCCGTCGTGACGGGGAACATACTCAGGTAGTTGGTGGGCGGCTGCGGGGTGACTACTCCCACGATGGACAGGGTGAGGTAAGTGCCGAATGTGACCACGGTGTCGGTTGCTTCCACGTCAATCGCGCCGTTGAATTGCTGGCTGCCTGCGATGGCCGTGAGCGTTAGAGTCATGGTGGTGTGGTCCGGCACTCCGTTCGTAAAAACAAAAACGGGGTTGTCGAACGTGGCAGTAAGGCCGGTGGGCAGTGCGTCTTTGCCTGGAGGTGTGCCGGTGCCGATGTAACTGGCGGGCGTGACGCTGAACGTGATGGTGCCGGTGTAGTTATAGCCCTGGTCAACGGTGAACGTGACGGATGTGTCGCCTGGGGCAATGATGAGCGGCGTGGTGTTGCTCACATCGAACGTGGGGCCGGGCCAGCCTCCCTGCGGTTTCTGTACGCCTTTGTTGGTGCCGGTCTGCCAACTGAGCGTTTTTATATTCTGTGGGCCGGGAGCGCCGGAGAGGGGGTCAACCCACTGGAAGATGATTTTTATCTTGCCTGCCGATGGGAGCGGGCCGAAAGTGTCTTCCCATGCCGCAAGCACCTGCGCGGCGCTGGGCAGGTTGGGGCCGGTGGTGAGGATGTGGGCGTAGCTTGACGCGGACGGGGCGGAATAGCCGGACGTGTACGCGGGGCTGGCGCTCACTGTCCAGCATGAGGCGAGAGAGTACCCGGCTGGCTGGCTGGGGTCATTGAATTCGCTGGGGTAGGTGGGGAAGATCGAAAAGCCGATGACGTTCCAATCGCCGTCACAGACGGTGTGAGCTGCAACGGTCGTTGCAACCTGGTACGGGGGGCATGGCTGGCCGGGTGTCTGTGCGATGGTGGTTACGGTGAACTGGGGCGATACGGCCGGCGCGGAACCAAAGCCGGTGAGCGCGGCGCTGAACGTGTACGTGCCGGTCGGTGTGCTGGGGTCTATGGTGACAAGAAAGACAAGCTCGCCGGTGAGAGTGTTTGCGCTCGGGTTATAACTGAGCGCGAAAGTCGTGTTGGTGCCGTTGGGCAATCCTTCAAGCGTTGCCGGGAATGGACCGGTCAACGGGTAGGCCGCATAGCCGAGGATCGCGGCGGTGACGTTGGTGGGCAGGCCAGAGAAGTCGAGGGCGAGCGTGTAGTCTGTGGGGTCTAGGATCGTGACCGCAAAGTTGAACGTGTTGGTGCCGGATGGCCCGGTACTCTGCATCGTGGCTTCGTAAGTGCCGGGTGGGGCGTCGGGTGAGGCTGTCACGCTGAATAGACCGGCCATAGGCCAGCCGAGCCAAAGGGTGCCGGGGAGTGGGATTCCGTCCAGTGAGCAGATGACGCCGGTGGGTAGGCCGGTGACGGTGAAAACGTAGGTTCCGGGCTTGATGTTCGCCAAGAGCGCCCACGGAAGCATGAGGCTGCCCGGTGCGACGCTGTTGGGGAGCATGGCGAACTGGGTGATTTGAGTGCCTGCCGTGTACCACGGATCGCCTGACGGCGTGGGTGGTGTCGGCACAGAGAAACCGCTGATGGTGAGCGCGGCGCTGAATACGGCCGAGATTGGTCCAACCTGGACGTTGGCTCCGGTGGCAACGCTGAGAGTGGCGGTGCCGGCAATGGCGGGTCCGCCGCCCATGCTGGCGGTTGCTTTGACGGTGGTGATGGGCGGCGCGATTGGCGTCACCTGATTCATCTGGGCGAGCGTGGTAGAAACCATAACCTCGTAGGCTTCCACGCTGCTGCATCCGACAAGGGTTTGCATGAGTTGTATTCCGCCCTCGAAGAGGCCGGGGAGCACGATGCCGATGTAGGTTGCGAACTGGTAGAACCATGCTTCGTAAGGGGTGATGCCGAGTACGGGCGCTGTGTTGCGTCCGCCTGGCTGGGTGGCCTTGAAGTTGACCTTTGCCACATTGAAGAGGTGACGCCAGCGGCTCATGCCGTCCGTGTTGGTGTTGACCACGGCGGCGCGGGCGCGCAACCAGTGGCCGCTCGCGCCGGAGCCGCGCGCGTAGCCTGCCCCGCTCATCTTTGGGGGCAGCGTGCCTTTTGGCAGGAAGAGCATCGGTGCTCCTAGTTGGGGTTCCCAGCGCAGATCACATAGAACGTGCCGTTTGAATTGCTGGCCTCGTGGACCGTGACCACGTTGGTCGCCCATGTGTACCAGTAGAATTGACCGACAGAAAAGCCGGGGGTGACGCTGCAAGCTGGTTGGCTCGTCCATGAGTGCTGGAAGCTGATCGTACAGGTAGTGCCGGACGAGATCGCGCATGAGCCGGCAAAGTCCGCCGTTGCGAGCTGGTTTAGATGGTTGCCGATGGTCTGGTTGCCGGCGCCTGATGCGCTCCCTACCTGGCTGTTGCTCGGTTGGCTTGTTGCGCCGCTGCTGGTGACCGTGAACGCTGCTGTGCTGCTGTTCGCGCCGCCTTCGTAGACGATGAATCCGCCTGTGCCTCCCGTGCTGGTGTTATTTACGGTGACGGCGGCGGTGCTCTCACTGTCGATGTCAGTTTGCCCGTTGGTGTTGGCCTTGAACACGCGGCCTGGCGTAGTGGCGTTGGCGTTGAAGATCGTGCAACTGGCGGTGTTGTTACACTCTAATTCCCAGGCCTCGGTTGCGCCACTGTAGAAATTCAACTGGCCTAAGATCGTCTCGTTGCCGCTGCCGTCAAAGCCTGCTACTTCGCTTGGTGTCGCGCCGCCGCCGCTGATAACGATGCCCCCCGTTCCGGAGTTCGCGTTGCAGTTGATGCACACGTTGCCGGTTCCTGCTGAGCTTATCAGCGTCTGGTTATTGCCGCCCGCCGTCGTGAGCTGGCCGATGGCGAGACGCCCAACGTTGTTTATCAGGTCGGTCAGCGTCCACACCTGCGTACCGCTTGTGCCGTCGCCCGGCCCCCATAGCCATGCATTTTGATAGTTGCCGGGGCTGCTCGGAACGTCGGTCACGTACTCATCTTGCCGCCCGCGCACGTTGCCCAGGCCAATGCCGGTGTAGATGTGATTCGTGATCGTGGCGTCGGCCTGGGCGCGCCAGAGGTCTCCATTCAGATTATTAAATTCGCGGTGGAAGGCGTCCCAAAAGGAGTTATGCGTCCCGGCGTCGGTCAGCTTGCCGGTGAACATCGTCCCTCCGGTCAGCCATAGGTTGTATTGACTCCCGGATGCGGCGCTGATCTGTGTGTTGCTGTTCTCGTTGCGTACGCCGGTGAAGGTGTTATTTGCCGCGCCTGCCCCGAGTGAAAGCATGGTGTCGCAACCCTCGATGTCGCCGCCCACGAATGTGTTGCCGTCGCCGTAGGCCAGATTCACACCGAGGCCTCCGGTGATAGGAGATCCGCCGCTTGTTGGGCAGTCGATGTGCATCCGGGTAAAGGTGCTCGCGTTGGCCGCGCCCGTGCCGTTGCCCGTCATGTTGAGGCCGGTTCCAAAGTTCGACAGACGAAAGCTCTGGAAGGTTCCGCCGCTATAGTTGCCGGTGCCGTCCAGTGTGATGCCGGTCTGACCCGTGCCATTGTTGCCGATGAAATAGACTCGCTCGATGTCGACCTCTTGAACGCGGTGGAAATCGATCGCGTGAGCCGATGTGCCTGCGTTGGCTGTGGCGAGCGTGAGGTCCGTCATGTAAAAGCCCGGAGTGTCGCTGGCGTCGCCGGTGTCGCCGATAACAAAGGCTGTGCCGTTGCCCTGGTAGTTCCAGACGCTCCCGCCGGACGTTCCGCTGCTCGCGCTTCCGCCCTGGTAGGCGCATCCGTGGATGGTGGAGTTGCGCACGGTTGCGGAGACGGTGACCGTGACCGTCGCCGTCAGTGTTCCGCATGGGAGCAAGATTGCCTCGTTGGGTCCGCTGATCGTCGTGGCGGTGTTCCACGTGTAGTTATTCGAGCAGGCGCGCGCATCGCAGATGCCGCCCGTGGGGCTGGGCAGGCTTGCAAGGCAGGAATTCACGGCGGCGGCGAGGTCTGATCCCCCTGGGCATGCAACCTGCACGGTGGGATAGGTGACGTAGGCGCTCATGTTCACCGTGGGCCTAGTGCTGTCGCTCTGGAAGGTGACGTTGCGCGCGCCGCTCGGAGCGGCGGGTGTGGCGTGGTTGAAGTTGACGCCGGTGCCGGGGCTTTGTGCGTTGCCGGTCAGAGCGGCCATCAGAATCAGCGATGCGAGCTCGAGGGTTCTTTTCATGGGGTGCCTCTTTTCAGTTGGCTACGGTGTTGCCTTCGACTTCGATGTAGCTGTTGGGAATGACAGCGACGGTGACGCCTTCCACTTCGACCGTAACAGTTCCGGGAATGGGCGGCGGTGTCGGGGCGTAGCTGTAGCTGGTCGCCGTCCTGACCGCGGCTCCAACTAAGCCGCTGATGGGGTCAACAAGCGAAAGCTCGAAAGTGATGGTGCCAGCTGGAGGGTAGGTGCCGTAAACAGCCTGCCAGAGTGCGAGCACTCCGTAAGGTTCGCTCGGCCACATCACGCCTGCCTGGATCACGCGCAAGTTTGAAGAGCGGATGTTGAATCGCGTGGGTGACAGCGCGGCGCTTGCTCTGAGCACTGGGGTAAAGTTCGTAGGCAACGGGTTCGCGGTAGTCAGTTGGATGTCTTGCAGCGAGCTCGCTGATCCCGGCGCATTGTAGATCGGCGTGGCCTCGAAACCGTAGATGGGCGGGAACGCTGGGCGTGGTGGCGCTGCGCGTAGCGGCTCAATGATCCCGATGGTGATAAGTCGACGCGCGCAAGCGATGTACAGCGCGTAGCCCGAAAGCGTGACGCTCTGACCCAGGGCGTCGCGCATGGGCAGGGCTTCGGCGAGTTCGGCCCATGACTGATGTTCCGCTGGGGTGAGGAGTCGCCAGAGCGCGGGCAGGCCGCCAGTTATGGCGCGGGCCTCGCTGGAACTGACGGTGACAGCTTGACGGGGGACAATGCGGGCGCGGAGTTGGTTTCCGCCTCGGCCTCGGCTTCCCACGAGTCCGCCTAGCTTGCCGCTGCTGAGCGAACCCGTGAGGCCGATGTACTGCATGGGACTAGGCTACAACCGTGACGGTGAGCGGCGTGGAGTTCACAAAGGAACCAAAGGTGCCTTGCACTGCGCACGTGTAGGTTCCGATGATTGCAGCCGCGCTCGCAATCAGGGTGATGGTGGGTTCGGACGCGTCGGGGTTGGCACTAATCGACGCGGTGACGCCGGTGGGCAGGCCGGTGATGGCCCACTGTACAGCTCCGGTAAACCCGCCGTTCTTGGTGTAGGTCCAGGTCACAGCCTTCGCTACCGGAGTTCCGGCGCTGAGGCTCGACGCAACGGAGGCCGCGCTGAGAGCAAACAGGCTGCCTACGGGGGTCTGCTGGAACGTCACGGTGGCGCGGATCGGCGCGCCGGCGAAACCGCTGGCCGGATCGATGTACCGCAACTCGTAAGCAATCATGCCGCTGGAAGGCAACGGCCCGAACCTTGCGAGAAA
>Ga0208190_1000844_pt1 | contig 11787 bp, 9 predicted proteins | sample June2015DPH_13_1_FD_184708 | JGI IMG/M metagenome (GOLD analysis project Ga0208190, IMG submission 184708) | Peatland microbial communities from SPRUCE experiment site at the Marcell Experimental Forest, Minnesota, USA - June2015DPH_13_10... | ecosystem: Environmental > Terrestrial > Soil >... | reverse complement strand
ATCTGCAGTTCACCGGCGTCGATTACTTCACCGACAAGGACGTGTGCAGCATCGTGCTGGAAGTACCCAACTCTGCCCTCGGCTCTAAAAAGATTGGCCTATGGGCGCGTACGCTGGACGGCGCAACCGGGGAATGGGTGCAGGCGGACCGCGGTGCGCGGCCAAATCAGACTCCCTTCCTCGCTGGCGAGCAGAACGCCGCCTATCTCTCTGCGGAGCCAGCGGACGATGCCCGTTTCATCCCGGTGTTCGCGCACGCGCTGGAGCACACCGGTAGTTACACGCAGACGGAAGCAACGCGGGTCGCCGGCATCCTGCTGCCGGACGTGCTCCACTATGACCCCACGCGGCCGGCGTCCTACCCGGACAATGGCCGGGCACTCACCGACGACGTTGTGGATTTCTTCCTTCCTCTCCTCACCAATGGGAAGGTGACGCGGGATAACGTGGGGCCGCACTCAGATCTGCTCACCTCCTTTCCCTACGTCGGCTCGCCGCATAAGATTCGATCCGCGGAAGGGGTGGCCGCGTAAGTATGTACGGAGCCGGGCTGAGAGTTTCCGCATCCCCGCACTGCATTCAGTCCTTGCATTCTCGCCGCATGCTGCTGACGATTTCTGTCATGTTCGCATCGTTGCAACTGCTTGCCCAAGCCCTGAAAGCGAAAGTCCAGAAGTCAGAGAGGAACAAACCATGAAGTATCCGACTTTTTATCGCACCGCACAGATCGATGGGCTGTCAATTTTCTACCGGGAGGCTGGTCCGAAAGACGCGCCGACGATTCTCCTGCTGCACGGTTTGCCGTCTTCCTCGCGAATGTTCGAGCCTCTCTTTACCCGGCTTTCCGATCGCTATCACCTTGTCGCTCCCGACTACCCGGGCTTCGGTCACAGCGACTGGCCGGACCCGACAAAATTCGTGTACACCTTCGATCACATCGCGGAAATCATGAATCACTTCACCGAAGCGCTCGGTCTCTCCCACTTCACCCTCTACATGCAGGATTACGGTGGCCCCGTCGGCTTTCGCATGATCTTGGCTCACCCGGACCGAGTCGAAGCTCTCATCGTCCAGGACGCGGTAGCACACAACACCGGTCTCGGCGAGAACTGGAAAACGCGGCGCGCCTTCTGGGCCGATCGCGCTCCCAACGAAAGCGCGCTGCGCACAAATCTCCTGTCGCTTGCAGCCACGAAGGCCCGCCACGCGGGGAATGATCCCGACGTGGAACGCCACGACCCCGATCTCTGGGTCGATGAATTTTATTTTCTAAATCAGCCCGGCCAGGCTGACATTCAAAGCGACCTCTTCTACGACTACCGCACCAACGTCGATTCCTACCCGAAATGGCAAGCATGGATGCGCGAGAAGCAGCCGCGCCTGCTGGTGATCTGGGGTAAGTATGAGTCTTCGTTCGACCCCTCCGAGCCAGAAGCCTATCGCCGCGATGTCCCCAAAGCCGAAGTCCACATCGTCGATGGCGGCCACTTCGCCTTGGACACCGCCGCAGACGAAATCGCCGCACTCGTCCAAGGATTCGTTGGTTCTTCACGCCAGGGCGGTGCGGCGCGGCGAGCAGGGTGAAGCCGCAACTGAGGAGTCCAATCATGCGTTCCGACATTGTGCCCGGAGGCATTTTCCCCGACTACGAACTGCCCGATCACACGGGCACACCGCGTAAGCTCGGCGAGTTACAGGGGGACGATCCTCTGATCCTCACGCTCGCGCGCGGCCACTATTGCCCAAAGGAGCACCAGCAGCATCTGGAACTCGCCGCGTTCTACCCGAGGATCGCAGTGGCATACACTCAGATCGCCACGATCGCCACCGACGATCACCATACGCTGCAAGAATTCCGTGCGTCAGTCGGAGCCCAGTGGACCTTTCTTTCGGACCCCGAGCGAACCATTCAGAAAGATCTCGACATCCAGGAGTACACCGACCCCGAGCACAATCCGATGATCCCGCATACGCTCATTCTCAAGCCGGGCCTGGTGATTTATAGCATCTACAACGGCTACTGGTTCTGGGGACGTCCGTCGATCGCCGAGCTTTGGCGCGATCTGCGCATTGTGACGAGTGAAATCCGCCCAGACTGGGATCTGAATACTCCTGGACTCCGCGAGGCATGGAATGCGGGTGACTTCTCGCGTTTCCACGGGTGGAACAAGCAGACCAGTGCGGAACCGGCCTCGATTTCACGGAAGAAATAGCAGCGACCTTCGGTGCAGAAACAAGAACTGGCGATAGGGTCACCTGCAAAACATTGGCCTATCCGAATACATCGGTCAATACCATCGTTCCATAGACTCATCTCCACCCCTCTGGCTTAATCAGAAATGTCCACAACTCCGCCTCAGAAACTGCATCGCATCACAGCCAGACCGGCAGATTCGAGCGTGACGGGTTATTAAGGATGCGTCTTCCTAGCGCCAATGTACTACCAATACTTTGGTATCCCTCGATACCTTCGTCCAATAGATTTTTCGCCGCAGCTCTGGCTTAATCAAACTGCTGCTGTGATCGGAGGGAGTTATGAGCACTACATCGGAATCGCAGACATCAACGAACAGCGTACAAATCGACAAGAAGAGCTATGAGATGCCCCCCCGAGAGGGGATCAGCATCGCGCATTTTCTTACCGTCGCCGACGTCGAGCGATCAGCCCGCTACTACGAAAAGGTCTTCGGCGCTCGCATTCTGACCATGGGTGACGGCAACGCACCTCCCTACCTTCAGCTGGCGAATATCTGGATGATTCTGAACGTTGGGGGAGGACCGACCCCGGATAAGCCGACGGTAACGCTCAGCGTGCCTGACCCGAATCACATCAACAGCTTTATGAATTTCCGGGTTGCGGATATTCAAGCGTGCTATGAATTGTGGAAAAGTCGAGGAGCCGAGTTCATCACGGAGCCGATCCCCAAATACGGCGAGATACGCTGCTACATCCGCGATCCCGACGGTTACATCATCGAAGTCGGACAGAGCACGGACTTGGTCTACGGTTAACACTCGGCCCGGATGGGATGCGGACCTGGATATTTACGGGTTGTCGACCTCGCAAATAGCCGGAGACAAGCAGCAGTTCCGCAGTACTCTGCGCCACAAACCGGTCGAACAGCATTCGAGTCCGTTCGAATTGCGCCGCTGGCATAGTTTGTGGCTAAGACCTCGGCCACTAATGTGGCAGCTTGGGCACTGCCGCGCGAGCCAGGACGGCGCCCCAGGCGTCTAGAACGTAGACGTCAGTCCAGTGCGCGCTGCGGTTGCTCCGATCGGAAGAATCGGCAAGCGTGAAGGTGATCGTGGTTTGGGGCGAAGTACAGCCGGTCAGCTGCCGGAGTTCAAGGTCAGAGTCTGGTTGGTTGGGGAAGGGCTCCGGGTGCGCCACATCACGAGACGCGGAGTCGGAGCGTAACACCACCTCGACTGTGCCTGCCAGGTTCTCGCAGCGCATCGGGATCCGGATCTCCCATTCTTTCGAACCAGTTTTTCGCACGGTCGGCGCTTCGGCGAATACGACGACCGGGGGATTGCCGCCGGGCGAGGCGTACCATTCCGGCCAGCGATGTTCGAATTCAATACTGGCGGCGATATAAGCACGGCTTAACTCACGGTCGCGCTCCTCCCAGCAAGGGTGCATGGCATACAGAGACGCCGTGGTCGTGCTGGAGCCTTGCGCGTGCAACAGATGATGCAGGGCGGGGACGAAATCGGGATGATAGCCCGCGCGGGCCATCAGCATGAGGCCCTCGCGGTCAGCTTCGATTTCCATTTTGCGGCAGAAGCGGCCCAGATCCTCGGACGCTTTTTGCGAGTCGATCCAGGAAGAAAAAGGCTGGCCGGGGTCGCCCACCACGATGCTTCCGGCACCCGCGCTTTCCAGGGATTCTTGGTAAAGGTAGCGGCGGGCCCAATCCCGGCGCACGATGTGCGCAATCTCATGCGATAGGATCGCCGCCCACAAGCCTGCGCTTGGATCGGCAAGCTGCGCCAGGCCGGTCTCTACGTAGATGGTCCCGTCCGGCGACGAGTAGGCGTTGAACTGACCGTCGTCAATAATGCGCAACTCCCACGCGAACTTGCTGGCAGACGGCCCTTGGACCTGCTCGCGGAGCCGGTCAAACACCAGTCGGGCGGTGGTATAGCGTCCGGTGGCGGGCATGCTCTGCGCCATGAGTTCAGGCCGCAGGCGGGCGGCGGTTTCCAGGTCAAGATTAAAGTTGGTAGGGATCTGCCTATCGTCGGGAACCTGCTGGCTGTAGGCGAAAAGCGCACAGCATAGACAGAAGCCTAGCTGGAAGCAAAAACGGCGCGGCGTAAAAGCAGCGGGCTCCACGGGGAACCTCCGCGGAATGAATCCTCACGTTAATTATGCTCCGTTTGTGGTCCTGCGCAACAAAGAATTGAGGGATTTCCAATGGCGCGCGAGCGCTTTCGCGACTGTTCACTCGTTGAGGCATAGTGGCGAAGACAAGTGGGCTCGTATCAGCGGGTCGCTACTTTCTTCCTGGCGCCTTGGCCACCTCGTTCGAGCTGTCGTAAAGGTACAGCGTCGCCCCCGCGACGTTGGTCAGTGTTCCGGCACATTCAGCGTATCTGCCGACTTCTCGGTCCCCCCAACGTCCTCGACACTCGCCACAAACGCTGGTGGCTATGCAGCCGCGCATGCGGGGTTTAACAAAAATCTCGCGCTTGACAGCCGTCGATTCTGCTTCCAATTAGTTTTGCGGCACATCCGGGCGGTTCCACCACCCGCCGCCGAGTGCCTGGAATAACGCGGCAGTGTCGGCGTAACGATTGCCTTGGGCTTGCGCAAGAGTAATCACAGCTTGTTGATACGCTTGCTCCGTGCTCAATAGGCCCAGGTAATTGACGTAGCCGGCCTGAAACTGCTTCTTTGCCAGATCGAGAGTAACGGCGGCTGCGTCTTTCGCGCCCGCCGCAGCCTTTAGGCCTTCGGCATCTTGTTGTAGTGCATTCAGCGTATCTGCCACATTTTGAAATGCGGTGAGGACTGTGCTGCGGTATTGTTCGTCGGCCTGAACATAGGCCGCTCGGGCGGCTCGTTCTCGATGCATCAGCGTTCCGCCATCGAAAATGGGCTGCGTGACGCTGGCACCTATGGCGCGAAAGCCGTTGCCGGCTGAGAATATGTTGCCGAAGGCAAGTGCCATGCTGCCGATGTCGCCCGTCAGGTTAAAGCTCGGCAGCCGGTTGGCACGCGCCACGCCAATCAGCGCGCTGGCGGAGTGCAGGTTCTCTTCCGCTTGCCGCACATCTGGGCGTTGCTCCACCAGTTTCGAGGGAAGGCTCAACGGGAGTTCGTGGGGAAGCTGCAAACTCGAAAGTTCAAACTTTTCTGCCATATCCTTATCAGGAAACCCGCCCGCCAACACGGTCAGTAAGTCCCGCTGCTGCGCCAACTGCTTTAGCAGCGGCGGTAAGGTGGCGGCCATTTGTGCGAGCTGCGATTCCTGCGCCGCCACGTCAAGTTCGCTGGCATATCCCTTGGCATACTGGCTGCGTAGGATCTCCAACATATTCGTGTTGATCTTGATCAACTCGTCGGTCGCATCAATTTGCGCCCGCAGCGAAGCCTCTTGTATGGCTGCGGCGGCGACATTGGAACTGAGCGTGATATTGGTTGCCGCCAGAGCAAAGCGTGCTTGCTCCTGCTGCGCCTTCAAAGACTCGACTGTTCGCCGGTTCATGCTGGCCGCTGGATTTCTGCCGCGTTGGGCCATTGTTTTGTTGGGACTTTCATGCGCATTGCTGAGTGAACGTTTCAGCAATCTCGACCCGGCCGACGCGAATATCCGGCTTGGATTCGAAGCCCTGGCCCTCTGCGGCTGCGGATTATTGACTTCCGAAGTGCTGCGCAACCAGCGTTTGAGCCAGGAAGCGCAGGAACGAACCCGCATACTGGTGGAGACCAGTCCGGCGGCTATTCTTACGGTCAACGAAGGAGGCTTAATTGAACTGGCCAACCATGCCGCGACCGAATTGCTGGCTCCCCGCGATGGATGTTTGATCGGGGAACCCATCGCGGCGTTCTTGCCCGAACTGCATCGCGCGCTGCGCCCGGAAGAGGGACCCCAGTTCCGGGCGTCGATGCAATGCCGAGGCCATCGGGGTAATGGAGAGTCTTTTCTCGCCGAGGTTTGGTTCTCCAGCTACAAGGAAGGGACGACACCCAAGCTGGCAGCCATCATAGCCGACGTTAGTGAGGAACAAACCGTCCCGGTAGGCACGGGCTCGGCGCCTCTTGATCAAAAGGAGCGGCCCTCTCTGAATAGCCGGGAGATGGACGTACTCCGGCTGGTTGTTCAAGGCTTATCGAATAAAGAAATTGCGTCAAGCATGAACATCTCGGAGAGCGCGGTGAAGAACACGTTACAGCAGCTGTTTGGCAAGACGGAAGTTCGCACTCGGAGCCAGTTCGTTCGCGTGGCTTTGGAACGTTACAGAGATCTACTCTGATTAGACCTGCCTGAAATGCAACAAACAATCCTCAATTGCAACGCCGCAAGGCAGAACGCCCCTCCTTGTGGGCAAGGAATCATGCGACTTGCGTCTGGAGCGAACGCCCCGGATTAGTGCCGCTAAGCGCCCAGACTCGATGGATTTATTTCCGCACCCCCGTGGGAAATGGCCTCTCGAATCGTCTTACTAAAGGCAAGTAACATGATTACTTCTATAGGGATTTGGGGGATCGTGCCAGTGGCAAGGGGCGGCAACAGCGTTTTATTTGCGACGCATCTCCTGCGCGCAGCGGGTCAACCGAACAATTAAAAAAGGGGAAAAAAAGATGAAACTAGCGAAGTATTTATTTTTGGTCGTGGCACTGCTCATGGTGCCGTGCGCACCGCAACTCCATGCGCAATCGCTTTCAGCCGCGGTAGCTGGCGCTTCCGCCCTCTGGCTTGAATCCGGACAGGGCACTTATTCTGCCCTCGGCTGCAGCTGGACCGACTCAAACTCCACAAGCCACACTTACGTCACGGATGTCCGTTCCGGGGCGGGCAGCGCCGTAGACTACGGTAAGATTTGGGTGGTATGGACGAACACCGGCTCTTGCGCCTCTCCGAGCCCTGCCGCTCAGGTCTATGCCTACATCAGCCTGGACGCGGGAATCGGCGACCGCTGCCTGTTCTCCCAGCCTTCGTGTGTGCTGACCGAGAATGATGCGGCTGGCACTACCGGCTCAAATGCACTGGGAAACACAGACACAGCTCTGCCTGCGGGCATTCGGAGCGCGATCGAGGGCGCGTCGATCACTGTCTCCGCGACTGATGGTCTGCCACTGGATTCCGCCTTTTCCGCTTATCAGGCTCTCGGGGGCCCCTCGAATTTGTGTGGGCAACTGTCGTCTGGCACGCAGTTTCAAGGCTACGGTCGAGGCGGTTGGCCCGGTCCAGGGATACAAGTTAAAGCTCAGGATGGCTCGGCGGTATTCAACGTTGTCGGCTTCAACATCACGGGCACCGATCCATTTACTGGCACCCCCGTGCCCGCTTACACGGTCACGCCCGTGGGCGCTGCTCCGGAACTGATTGTTGTGAATACGGGGAACGCCAGTGGCTTCGGCTCCGCCAGCGTTGCCAACGTCAGCCGCTCCACTCTGGGCTTGGTGTTCAGCAACATTCTGGCACGGACGGCAGATGTCGTACCTCAGCAGTTCGCCGGCTTAAGTGCAACCTACTACGGGATCACCGCATGGCATCGCGAGTCGCTCGCCGGTGCCTACCTTGTGTTCGACCGAGCAATTCCAAGCAACAAGGAACTCTATCGTACGCAGGAGTTTGTCTGCCCGCCCATCGAGCCGTTGAACTATGGCAGGACGATCGCCGACGGTGGAACCTCCACTACCAGTAACAATTACCGCGCGCTCAGCAACAGCGACGAGATTACTCAAGTCGAATCCATCAATGACTCCATCGGCTACGCTTACTGGGGTGTTGCAAACTTCAAGAGCGCGACCTATGGCTCCGGGACCCCGGGCGCCCTGAAGTACCTGACGGTCGACGGAGTGGATCCGCTTTTCGCCTCCTATTCGAATGGTGAGATCCCGACCGCCGGCAACGGACTGCTCGCCAACGTCACGCTGCAGAACGTGGCCAATGGTTCGTACCCGATCTGGTCGGAATTGCGCTTCATCTCGACCAGTTCGGCGGGTCTGACCGCCGCCCAGACCTTGGCGGGTTATGCCCAGGCCGAGTCCACCACTCCCGGCGGTGCACAGCCTGACTTCATCACCGCTCCGAACCTCAACGTCATCCACGCGCACTTCGCCCTGCCCTTCGTTTCGGATGCCTATCCGGCATCGGAAGGACCGCGGGTTTGCGGCTCCGGGAGCGGTTCCATCGAGGGTGGTGGAGATGCGGGCGGCATCGTGACGAGCCTGCAGGCCGGATCGGACTACGCCGTATTGAAGAACAACTACGGCACACCGTCCTGCGTCGGCATCACCGATGCGGCTTCGTTCGGTGTTCACCAGTAAGCATGGCTTAGCCGGTTCGAAGAACCGAAAGGCGATGTTCGATGGGGTAGACGGCCAACCAGCCGTCTGCCCCTTTTTCGCGCAACTGAGACAAACGAAATTTTTCGCCCAATTCCTCTAACTTTTGTGAGTTTCAGAACCGTAAACCGCGCTGTCGGCCGGTGCGCCCGGGTTCGTCAACCTCAACGCGACAGACACAGCGGCGGATGGGACGAAGGCTTGTGCAGCGGGCAGCAATCCTGAAGACGGCTTCGACTCGCGGCAGTTCGGAGGCTGGGTGGGTTTTTGCGTGGAGTAAGGGAATTACAGTGCACGTGGGGAGTCGGGCCGACCAATACGGCCTCGATAGTGCACTAGTGGAGAGTAATTGTGCGGTCAGCTGCCCGCCACTGAATCAGGGAGCAGCTTTCTTGCCCGCTGAACAAGCCAGCTATTCGATCTTCAGGAATTTCAGGCACACCGGCGAGGCCTGGTCGAACACCTGACCGGTCGGAGTCAGACGTCCTGTTTTTTGGTCAATGCGAAAGACCACAATATTGTTTGACCCCTGGTTTCCCACGAACAACAGTGTGCCGGTGGGGTCGATCGCAAAGCTGCGCGGGGTCTTGCCTTGCGTGGGGATGTACTCAACGGGACTGAGAGTTCCATTGTCGGCATCAATGGAAAAAACGGCGATGCTGTTGCCGTCACCGCGGTTCGAAGCGTAGAGGAACCTGCCGGAGGGATGGATTTCAACTTCCGCGTCTTCGATTACTCCCTTGAAGTCCTTGGGGAGGGTTGAAATGGTTTGCAGGCGTTGCAGCGTCGCGGTCGCGGGATCGTTCGAAAATGCGGTTACCGTTCCCTGCATTTCGCTCACGACGTAGGCGAATTTGCCCGAAGGATGCAGGGCAAAATGACGCGGGCCCGCGCCGGGATCGAATGTGGCGTACTTGGAACTGTTCGACGCTAGCGTTCCCTTGCTGTCATCGAACTTGTAGACCAGCAGGCCGTCGATGCCGAGATCGTCCACATAGGCAAAACGATTGTCGGGTGAGAGATCGACCGAATGGACATGCGCCGATCTCTGACGCTCCGGATTTGCGCTGTGGCCGGTATGCTGAATCATGCTCGATCCGAGACCGAGGCTCCCATCTTGGGCGATTCGATAGACGGCGACGCTAGCTCCAGTGTAGTTCGCTATCAGCGCATATTTTCCGGTTTTGTCGACGGTAACGTAGCAGGGATCTGCGCCGTGCGTGGGCACCTCGTTCAGGAAGGTGAGTTTGCCCGTGGGGTGGCCATCTTTATCGCGATCGATGGAGAACGCGCTGAGACCTCCGTCGTTTGAGCCTTTGTAGTTGGCGACCTCATTTACCGCGTAGAGGAAGCGCCCGTTCGGATGAATCGTAACCCACGAAGGGTTCGTCGTCTCCGCCGCCAGCCCGAGGGGCGTGACCTTTCCGGTCTGGGCATCGTATTGGTAGCTATAAATCCCTTTGCTCTTGCTCCCCTCCTCCGTGTAGGTGCCCACGAACGCAATGTACTCGCCTTTTTGGGCGGCAGGGGCTGCGGCGAAAACCGCCAAGGACGAGAGCACAGGGAGCAGCGTGAGGATGCGGATAAGATTCTGACGTATTTTCATGATTTCTATGTAAACCAAAACTGGGCGCCAGCGCAAGCGGCGCGCGGCTTCTCGCATTTGCTGGTGCACGAGAAGCGGCAGGCGGGAGTCGTTACGCGATTCGAGTCTCGGGTAGGGAGCCAGAAACTTCGGAACACGAGAATGACCGCTGGCCAGCGGCCGATACGAGACGCACAATCGCCGCGGCAATCGTCGGCGCATAATTTGCATCCAGCTCACGGTGATGCCCATTGACGTGGTGAACGTGCAAATCATCCGGAACGACTGCCTTCCATTCGGGGAGGAAGTTTCTGTGGGGCGCATGCTCCGATGACAAGATGAGAAGCACCGGCCCATGGTAGGTCCCCACCCGATACGACCTGGCAGCGGTTTCGATGATCTCCTGGGCGATTCTCATCGGGGTTGCAGCCGACTTTGTTCTCAGGGCGCGGGCGATCTGGTTCGAGACCAGTTCATGGACGTATTGGAAGCTTTTCCGGGCGCCCTCTTTTGCCGTCCTCCGTGCCAGATAGCGCAGGTAGCGAGACCAAGTGGCGATAGTGTTCAAAGACTTCACGCGGGAGGGGTTCGGCACGTCAAGCAGAACCAGCAAAGGCACTTCCTTCTCCGCGGCGCTTAACTGCCTGGCAACTTCGTAGGCGAGAACGCCACCCACGCACTGACCGCCGATAACATAGGGTCCCGCAGGCTGTGTGGCCAGGATCTTGCGCACATGGAGCGCGGCGAGGCTCTCGATGCTCGGGGCGCTACCGGATGCCCTGGTGTCCTCTGCGGTGAGCGAGACCACGAAGAAGGGATGGTCATCTTTCAGCTCCCTGACCAGGTTCCGGTTTAGATAGTGAATCCAAAAGATACTGCTCCCAGTTCCACGCGACTGGAGCGCAAGCACGCCAGGTGGCAAAGCCATTTCGGCTGGCTCACGTTTCTGGATGAGCTTCGCCTGTTGGCGGACCGTCGGACTGTGAAACAGTTCGGCAATCGCGATACTCAGGCCAAACTCTGAGGCGATGCGCTGTTGCACCAGTGCGACCAGCAAGGAGTGACCGCCCAGGTCAAAGAAATTGTCATCGAGTCCGACATCTTTCGAGCCGAGTACGTCTGCCCAAATTCGGCACAGGCGCGCTTCTTCCGGCGAACCTGGCGTTGCAGGCAGTACAGGTTTCTCTTTGGCGATGGGTCTGGGTAAGCGGGATCGGTCGACCTTGCCGTGGGGTGTCAGCGGAAGGGCGGAGAGTGCAGTCACATCCGACGGGATCATACTGTCTGGAATGTTTCGCCGTAGAAAAGCCCGCAAATCAGCAGCACCGGGTACGGCAGCGCCGTCATGGGCGACAAGGTATACGCTAAGCCGGGAATCGCCGGTCGGCTCAGGCCATACGCGCGCGGCTGCGGCAGCCACATCAGGATGGCGGAGAACCGCGGCTTCTACCGCTTCCAGTTCTACACGATAACCTCGCACTTTCACCTGGTTATCGGTTCGCCCGAGAACCACAATGGTTCCATCATCCGTGCGCACGGCGACGTCTCCTGTGCGATATAGCAAGAGATCCTCGAGCGATTTGACTCGTACAAAGCGCTCGGCAGTCTGTTGCGGTCGCCCGCGGTATCCTTTAGCAAGTCCCAATCCTCCGAGAAACAATTCCCCACGGACCCCGAT
>Ga0208190_1000842_pt1 | contig 11805 bp, 10 predicted proteins | sample June2015DPH_13_1_FD_184708 | JGI IMG/M metagenome (GOLD analysis project Ga0208190, IMG submission 184708) | Peatland microbial communities from SPRUCE experiment site at the Marcell Experimental Forest, Minnesota, USA - June2015DPH_13_10... | ecosystem: Environmental > Terrestrial > Soil >... | reverse complement strand
TCGCGGGCCATCAAGCAGGCGCGGAATATCGCACTGCTGCCGTTCGCTGGACGCGCGCAGTAAAGAAGAAGCTTCTAGCTCCCAGCTTCTAGCCCCTAGCAAAAAGGGCGGAAGTCTGGGTTGGCTAGAAGCTAACAGCTAGAAGCCAGGAGCTATCATGGAAGTTATTCTGAAAGAAGACGTGCCCAAACTGGGCAGCCGCGGCGAGGTGGTGAAAGTCGCCGAGGGATACGGGCGGAATTTTCTGCTTCCCAAGAAGCTGGCGATTCAGGCCACTGAAGCCAACAAGACTGTCATCGAGCAGATGAAGGCCGCGTCGGTGCGCCGCTCCGCCAAGGAAAAGACGGAAGCCGAAGCGCTGGCCAAGCAGTTTGAGGGGCTCGAAGTGAAGTTCCTGCGCAAGTCGGGCGAAGGCGATCAGTTGTTCGGATCGGTCACGGCCGGCGATATTGCCGAGGCGCTGGAGAAGAAGAGCTTCCACATCGATCGGCGGAAGATCCAGCTGCACGAGCCGCTCAAGACGATTGGCGAGTTCATTGTGCCGATCAAACTGCACAAAGACGTGACCACGCATCTGAAGGTCTTGGTCGATAAGGAAGCGGTGGCGACGGAGTAGTTTTGGGCCGTGTGGGGACGGGCGACTCGCTCGTCCTGCCGGGCGGGGACGCCCGGCGCTCCATCGAGCCATCATTCTTCTTCTATTCCCGCTCCAAAAAACTGCTCCACTTTTTTCAGGTCTGTCGTGCGGCTGTAGGGCGGCAGGCTTTCCACGAATACCCTTCCGTACTGCTTCTTCAGGATTCGATTATCGAGCAGGGCCAGCAGGCCGCGGTCGTGCAAGGATCGTATCAATCTTCCGAATCCTTGTTTTAGCGTAATGACGGCGCTGGGAACCTGATATTCGAAAAACGCGTTGCCGCCGCCGGAGTCGATAGCCTTCACCCTTGCTGCGACTACCGGATCGCTGGGGACGGCGAACGGCAAGCGGTCGATAATTACGCAGCTCAACTGTTCGCCTTGCACGTCGACTCCCTGCCAGAACGAACTTGTGCCAAACAACACGGCATTGGGCGTCAGGCGGAACTGCTCTAGCAGCGCGGACTTTGGGGCATCGCCCTGCTTGAGCATGGGGTAGTCGAGCAGGCCCAGCAGGCGCTCGTAGACTTCGTTCATCTGCTTGTAGCTGGTGAAGAGGACGAAGGCGCGTCCGCGGGTAATCTCGAGGAGTTGGCGGATGACCGTGACGGCTTTGCCGACGAACTCGGGAGTGCGGGGATCGGGGAGATCGGGCGGGACGAAGAGAATCGCCTGGCTTTCGTAGTCGAAGTGCGAGGCAACAATCAATTCGCGGGCGTGGTCGAGGCCAAGGCGTTGGCGGATGTAGTCGAAGCCGCCGCCGACGGCCAGAGTGGCGGAGGTGAGCACCGAGGTTTCGAGTTTCGACCACAGGCACTCGCGCAGGATCTGGCCGACTTCGATGGGAGTGGCTTGGAGAAAAACGTTGGTGCGGCCGCTGGCCTGTTTCTCGTCGGATGACTTCCGTCTAGCTGCGCCCGGGGCTCCACGGAAGGCGCGGCGCTCGATCCAGAAGACCGTGTTGGGGTCTTCATTTTCCATCACGAAGCGGAGTTGCACCTGCAATTGCTGGGCGCGGCGCACCAGGGTGAAGACGTCTTCCGGTTTTTGCGGGAGTTGCTCCAACTCCGCACCCAGCCGGTAGAGCGATTGATTCAGTGCCAGGAACTCTTCTCCGTTTTCTTCGAGGAATTCGCGGCGGGAGTCGAAGGCAAAGCGGCCTTCGTTCGCGGGCAGAAGCGAGAAGAACAACTGTGATCGCTCGCGGACGGATTGAATCGCTCCCGACATTTGCGGGGTGTAGAGTTTCTCCTTCTGCAACATTTGCTCAACGTCGCGGGTCAGATCGTCCATGCGGAGGTTGCTGACGGAGATTCCAAAGTAGTTGCCGGCGATGTCCTCCAGTTCGTGGGCTTCGTCGAAGATGACAGCTCCGCAGTCGGGGAGGACTCCGGCGTCGGGCGCGCCCTCGGCCTCGAGTTTGATGGAGAGATCGGCGAAAAACAGGTGGTGATTGACGATGATGATGTCGCTCTCGGCCGCGCGACGCCGCATCTCGGTGATGAAGCAGCGGTCGTAGTCTTTACATTTCTGGCCGAGGCAGGTGTCGGCGCGGGCATCGAGCTTGTGCCAAACGGCGCTGGCCTCGGGCAGTTCGGCGAGTTCGGCGCGGTCTCCGGATTGCGTTGTCTTCTCCCAGGCGGCGATGGCGCGGTAGTGCTCGATCTCTTCGAGTCCGCTGAGGACGGGCTGGTCTGTGAGATCGATGAGTTTCTTGCGGCAGAGATAGTTGTTGCGTCCCTTCATGTAACAGACGCTGAGTTTGCGGTCGCCTTCGGGAAACAGCGCGCGTTCGAGGGCGGGGACGTCTTTGAAGAAAAGCTGCTCCTGCAGGTTTTTTGTGCCGGTGGAGATGATGACGCGTTTGCCAGACCGGATGACGGGCAACAGATAAGCCAGCGTTTTGCCGGTGCCGGTGCCGGCTTCGACGATCAGGTGACGCTTCTCTTCGAGCGCTTCTTCGACGGCCTGAGCCATCTGCAACTGGCCGCGGCGAAATTCATAGGCGGGGTGCGTTTTTGAGAGCAGGCCGCCGGGCGCGAAGAACTGGTAGAGGGAGAATCCCGCGGCGCCAGTCACGGGCTTTGGCACGGGATGGGATGGGGAAGGCACGGAGTCTCTATAATAGCTAAGAGTCCACAGTTCTCAGTTCCCGGTTCTCAGGTAACGCCTCATCGAGCTGGGATAAGAAAAGACACACTTTGAGCAAAAAGAAGTTATTGCCACTCGTTGCCATCGTTGGACGACCGAACGTCGGCAAATCGACGCTGTTTAATCATCTGACGGGATCGCGGCGCGCCATTGTCGGCGACGAGCCGGGGATCACGCGCGACCGGCTCTATGGCGAAGTGGAATGGCTGGGGTACGAGTTTCGCGTGGTGGATACGGGCGGGATTATTCCCGACGATAAGGACTTTATTCCGTCGGAGATTTTTCGGCAGGCGAAGGTGGCGTTCGAGGAAGCGGCGGCGATCATTATGGTTGTCGATGCGCGGACGGAGATTGCGGGGCCTGATCGCGAACTGGCTCGGCTGCTGGCGCGCACGGGCAAGCCTCTGTTTCTTGCGGTTAACAAGATGGACTCAGACAAGCAGGATTCGTTGCTGGGGGAGTTTCATGCGCTGGGGATGCGGAACATATTTCCGATTTCGGCGGAGCATGGGCGGGGGGTTGACGATCTGCTCGACGCCGTTCTCAAGGTGATTCCCAACGTCAAAACCTTTAACACGGAGGGTGCTGAGGACACGGAGGAAGGCGCAGAACCAATCGCCGAGGAGCCGCATGAGATCAAGGTGGCGATTATCGGGCATCCGAATGTCGGGAAGTCTACTTTGCTGAATCAGCTTACGGGGAAGGACCGCGCCATTGTCTCGCCGGTTGCGGGCACAACGCGGGATTCGATTGATGAGGTGATCCGGTATAAGGGGCGCGCGATTCGGTTTGTGGATACGGCGGGCATCCGGCGCAAGGGCAAGACACACCTGATGGCCGAGAAGTTGTCGGTGGTAATGGCGCGCAAGAATATTGAAGACGCCGACATTGTGCTCTTCATGGTCGATGCGACCGAGGGCGCCAGCGGACTGGACGCGAATATCGCGGGCTACGCCCACGAGAGCGGACGGTCGGTGATCATTCTGGTAAATAAGTGGGACCTGGTCGCGAGCGGAGAGAAGCGGGCGGTCAGCCAGTCGAAGACGGCGCGGATTCAGGATGCCAAGCGTCCGCAGGACCGCGCGCTTTATGAAGAGCGACTGCGGTATGGGCTGAAATTTTTGGCGTATGCTCCGGTGCTGTTTATTTCGGCGCACAACGGCAAGGGGACGGAGAAGATTCTTCCAATGATCGAGAAGGTGGCGGCCGAGCGGCGGAAGCGCATTACTACTGGAGAGATGAACCGCTTCATCCGGACGGTTGATTTTGAACGCGCGTCGGTTCCGATGAGCAAGCGGGTGAGGATTCTTTATATGACGCAGGCGGGAGTGGCTCCTCCGACGTTTGTGCTGTTCACGGATCGGGCGGTGAAGCTGCACTTTTCGTATCAGCGGTTTTTGGAGAATCAGATTCGGGAGGCGTTCGGGTTTGTGGGGTCGCCGATTTGGATTAAGAATCGGGCGCGGGAGTAGACCTGGCTCAGCGCTTGGGTCGCGTTTTATTTCGCGATAGAAATCTAAGAACGCGTCGAGCCTCTGGAACTTTCGCGGCAGCGGCCTTCTGGAATAGCGCTAGAGCTTGCTTCTTATCTATGGGAATGCCGAGCCCTCGCCAGGACAACTTGCCAATCCAGAACAAAGATCTGTCGTGATCCTTGTCGGACGCTCGTTTGAACCATAACAAAGCATCTGCATAATCCCGCTCGTCATAGGCCATCTGGCCTAGGCTAAACATTGCCCGGGAATCTCCCTGGCGTGCCGACTTCCTGTACCAGCGTTTCGCTTCTTCTAGGTTCGGCTCAACGCCGACACCATTGAGGTAAAACCATCCCATTGCGAGGACCGCATCACGCATTCCTGATTCGGCGGCCTGCGAATTGAGGAGAAATGACTGCTTTGGGTCTTCCTGCGCTTTGTGGCCGTGGAGGCTCCGCAACGAGCGGTTGTAAAGGTAAGAGGGATAGTTCCAGCTGTGGCGACCACCCCTTGCACCCGCGCGCGGTAACGAATTAGAGGCTGCTCGCGCCACGCCAAAATTGTATGGTACCGAAACCTTGGTAGCAAACGCCTCCGTACACCCATCGTGGTTTTTCTGTTCGGGCTTGGCGGTCAGAGCCCCGCCACCACACTATGCTTGCCATCCTCCATCAGCAGACCGACGCGGTCGACTCCTGCGATCCGAGCAATTGCGATTACATCGGCTACGTCTTGGAAGTCGATGTCGTTGTCCGCTTCGACGTAGGCGATGCGTTCTACGCGGATGGCGAAGATATCGCACAGGCGCTCGCGCAGGTGGTCCCACTCGACCGCTTCTTCGTTCACCATCACTTGCGAATGCGCCGCCCCCGTCTTCGCGGGATGGATCTGAATCACGATCGTTGCCTGGGGTGGCGGGATCGTGGGATCGGTGGACTTCGGTTGCTGCGGAAGTTCCGTTTGCAATCCGGTTGGCCGCTGATCGATTACCACGATCATAAAAACGATGATGAGCACCAGCAGAACGTCAATCAAAGGAGTGACGTTCATTTTTGGGCCAGTCGAAAACGAGCCACCGCCTGCCGTGGAGAATCCCATGCGAATTTCCTCTCTTGCTGCGAATCGGAAAAACGGGAACGGCACGCGCGTGTCTAAGGCATTGGACACCTGAGAGGGAGAGGGAGTTCCAGGCGAAGTTGTTTCGGCGGTGAAGCGGAATTGTCTTGGATAGGCGAGGCAGAGCTGCGCCACCAGACGAGCACTGCCACAGCAAAAAAGAAAGGGCGAGAGAATTTTCTGCTTACATAAGTAACTGGGTCCGGGTAGATATTTCCATGAAACCCCAGCGAAAGTTTCCGGATTCGGCCTCCATTATTTTGTATTTGACTGATAAATAAGGCTAATTGCGCTCTGGCAAGATTCTTGCCTTATAAGCAACTGAATCAGTCAGGAGGAATCTATGGTGGCCGTACACGTCGATACTCTGAGTGAACTGTCGGTGTTTGATGGTAGAAGTCCTTCGAAAGCAGTACCAACTTCGTCGGCGAAGAGAAGGATCGAATTCGACCCGGAGAAAATTCTCGCGACAATCGGCGCGTATGGAAGGGCGGCGTTTTCTCCCGAGAAACAAACCATCTTCGCGCAGGGAGATGCGGCGGACTCCGTCTTCTACATTCGGGAAGGCAAAGTTCGGCTCACGGTCGTGTCCCAGGCTGGCAAGGAAGCAACCCTGGGCATCTTGAGCCGGGGAGAGTTTTTCGGAGAAGGTTGCCTTCTCGGAAGGTTGTCACGCATGAAGTCCGCAACGGCAATGACGGACTGCGAACTTCTGCGCATCGACAAGAAAGTGATGACGGAAGCGCTGCACCGGGAGCACGAGTTTTCCGACATGTTCGTGGCCAATCTGCTGGCCCGGAACATGCGATACGAAGAGGATCTGGTGGACCATCTCTTCAACTCCAGCGAAAAGAGACTGGCTCGGGTTCTGCTGTTGCTGGCTCGCTTCGGTAAGGAAGGCATACCCGAGCCTGTAATCCCCAAGATTAGCCAGGCAACGCTGGCGGAGATGATCGGCACCACCCGGTCGCGGGTCAGTTATTTTATGAACCGCTTCCGGAAGTCCGGCTTCGTTGACTATGGCGGGGGCGGATTGCAGGTGCATAGCTCACTTCTGGGTGTCGTCCTTCGCGACTAGCTTGTGCGTGGCAAACTGAAATCCCACGCCACTGAATTCACACTGGAGGATTCCATGCTGACCATAGACGTCGAGAGCCAGGGGGAACTGAGCGTGGTTGAGTGTAAAGGCAGGATCGTCTGCGAGGACGCGGTGTTCAGGCTGCGTGACATTGTGCAAGATCAAGCCGCCGCCCGCGTCATTGTGCTCGATCTTTCCGAGGTGGAAGCCATTAGCGGCGGCGGCGTGGGAATGCTCGCAGTTCTCGACGGCTGGGCGCGCGACCGCGAGATTCAATTCAAGCTGTTTAGTCCCTCGACCGCGGTCGTGGAAGGGCTGGTGAACAACCGGGCGCTTCTCGACTTCGAGATTGCGAGCTTCCACGAAATGATGCGCATTTTCATGCAGCAGGAAGACGACGGACGGCGCACCCTCGCTGCCTGAGCTGCCGTTTGCAACTTCCAACGGCTTCATTCATCATCGAAGAATGTGGATTCGAATGGGGAAGTGGAAGGCGGCTGGCGCTGCGATTCTGCTCTGCGGGTCGTTTTGCATTTTCGGGTTCAGCCAAGCTGACGTGATTGGCGATGTCCGCGGCCAGTTAGAACAGAACTCTTTTGCCGCAGCCGAGACCGAGCTGCGTACTTACAAAGCGCAGCATGGGGTTACTCCGGAGTATCTCGAGGCGCTGTCGTGGATGGCGCGGGGCGCGGCAAAGCGGGGGCAGTGGGACCAGGCAGCGGGTTATGCGACGGAGACACGAAGTCTTGCGGAGAAGCAACTCGCCAAGCGCAAACTGGATGCCGAACCTCATTTGCCGCTCGCGCTGGGCGCAGCTTACGAAGTTCTGGCGCAGGGAATGGATGCGCAAGGAAAGCACGCCCAGGCGGTGAATCTGCTGCGTTCTGCAGTGGCCCGCTACGGGAATACTTCGATTCGTCCGCGGCTGCAAAAGAACCTTAACCTGCTGGCGTTGGTCGGCCAATCTGCGCCGCCTTTGCAAGTAACGCAGTATCTTGGGCCGAAACCGCCGAGCCTGGCGTCGCTGAAGGGTTCACCGGTTCTGCTGTTTTTTTGGGCGCATTGGTGTGGAGACTGCAAGGCGGAAGTTCCGATCATCGCCCGCTTGCGGCAGGAGTTTGCCTCGGAGGGACTGGTGGTTATCGGACCTACCCAGCTCTACGGCTACGCGGCGCAAGGGGCCGATGCCACGCCGGAACAGGAACGCGCGTATATCGAAGCGGTGCGTGCGCGATATTACGCTAGCTTGCAGGACATGCCGGTGCCGTTGAGCAAACAAAACTTCAATGCCTACGGGGCGAGCACGACACCGACGCTGGTGCTGCTGAATCGAGCGGGGCAGGTGGCGATGTATCACCCGGGAGCGATGCCGTACGAGGAGCTGCGGGCGGCGTTGGAGAAGGCGGTCGCGCGCTGAACGACTGTGGATGCTGGGGCAGCAACGATCCGGCGACGGCCGCGCACCACACGAGCTCTACAACGCCGCGGCTTGGTCGCGGCGCCGAGCCTGGATTTCAATATAGACGTTAATTAGTGAAACGGCGGCTGGCGTTACGCCGGGGATTCGCGAGGCTTGGCCGATCGTCTGGGGGACGACTTTGCCGAGTGTCTCCTGCATCTCGCGCGATAGACCACTGACGGCACGGTAGTCGAACCAGTCAGGAATGCGGCGCAATTCGGCCTTTTTCAGGCGATCGATGGCGCGCTGTTGCTGGTCGAGATAGCCGGCGTATTTGATTTCCGTTTCGATGGACTTGAGCTCGTTGCGGACTTCGGAGGAAATCTTTACCACAGGGTACACGAGGGGCACAGAGGAAGTTCTTTCGAAAAAGCTGGGCACGATATTTTGCAGAATGGGCGCTAGTTGCTCGATGACGATTTCGGGGCGCTTCAGCAGTTGCGACAAAGGCTGACCGATTGCTGAGGACAGATCCGTCGCGCTGCCAGCGACAGCAGTCGAGCTCGGATCGACTTCGACGGGGCGGATTCCCGTCACCACGCTTGCCGGTTCCAGCACGAGTTCCGCGATGGCTGCGGTGAGTTTGGTTTTGTCGAGGATTTGCTTTACTTCTTCCAGCCTGGCCTGCTTCGCTTCAAACTCGTTCCAGGCTTCATCCGAGATCAGGCCCACGCGGCGGCCATGCGGAGTTAGGCGGCGATCGGCATTGTCGATGCGCAGGTGCAGGCGGAATTCGGCGCGCGAGGTGAACATGCGATATGGCTCGTTGGTGCCTTTTGAGATCAGGTCGTCGATCAGGATGGCGGTGTAGGCTTCGGTGCGGTCGAGAATCAGCGGAGGTTCTTGCTTAACTTTCAGCGCGGCGTTGATGCCCGCCATGAGTCCCTGGCACGCCGCTTCTTCGTAGCCTGACGTGCCATTAATCTGTCCGCCGAGGAACAAGCCGACGACTTTTTTCGTTTCCAGCGTGCGCTTCAGTTCGGTGGGATCGATGGAGTCGTATTCGATGGCGTAGCCGGGACGCATCATCTCGGCGTTTTCGAGTCCGGGGATGGACTTGAGAATCGCGAGTTGCACGTCGATTGGCAGCGAGGTGCTCATGCCGTTGACGTAGATTTCGTGGGTGTTGAGGCCCTCGGGCTCCAGAAACAGCTGATGCGTAAGTTTGTCGGGGAACTTGACGATTTTGTCTTCAATCGATGGACAATAGCGCGGGCCGGTCGATTGAATTTGCCCACTATACATGGGCGAGCGATGCACGTTCTCGCGAATGATGCGATGCGTTTCTTCGGTGGTGAACGCGATGTAGCACGGCACCTGCGAGTCGTGATGGGCGACGCGGCGGGTGCGGAAGCTAAAGGGCGTGGGATCGACATCGCCGGGCTGGCGCTCGAAGCGCGACCAGTCGATGGTACGGCCGTCGAGGCGTGGAGGCGTGCCGGTTTTGAGGCGGCATCCGCGCAGGCCGAGGTTCTTGAGCGCTTCGCCGAGCAGAATGGCGGCGGGTTCTCCCGAGCGTCCGGCCGGATACTGCTGTTCGCCGCAATGAATGAGGCCGTTGAGAAAGGTTCCGGTGGTGACGATGACGGCTTCGGCGGAGACGCGACGGCCGTCGCGGAGGAGGATGCCGGTGATACGGTTGCCAGTTGCCGGTTGCCAGTTGTCAGTCGCGCCAGGTGTAACTGGCAGGTGACAGCTGGCGGCTGGCAACTGCTCCATGATCACATCCGCCACCTCGGCCTGCTTGATGCTGAGGTTCGGCTGCGATTCGAGGACCTCGCGCATCTTCAGGCGATAGGCTTGCTTGTCGCACTGGGCGCGGGGCGACCAGACGGCGGGGCCGCGGGAAGTGTTGAGCAGGCGAAATTGGATTCCGACGGCGTCGGTGATTTCGCCCATGATGCCGCCGAGCGCGTCGACTTCGCGGACGAGATGGCCCTTGGCGATGCCGCCAATGGCGGGGTTGCACGACATTTGGGCGATCAGGTCGACATTCAACGTGAAGAGCGCCGTCTTCAGGCCCAGGCGAGCGGATGCCATGGCGGCTTCGCATCCGGCATGACCGGCTCCGACCACGACAACGTCGAAATGTTCGTCAAATTTCTGCATGTGCACTGCTCAGAAGCCCACGTGAACGGAGGGGAGACTGCTGCTTGATTGTAACAACGTTGGCGGCTGTGGCGGGGCAGATGAAGGCGGCCTGTGAGGGCGCTTAGAGCCGTCTCGGAGGGCCTGCCCATCTCGCCGCCCGAGCTACCGGAAATCGGATGTCAATTAAACTGGCTTCGACGCTAGGTCGCAGTGGTAAAGTATGAAATTCAGAAAGGCAGGAACAAGCCAGTGAAATTCATCGGCGGACTGATACTCGGACTTCTCATCGTGCCCTTCGGCGCTTATTTGTATTTCACGGGCGGCGCGGCGCCCGTGGCCACGACCGATTCGGATATGCCGTTCGAGAATTACTTCGCGCACAAGGCTTTGAATGCGCGCATTGCGAAAGACATGCCGAAGAACGTTCCGATCCAGCCGACCGAAACCAACTACGTGGCCGGGGCGGAACTGTACAAGCAGCATTGCGGAGTTTGCCACGGCTTGCCGTTGTCGCCGAAGACGGCAATCGCGACGGGAATGTATCCGCGGCCGCCGCAGCTATTCCAGGGAAAGGGTGTGACCGACGACGAGCCGGGCGAGACCTACTGGAAGATCTTCAACGGCATTCGACTGACCGGTATGCCCGGCTTCAGCAAAACCCTTTCGGAGACGCAGATGTGGCAGATGGCGCTGCTGCTGGCGAATGCCGACAAGTTGCCGCCTGCAGCAAAAGCGGCGCTGGTCGCGCCCGTCGGAGCGAATGCGGCGACGACAACTGTGCCGCTTGTGTCTCCGATACCGCCCGCGCCAGGGTTCCCGAGTTCCGCGCCGGCGAAATAAAATTGCGCCGGGCGCCCCGCGCTAACCCACGAGCCCTTTCTCGCGCTATCGTGTAAGCATGGCGTTTGGCCGTCCCAGAAAACTCTTTACCGAAGCGGAGCTTTACGAGTACGCCGTTGGCGCCCTGGCGCGCCGCATGCGGTCGGTTGCGGAGTTGAAGCGCCTGCTGCGTAACCGCGTCGAAGCCGATACGGAGTTCGGCAAGACGCTGGTGGAGTTGATTGTCGTCCGCCTGAAAGATCAGGGCTATCTGAACGACGCGAAGTACGCGACGGCTTTTTCGTCCTATCGGCGCGACAACGAAAAATTCGGGCGCATGCGCGTCGTCAACGACCTCAAAGCCAAGGGAGTGCACGGTGAAGTCATCGAGAAGGCGGTTTCTTCCGTTTACGACGATGTGAAAGAAGAAAATCTCGCGCGCGCCTATCTACGCCGCAAACGGCTGCAGAAGCCCAAGGACAGGGATCAGAAGCAGACGGCTCGCATCTTCCGCCAATTGATGCGCGCGGGGTTTGGATCGAAGACCATCTTTACGATCCTGAAAAAATGGGACGTAGACGAAGAGACGCTTAGCGAACTGGAGAATGAAACGTAAAGCAGGTTTCAAAGTTTCAGGGTTTCAAAATTTCAACGACGACGCGGTACCGGTCGCGTCGATTTCGCCGGTTCTTTGAAGCTGTGAAGGGTTGAGACTTTGACACCTGGCGCTGCTTCGCTATTGCGCCTGCCTACCTACTCTGATAAAACTTTGCACTAACGAAAATATCTGCAATTCCCTTGGAGGAACTATGAAGACGAAGTTCTGTTTGACGATCGCAACCGCGCTGCTGGCTCTGACTGCGGTCTCCTACGGCCAGGCCGGGGACGACATGAAGAAGGCCGCCGACGACACGGGCAGCGCGACGAAAAAGGCCGCTGTGAAGACGGGGCATGCCACCAAGAAGGCCGCCGTGAAGACC
>Ga0208190_1000841_pt1 | contig 11818 bp, 19 predicted proteins | sample June2015DPH_13_1_FD_184708 | JGI IMG/M metagenome (GOLD analysis project Ga0208190, IMG submission 184708) | Peatland microbial communities from SPRUCE experiment site at the Marcell Experimental Forest, Minnesota, USA - June2015DPH_13_10... | ecosystem: Environmental > Terrestrial > Soil >... | reverse complement strand
AAAGAATCCTGAATTGGCGTCCCGAACACCGAATACCGGGTACATGACGGCCGCGCTTATCCTCGAACTAAGACCTCGCCATTTATCCCAATTCGAGATATCCCCTCCCTTGACATAGCGGCTGCCGATGGCCATATCGTAATCATTTTGCAGGATGGGTTTTAGCAGTCTTGGTATGTCAAAAGGTGAATGGGAAAGGTCAGCATCCATGACCACTACCACATCACCCTGGGCACGCTCAATACCATCAAGAATAGCCCGGCCCAATCCTTGTTGATGTCCGTGATAAGCTTCCACATTCGTAAATTGACTGGATACCGCATAAGTATCATCGGTCCCATCATCGACAACAATTACTTGATAGGCATAATCGTTCAAGGCTTGGCCTATTTCAGTGAGCAACCGTGAGATATTGTCCCCTTCGTTGTACGTTGGGACCACCACCGATACCAATGGATTATTCTTCATCGTTCTCCTCTATATCGGCCTCGAAAAAGCTCACCGCTGACTTACCGGTATCGGCAAACAAGATTTTACCCGCGAGACATATCGCCACCGCGAATCCGATAATGCAAAAACCGGTTGGCGCCAACCCTGCAAAGACATACACCATTCCGGTTAGGAAAGAAGCTGGTGCTATGACGCCTGCCATGGTAAAATTCGCCACAAAGTTCGCCGCGAACGTAAGCGACCAATTAAAAACTATTGGCATTAAAGCCATGGTAGCTCCGGCAATTCCGCAGGCTGCCACAATTGCCTCAATAGATTGGACCAAAGTCAAAATTAGCTGCATAAAGCCGATTGCTGTTTTTTCGCTTTTTGATAATGGGATGCCCTCTTTCAATTTTTGAGCAATACCCTTGTGCGGTAGTGGTTTCGGTTGATCTTTTTTAGTCTCGACTTTGCCGTACCAGCCAGGTTTTACCATGAATAAAATTGCATTGCTTACCAGCGCGATCCCAAGACAAACACCAACCATGGCGCCAAGTTTTACCCATGGTGAAACATGCCAAGCCGGGAATAAATCCGAGTCTAGCCGAGAAAATGTCGCAAAATATTCTTTGAATTTCATAGGCAACGCACCTTGCTAAACATCGTTAGTTTTGTCCTTGTCAAACATTGTGATTGGCCTTTGTTGCAAGAATTCCTCGCCGGCCTTTTTAGTTGGCGTGTGAATATATTTCCGGTAGGCGATAATAAATCCGGTAACAATTAGCACACCCAGGATTAACCCGATCGGTTTACCGGGTGTCAATTGCGCGAGTTTCACATCACCATATCCCAACAATATGGCCCCGATAACCAGTGCGAAAAATCGCTTGCCGTTCTTGGCACTCCACCGCCCTTCACCTACTCCTCTAATTTCATCTGGCGTAAATACCGGCTGACTCATTTGACCTTGACCTCCTCTTCTAAATTCTGCTGTTTGATTCCCTCGGTTTTATACCTCGGCAGGCGCCCATTACAGGCATCTCTTACCGGCCCTGATACGTTGGGATTAAGGCACTGATTCAGCGACCACCAGCTGCATATCATTTTCCCCTCTCTGTAAATGCAGGCCATTTTTATTTACCTCCCGCAACATTTTTTATATTTCAACCCACTGCCACATGGGCATTTATCATTGCGCCTGGTTTTAGCGTCCTCTCTAACAAATGGTTTTTCATCATATTCTCCGGCCAAAACCTCACGTCCTGTTATGATTAAATCTTTCAAAGAAACGCCCATTCGAGCGTAAATCCTCCCAAATTGACCTTTATACTGATCGGTAAACCCATCTGTCATTTGCTTTTCGGTTAGTGGACTCCCCCTTTTATTGCAGACTCTGATTCTGTGTTTTAACTCCTTAATTACCGTAGCCAGGAGTTTATCCTTGCTGGTTTTCTTTAATTTGTTTTCATCGATTCTGAAGGTCAATGTTTTTTCCCTCCATTGCTGATTTCCCTCTGGTATCGCAAAGTGGCTTGATGCACGGCTTCTTTGTAATTAAGTTCTGATTGCCGGATAATAGCCTTGCCTCTCTTAGTTTCATTAAGTTTGACTGTCAAGGCTTCTTTGATTGCTTCCTTTCTTTTCCGTCCGGCCTCCATCATTTTTTGAAATGTCATTCGATTCTCCTTTTTTAACCGACATTGGGCAGAGCAGGGATTTATTTCAACTGCCTGGGGTGAGCGTACATTGCACGTTCATTGATGCCAGATCATCTGTTTCCTCAGCGGCTGGTGCGGTCCCGGATAGTGTAACCGTCTCTTGACCGGATTGCCCTGCTGCGATTGGTGTGTCTGTGATACTCACGTGCAACCATGCGGGCAAGGCGGTCGCGGTTACAGTGAACGTGTTAATCGGTTGATTACCGGTGTTATCGATTGTCACCGGACAGGTAACCAACACCGTACTACCGGTGGCCCAAACTGTGTCGTTAAAATTCAACGTCGAGGGACTAACGGTATAGTTAAAATCAGCGGCCGTTGTCGTGGTGGTGGTAGACGTGGTAGATGTGGTCGCTGGTACGGTCACTGAGATAGTGCCAGACGCCGGGACCGTGGTTCCAAACCATCCGGTTGCTGCCATCACTGTTATTGCCGCGAGTGCAACCACAACCACCACGATGATTAAAGCGAGCCATTTTGCATTCTTAATTTTTTCCCACATAATTTTTACTCCTGTCTTATTTCCTGCTCTGCTCAATGTCGGTTACATTGGGAATTACACTTTTCTCTTCTTTTTTAGTCTCATCACTTCCTTCAGCGTGTTTAATCATTCTTATCGCAAAATAAACACCGAGCGCGCTAAACATTCCGGTAATGGCGCCGGATATTGAATTGCTAATAATTTCACTCCAATTCAAAACAAACATCGCTACCTCTCAAAATTAGTGAATACTCCGCCTGTTACACCCTTTGACTTCACATGCCGCTCGTATTTTTTTGTCCCCGGGGATGCGCGGGTCATCCGGACTAAGTTCGCGGTCATAAGAGCAACTTAAACACCATTCATGCCAGAAACCGTCATTCTGGTAATCAATCTGCAGACTACCGCCAATACATCTCGGACATACACCTGCTTTTACGTCCATTACGGACCTCTCCGATAGGACGTTCCAGTAACTTGCAGAAACTTCCCCTCAGTCATTTCCATAATTCGGTCCAACGTGGCCTCGTCTGAAGAATTACCAAGATAATCCCGTAATCCCTCAAGGTCTTTATTCATGGTTATGACCACTGGAAGTAACGCCTTATAGCGCCGATTGATGATGTTAAACATCGTGCGCCTGACAAAATCCATATCCCGGCGCGGCGTTTTACCCATGTCGTCAATTATCAGCAGCGGTGCGCGGCAAAGCTGATTCATAATCTCTTGTTCTGATTCTTTCTGCTCGCGCTCTGCGTAGCTGTAACTGTAAGTTTGTTGGATGCGCTCATATAATTCAGGTTCAGAAATTAAGTGCACCGGATTGGGCACATTTTCACCTTTCCATCGATCTATTATTCTGTGAGCGATCGATGAAACCAGATGCGTTTTACCATTTCCCCACACTCCGACTGAAAACAGTACCAGTGAAGGGTATGGTTTTTGGGTCCGCGCCAGCCATGCCTTATAGTCAATCGGATATTGCTCGGCGTAATCAACACATTTGTGGAATATTTTTTCGATGTTACCGGGCCGGCTGGTATCAAAATTCGCAAAATCCTTGGCCTGGTACCTCGGGTCAATACCGCAATTCTCGCGCCAGCGCCGGCGTATTGACATGTTTTCAGCTTCCAATTTGCAATCTTCCTGATATTGCTCAATTTCTGAAAATCTAGCTGAACAATCAGGGCAATATTTTCCGATTGTGAATTGGCGGCCAAAAAGATGCGCGACAGTAGTTTCAAACTCAATGCCACACGTGGCACAAATTACGGTTGTGGTGGAATATTCAAGAGGTTTACTTTCCATCGTCTACCGCCTTTACTTCAAATTTTTCCATCCCGAGTTTTTTTGTTTTTGCACACTCATTACAACGGATTAAAATTTGACCATTCTCTTTTTGCGCGAGTGCGCTATGGTCGTAGCGAAGTCGCAATTGATACTTTCTGCCACAGCCAGGACACCGAACCGGGACTGTAGCATAATCATTTAGATTGACCGCAAATTTACCGTCCATCAGCTCTCGATGATTACCCCTTTTATCGGATTATTTGGCTTAACAACGGGCTGCTTATTGTCGTTTGAATGTGGTTTTGCGATACCTTCCACTTTCCATCGTTCCAAAATGGCTGTGACATAACTCAATCTGCGTACGTTTGCCTTGCACGCTTCTTTAACAGCCAATGGAAACCAATCAGAAGGGTACTGCGCGGAAATGTCTTTGAGTGATTCGGCAATGGAGGGCGTTAGAAGGCCAATGTTTTGCTCGTAGCAGTTGACGATGGTCGAAAATTGAACAGTTGGATCCTTTTGATTTTCTGAATTTTCAACCCTTACAGCAGTAGTAGTCAATCTACTCTTATCTACTCTACTCTGCTCTACTCTACTATGTGTATTATCGGGTGTAGTTATCGGGTTATCGGGTGTAGTTATTGCATTTTCTGGTAATGCCGCTGAGTTATTGGGTGTAGTTATTATCGGGCGTGTTGGCACAGGTTGTCGTCGATTTTTGTAAACATGGGAAACATTGTTTACAAAATTCTGAGAAAATATCATTTTCTCAGACCATAATTCAGCATCTATTGCGTCTAAAGTGGCCAAAAGGTCAAGAATTTCGATCAATTTGTCACCTGCCAGGGTTTTGGCCTGTAGAAATGCGATTTCTATGAGGTTTCTACAAGTAATAACGTGACCATTGGTTTGCGCTAATTGCTCTAAAAGTTTGAACCAACAGGTATAACCAACGGCGCCATAACGACTCTCCAAAATGGTTATCGTTTTCCGACTTGAAGCATCCGCATCGTGGGGAAAATAATCTACTGTTTGTTTTACTGGTCTTGGCATATTTATTTATCCTTTGATGGTCTGTGAGGTGAACTGATCATAAGATTCCTTCTGCAATAATCGTTCCTTTCTTTGCCTGGCTTTTTGGCCGCCTTTCCAACTCTGGAAACCTCCGCAATTTTTGGCGCACCATTATTTGCCCCTGGTAAAGGACTCCCGCGCCGCCTTGCCCGCATACCTCAAAAGGTAACCGGCGCGCCGGCGTGGTTTAGCCGGGTCATCCTTTCGCCCTTTTGGCCTGCCCAACTTTGAACCCTTGGCAATGGCCTTTGTCAGACCGATTTTGGTGTTTTGCGACTTCCGGTCACTTTCGTATTTGGCTGCCCATGCCGTAATCGCCAGGAAGATATCGCGCATCGGATTATCGGCAGCTGCCCATGGCTCTTTCATACTGACCACCTGGCAACCGCGCGCTTCAATGCGGTTAATCAGGCCGAACGTTCTGACCACACCTTCACGGCTCAATCGATCCAGCGCAAATATCAAGAAGATATCGAAATGCTTCTTGCCGGATTCGAGAGCTTCCAGGAATCTCGCCAGCTCATGTTGGTGCCCGCTTGACCATGCGCTTTCGGACTCCGTATAAATTGCGGTGATATCCCAGCCCTGGGCCCGGCAATAGTTTTCAATCGCCATCATCTGGTTTTGGGCATCCTGTTCTTCCGAACTCACCCTGGTATAGACTCCCACGGTTTTCACATCCTTACCGCCTCCTTGATCCCCATGCCATCAAAAACCAGCTGCTTGTTTCTTCTCGCCTCATCTAATGTCAGGGTGATGCTGGCTGACATCGATATCGGGCCTTTCTGAGCCGACATCTTTTGTGGTCCCTGAATTTCTACCATCCCACTGTCTTTACCCTTTCTTTTGCCGTTCTGTGGCACCCACCACGGTCTCCTGAAGTTACCCGATGCCCTTAAATCTTCCCGATCCCGGGTAAGTACCGCATTACAAGCTATGCAAAATCGGGGATCGGGGCTTTGCTCGGAATGTGGCATATCCGCAAGATGGATATAACACCAGAATGTTTCCGGACTGGATGCAATCAAACTGCCCAGGTTTGTTAAGTCACGATAATGCTCGATAACTGGCCACGACTGCGGTTTCAGCGCCGATATTGATGTCTTCATCAGTTTCTTTCGCTTCATATCCCTGTTCCCCGATTTTTCCTTAATTTTTAAGCCGGTCGTTTAGTCTCCTGGCAATATCGCATCCTGAGCATTATCCCTCCTGGCAAAAGGTTTGCTGCATCGGACACCATTCTCCTTTATGGAATTTGCTCAGGTCATCATGGAGGGAAGCGCCCATTTTGGCAAAAATCTCCCTAATTTCTTGCTCAATCCTTTCCATCCCCAAATGCCTGACTAATTCATTTCTACTGGAGCTGATGTAACCATTTGCAAAAATCAGACGTATGTTGAGGTGCTAGTTTGGCCAATGCGTCTTTTACTCCGGCAAGCGGCTCCTGCAGGTGGTACAATTTCAAAAATCTGTCTTTTAACTTCGCGGGCGACACTTCGCCACATCCTTTTTTCTGGAGTTCCTTGATGGTCTCGATGATCCATTGCTCATCAACCGCAGTATCTTGAATCCCAGCGGTGGTATCTGGTGGCATAGCAGGAGAATCAATTTGGTCGAACAGGATGTCGCCGTTGTCGGGTGTTGGCACTGTCTTTGAAACTGAGTTTGAAGTGGAAGAGTATTGTGCTTCCGACACGGTTAATTCTTGGCGGCCTCGTTTCATCAGTGCCTCGGCCACAGTATCGATGAAATCGCCAATAGTCTGGCCTTTGTCCATCCAATCTTGTTTAATCGACTTGATTTTGAGAAGTTGGCAGGCTTCGTCATGCCCCAGTCCCATTTCTTTCAGTCGGGCATAAACCTTGCTCCATTCGACCTCGTTATCTTTCATAAAGGGCTCTGGCAAGGTAAATTCCTCGGACCGGCTGGCGCTGCTATTTACAACTTCAAATTCAGCATCAGTGACCGATATACCGAACCGGTTAGGAAATGCTTCTCGTAAAGCCTTGGAAAGCGCGATCTTGCGGATCATTGCGGCTGGCCGGTCATCCCAAAAATCGGTTATTTGGCCATCCTGTGTTCGCTTGATATACTCCCGAAGATTGACCGCTGAATAGATCGGTTTATCCCTGTCTGCCCGCCACACTCTGGCCCATCCTCCGGTTAGTGTTTCTGCCTCATCAATCAATTCCCCCTCGTGGTAAACGCTGGCACCGTCTTTGGTCTTCCCTACAACTCCGGCCTGATGACCTTTGTAAGCCGCATTGTTTTCGGCTATTTTTAGATAACTCAGAACGGTAATGACGTAATAGGCCGGTTGCCCCGGATTCTTTATAAACAGGATTTCCTTACGCAACGGGTCCAATTGTTCTGCTTGACAGACATTGAGAAAATCAATAATCTCCAAATCTGTCAGCGAAGGCTCCCGACAGATTTCACGTCTGACTCTATCCATCGTTAGCACAAGGGGGGCATCCTTTGGTCTGCCGCGCATAACTGTGGCCTCGACTTTGGTTATTAATTTGCTTTCTGTTACCATTTTTTAACTCTCCACTTTTTTATTCCTTCGCTTTCGGCCGCTTTGGTATAATTAATCACCAACAAGATCGATGGCAGACGCACCAATCAGTTCCCGTTCAAAACGTCGGACGTTAAACTTCTCTTCGCCGAGAGTATTAATCATGATTCCAGTAAACACTTGAGCAATATGTTCGCCCACCTCAGTGCTGACGTCAATAAGACAACAGGAACCATCGTCGGGAATGTAATAGGCTACACCGCTCACCCTAACCCTCGGCTTGCCAAAAACACATTCGGCATTAAAGATCGCTTGGGCAATACTCTCCTCAATGAATTGGTGTGTGATATGTTCACGGAATTTGAAGTTGCAAAGTGTTTTCATGTTTGTCTCCCTAAACAGATATATGCAGTCGAATGTCAAAAGTGGCGGGCTTATTTTAATAATTTTTCAATCCTTTTTGTGAGAAGATTTCCTGGATCCTCTTTATCTCATCGCGAACCGTAGTCCGTGGTTTCCTCAAAATTTCCGCGATTCTCATAACCGGGTACTCTTGTTCGAGCAGCTGACAAATATCTCGTTGCAAAGGTGTTAAAGACTCAATAACAGCTTCAACATCCAGGTGAATTAAATGGTGGTCGGTAAGTGATTCAGGATCGATGAACATATCACTAGCCAAAGTCTCGTCCTCACCGCTAACTTCATCCAAAGACCCTGCCACATGAATGGTCTTGCGCTTATCCGACTGTTGCTCTCTGACTATCATCTGCAATCGGTTTTTTACTACTTTGAACATATAGGTGCGGATAGAAGCGCCTTTGCCTTCTTTGTAACTGGCGCGGCTGAGATACCAATGAATAAGACACTCCTGAAGCAAGTCTTCGAATTCGAAACCTTTAAGCCACGGATAATTTTTCTGAAATTTTATGATTAGACTTTTCGCTACTGCTATTTCCCATGAGGCAAAGAGATCTCCATAAAATAACCCCACCGGTCACACTCCCGCTTTTTTTGTGTGACTAGTAGGGTCTAAAAATAGGCTATCTCAGCAGAAAATGAGTGTCCATAACGGAGTCCTAACGGAGGTAATTGACATAGCTTTAATACCTCCGAATTTGGTAATTATTGTTAAGCAGTTGAGAAGGGTGTTAGCCGGTGGTAGAATACATTCGGAAATCATTAGTTTGGAGAATACCGGTAATGACCTTTGAAAGACCTCAGATTATCCGGCCACCCAGCGAGGCGAGTTCCTACTTCCTGCCGCTCACCAGTGGCTGTTCGAATAACACCTGCACCTTCTGCAATTATTACTACGGATCGAAACTGCAGATGCGGGAACTGGATGATGTTAAACGGGAGATCGATGCCCTGGCTCTTTATATTGGAAGTCAGTTACGCCTGCCATCAGTTCCGGATATCGTGTACATCATCGCCAGCCAGTGGGATGGTAAACGGATCTTTTTACAGGACGCCGATGCCCTGGTTTACCCTTTGCCAAGACTGATTGGAGCACTCGAATATATCAACCAGAAGCTTCCATTTGTGGAACGAATTGCGACATACGCGACCGCACAAGACATCCTGCGGCGAAGTCCTGCCGAATTGGCCAACTTAAAACGTCTCAAGCTTGATATCATGTATATTGGGTTGGAAAGCGGAGATGATGAGGTACTGAAAGCAATACACAAAGGAGTCAATTCAAAGCAACTTATAGAAGCCGTCAGAAGAGCCAAGGATGCGGGAATACAGACTTCGGTCACAGTTATTCTGGGACTGGGTGGGGGTGCTGGCAGCGAGAAGCACGCACTGGAGACGGCTCGTGTCCTCAGCTTGATGGATCCGGACTATGTCGGGGCCCTGACACTGACCTTGGTCCCCGGAGCTCCGCTGTACCACAGCTGGCAAAGGGGAGATTTCGTACCGGTCTCGGCGCTTCAATCATTGGAGGAGCTAGTGAAAATGATTGATAACTCCAACTTCACCAATTGTTACTTCAGTTCGATGCACGCCTCGAACTATTTTTCGGTGCGGGGAACCCTTTCGAGGGAAAAGAAACGTATGGTATCCGAACTCAAACATGTTATCGACAAAGGGGACAGTGCTCATCTTCGTCCGGAATACTTGAGAGGTCTCTAGCACGGTGCTGACTGTAATAGATAATCGGAATGATTCCAAAACACGGGAATTATTTAGACTACTAAGGCATGGTGGAGGAAGGCATATTAAGGATGTCTACGCATCATTTCATGATTTGTTTAATGCCAAGTCTTGAACTATACTTGGTTCAAACACGATAAATATTACTTGTGCAGGAGGAAATGATGGGAACAAAAGGAAGACATAATACAAAAAAGCCGAAACAGAGTCAAATGAAGAAGGATGAAGCGAAGAAAACCACGAAGTGAAAGTAACAAAGCACGCCGGTAAGAAAAACCATTGAGGATGGGCAATGTCTTGTACTTGGCTAAAATATCCTGGTTCTTTGTTGGTCATTTACGAAAGAGACTAAGAAACCTGTCTTCGTATTCAGGGAAAATATTCCACCGGTCAAGTTCGTCCTTCAAACTATCGGGGTCTATATCGCCGGCAGCAGCCTGAAGGAACAAACCCTCAATTCTGGCTCTGGCATCAGCGGGAATTCCCTTAGCATCCATTGTCATTAAACCTCTGGCGCTCATTTGCCTGGCATTATGGTCAACAGACCGTTGCGTCATCTCAAAAATAAATTTGATCAGGGCAATGTCCCACATTTCGTCCATGCCTTTGATAATGGTGGTCAGGGGGTCACTTCGTTTATCAATCTCTTCGTTCAACTTTGCCACCACTGCAAGCAGGTTATCCGAAACAATATTCATCTCTTTTGGCTCGTTACGATAGGCATATAATAGTCCGGCAACATTTTGCCCGTAGGTTTGGTTAAGAGAATCAAAATACCGGCGGGCATTATCACTGAATCCATCCAGAGAGGATAAATAGTGTGGGGTGACAATTCGAGGTTTTTCGGCAATGACTCGACCCTCTCTAACAACCGTTTCTTTGGTAGTGGGGATAAGCGCGGTGTAAGCCGGCTCGGTGACGAGATAATAATAGATATTGGTTGTCCCGAAGGTAGTCAAACTTTGTTTGGGCGCGCGAAGAATCTCAACTTGCTCTACGGCCTCTCGCATTTTCTCATCATCAAAATCCATTTGTTACCCTACTTTCCCCAAATAACTCAATTGATCGCCAGCAGAGCATGCTTGTAATCGGTGAGGTGCTGAACGTATTGTGCATCCAAACGCAACAGCGCCTTTCGCCACTCCTCCTGGAATTGAGGATGTTGTTCCACGTTTATGTCCATTTGGGCGTTAGTGCCGATTTGCTGTTGCACAGCTTGCTGGAGTTTCATTGCAAACTGCTCTTTCACCTGCTCGTAAGCCTCTTTTTTCTGCGCCTCACCCTGTTCGGCATAATGGTTAAAGATATATCTGATTTTACTAAAGACATTCTCTACAGCAGTTTTGTCTTTCTTGATCAGTTTGATGCCGTCCATGGCTTTCCGATTGTTTTTCTTTACAGCATCATTCTTCGGCAGGTCGATGTTCCTGATCAGAATCGCTGAAACGCCCTGCAAGACGTATTTTTTCTCTTGTTCACTGTACTTGCCCAATTCAGTCGTCATATTGGCATCATCTTTCATATATTTTCCGGCGAGTTGTTCACCTTTTGGAACGAACTTCCATTTCAGACGCTCTTCTTCGGAGGCAGGTTCAATATCCTTAATCTTCTCCATCGCTATTTCAAAGGCGCTCTTAACATCAGTCATCGCTTATCTCCTTTGTTGGGGTTGTTTTCGAGGAGTAATCGTCTTCTCATTTAAATTATACAGAATAACCGGCTGACCATAAAGATTTTAGTTTGCTGTGGCGTTTATGATTAGGGCATATTTAAGCAAGAATTGAGATCATCGCAGAAGTTGTCATCCAAGTGCCTTCTTATTATTGATATGAACGGGCAAACAGTGGTCATCTCCGATTGGTACAATAAAGTAGGTTAATGATTAGGGAAGGAGATTCAACATGGATACTGCAGAACTAACCAAGCTAATTAAGACTCGTCGATCTATTCGGCTGTTTCAGGATAAGCCGGTATCGGAGGCTCTTTTGGTGCATGCCATTGAAACAGCAACATGGGCTCCTAATGGGGCTAATTCCCAGAATTGGCATTTCTTTATAATCTTGGATAAGAAGTTAATCAAAGGTGTCGCGGATGCCATACAGGCAGATGTGAAAATCATGAAGTCGTGGCCGGAAATGGCCAATGTCG
>Ga0208190_1000838_pt1 | contig 11846 bp, 17 predicted proteins | sample June2015DPH_13_1_FD_184708 | JGI IMG/M metagenome (GOLD analysis project Ga0208190, IMG submission 184708) | Peatland microbial communities from SPRUCE experiment site at the Marcell Experimental Forest, Minnesota, USA - June2015DPH_13_10... | ecosystem: Environmental > Terrestrial > Soil >... | reverse complement strand
GGGTTTGGGTTCGTGATACCCACCCTAAACGCAAAGTGCGCGTTTAGGATGGGGCACCCATTCGTTTGCGGAGTGGGAAGGGTGGGTTTGGATTCGGGCTATCCCATGTCTCAGAATCGAGACATGGGGCACCCGATGTTTGCGTGTTTTCGAGCAGATGCGGCACGTCGCCGCTATGTCCTCGGCCGGCGGCAATGACTGATATACTGAAGATTCGGCAACGTGATAGCGCGTGACGCTGTGCGCGCTCCGGCGGCTCAAGCCGCGCCCGAAAACATTCGAAGATCTGGAGTTGGACGATGGCACAAATTTGCGATATCTGCGGCAAAGGGCCGCGCTTTGGCAATAACATTTCGCACGCGCACAACATTACGCGGCGGCGCTGGAACGTGAATCTGCAGGCAGTGAAGGCGATGGTGAACGGCGCGCCGAAGAAGCTGCGTGTGTGCGCGAGCTGCATCAAGAGCGGAAAAGTCGCGAAGGCTTGATTCGCTCCCCATCCCGCTGAGACGCGCGGATTGGGAGCGAACTCATTTTCGAGGATCAATGAACCCCGTCCCGGAAGGACGGGGTTTTGTTGTGCGCGAGTGCGAGTGAGCGAAGATTTGAGCGATCCCACCCTTGCGGCAAAGGCAATGACGCCGTGCCCGGCCGAGATGGGGCACCCACATTTCGGCTTGCCGGCGAGCTATTTCTGTTTGGCGGTGAATCACTCGCCTTCGCGGGTGAAGTTGAGCGAGGCGGAGTTGATGCAGTAGCGCAGGCCGGTGGGACCAGGGCCGTCGGGGAAGACGTGGCCGAGGTGCCCGCCACAACGGGCGCAGGTGACCTCGACGCGCCTCATGCCGTGGCTCCTGTCCTCGTGCTCAGTGACGGATTTGGAGCCGGCGGGGATCATGAAGCTGGGCCAGCCGCAGCCGGAGTCGAACTTGGCGCCGCTCATGAAGAGCAGCGCGCCACATGCGGCGCAGTGGTAGTTGCCGGTTTCGTGATTCTCCGTGAGGAGGCCGGTGAAGGGCCGCTCAGTGCCTTTTTCGCGCAGCACATGATACTGCTGCGGCGTGAGAAGGGTTCGCCACTCGGCGTCGCTACGGACGATTTTCGGCTCGGAATCGCTTTTTGAATCGCTCAACTTAACCTCCTACGGGACGGTGAACCGTGCGCCGATCGTGCATGAGCCGCTCGCCACGCACGGGTCATCGATCCACAGCCTAATCATATTCGGTGAGCAGGCGGGTCAGACTTCGGCGACAACTTCGATTTCGACGAGCATATTGCGCGGCAAGCGGGAGACTTCAACCGTGGAGCGCGCGGGGAAAGTGTCGCTGTCGGCTCCGAAGTAAGACGCGTAGACCGCGTTCATCGCAGCGAAATCGTTCATGTCTTTGAGAAAGACGGTGGCCTTGACCACCTGGTCAAGACTGCTGCCGGCGGCCTCAAGAATGGCCTTGAGATTCTCGAGAGCTCGCGCGGTCTGTTCCTTGATTCCGCCTGGGACCGCCTGGCCGGTGACCGGATCAAGAGCCACCTGCCCGGCGGTGAAGACGAGGTTTCCTACACGCACGCCTTGGGCATAAGGGCCGATCGCGGCAGGCGCGCCGTCGGTGGTGATGTTCGAGCGACTCATGGGTCGATTCTATGACGATAGGCAGGGGATGACTCGAGGAAAATTGTGCAGAGAGGAAACATGGTTCGAGCGCCGGATGGCGTGACCCATGAAATGCGATTGGGGCAATTTCCAAAGGAAATTGCCCCAATGCCGGCGGGATGCCCTGTTGAGCGAGGGCTAGCCGTGGAAAGCGGCCGTGAGACCACCACCAATGGTCATGACCAGCAGCCAATAGGCGGCGTTTATGGCAAAGAGGTTTGCGCGGCGGTTCTCGGCAATGTGCTGGGTAAAGAGCGGCGGCGCCATAAATCCAACCCAGCAGATGATGCCAAGCTTGGCGCCCCCCGTGAAGGTGATGGCCCCGGCCCAACCCACGACGTGCGCAATCACAAACGTGAGGAGCAGGCAGGCGATAAACGAGCAGACCATGGTCATGGCGCCGTTTTTGGGCTTGTTGGTCTCGGAAAAGCCGGCCAACAACATCCAGGACTTGCGGAAAACGAGCCCATACCAGAGAGCTCCAAGGAGCCATTCGATCACGGCCGCAATCACGATAATCGTGATGGCGTGCGTGGAAAGCATCATCGCGAACAGAAACGCGGAGTAAGTGACAACGTGCATTCTTGAATCCTCCACTACCGGATTAAGGTTCGGCTCCCACGTGCAAAAGCCCCAAAGACGCGGTTCCCCGCCGGCCAATTTGGCAGGAGTCGCCGCAATCACGATGCGGCATGCGGGGAAGCGATGTCAAGGGGTTTCAGGGGTTGCGCGCAGAAGTGGTAACTAACACAGACGAGTTACAGATGAGATCCCAAAGACGCTAGCGGCGCTTGAGCGCTTCAAGCTCATCGAGGGTGCGCGGCCAATCGGCACCGAGCAAGCGCGAGAGGCTGCGATCGGCGAGGACTTTGCCGCCGGTTTGGCAGGTGGCGCAATAGTTGGTTTCATTGTCGGCGTAACGGATGCGCTGGATCGGGTTGCCGCAACGCGGGCAGGGCTTGCCGAAGCGGCCGTGAACAGCCATCTCAGGACGGAACGCGGTGACGCCCTCAGGGAATTTTTGTCTGGCTTCGGAGGAGAGGCGTGCGATCCAAAGCTCTAGCGTGGATCGCGTGGCGTCGAAGAAGCGCTGCCACTCATCGGGCGTGAGCTTGTGAGTGAGCGCGATGGGAGAGAGGCGCGCGGCGTGAAGAATCTCGTCGGAGTAGGCGTTGCCGACTCCACTGATGAGGCGCGGATCGGTGAGGGCGCGCTTGAGGGTGCGGTTCTCCTGGGTGAGCGCGGCGCGGAAGCCGTCGAGATCGGCGGAAAAGATTTCAACGCCGCCGGGATCGATGTCGCGGAGAGCCTGCTCGCCGCGGAGAAGGTGAAGTGAGGCGCGGCGCTTGGAGCCGGCTTCAGTCAGCACGAGGGTGCCGTCCGAAAAATCAAGGGCGAGAAGTGCCTGCCTGCCGGAAAGTTTGGCGTGCGGCGGCCGCCAGTGGAGACGGCCGGCAATCATGAGATGAATGACGAGCCAAAGATTTTCCTGGCTTTGGTTGGGAGCGTCACTGATGCCGATTGCGATGCGCTTGCCGATGCGGCGGAGTTCACGGACGGTGCGGCCCGCAACGGATTCGATGGGAGGGTCGGCGGTGCGGAGAACGAAGACGCTGTGCAGGCGGACGCGTTCGAGCGTTTGGCCGACAATGCGCGGCTCGAGCGCGGCGATGTAGGCCGTGATGTCGGGAAGCTCCGGCATTGCTAACAGGTTGCAGCGAATGAGCTGGCCAGCGCAACGAATTTCTTTCGCTGGCTTACGACAGGATTGTGTTGTCGATCAGCCGCGTTGAGCCGACGTACGCGGCGACGGCGAAGAGCGTGCCGGGGACAGCGGTTTCGACGGGCAACAAAGTGGACCAATCGACGAGGACGATGTAGTCGATGCGGACTTCGGGCTCCGCGGCGAAAGTTTGACGGGCGGCTGCGGCAAGGGCGCCGGCGCGGCGCTCGCCATGGGCGACGAGCGATTCGATGCAGCCGACGGTGCGGCTGAGCGTGAGGGCCTGCGCACGCCCGGACGAGCTGAGGTAGGCGTTGCGCGAGCTGACGGCGAGGCCGTCGGGATCGCGAACGATGGGACAGACGACGATTTCGGCAGCGAGGCGCAGATCGGCCACCATGCGGCGCAGAACGGCGACCTGGGCCGCGTCTTTCTGGCCGAAGAATGCGCGATCGGGCTCGGCGGCGATCAGTAATTTGGCGACGACGGTGGCAACGCCGCGAAAGTGGCCGGGGCGGGATGCACCATCGAGGCGATCGGCGAGGCCGGGAACTTCGACAAATGTAGATTCGGGGCCGTTGGGGTAGAGCTCGTCTACGTCGGGAGCGAAGAGCACATCGGCGCCTTCTCGCTCGGCGAGAGCGCAGTCGGCGTCGAAGGAGCGGGGATAGCGTGCATAGTCCTCGTTGGGGCCGAATTGTGTGGGATTGACGAAGAGGCTGACGGCGACGTGGGTGCACGTGGCACGGGCGGCGCGGATGAGCGAGGCATGGCCCGCATGGAGCGCGCCCATGGTGGGCACGAGGCCGATGGTGTTGCCGGGCGTAGAGCGGACCGCGCGGGACCAATGGCGAAGCTCATTAACGGTACGGAGGATCTGCATCAGGGTTCAGTTCGCCCAATCCTCGAACGCGTCCCGATTCACGACAGCCTCATCGGAATCGAAATCGGCGCCAGCAGCGGACACGCCCATCGCCTGTCGGCCAGCGGCACCCGTCGCCATACGCGCGGGCAGATGATAGCTCTCGGCGTCCGACGGGAAGGCGCGATGCTCCACGTCTTCGCGATAGCGCTCGATGGCGGAGCGGAAGAGCGCGGAAGCGTCAGCGTAGTGGCGGACGAATTTGGCCGGCGGCGCGAAGGTGAGATTCACGAGGTCGTGGAAGACGAGAATCTGGCCATTGCAATCGGGACCGGCGCCAATTCCGATGGTCGGTACGGACAGCTCGGCGGTGATGGCTGCGGCAGCCTCGCGGGGAACGCCTTCGAGCACGATGGCGCCTGCGCCGGCACGAGCAAGCGCGAATGCGTCGGCCTGAAGCTCGAGCACGGCGTCGGCGGTGCGGGCCTGCACGCGATAGCCGCCGAAGCGATTGACGCTTTGCGGAGTGAGGCCGAGATGGCCGACGACAGGAATCTCAGCGTCGACAAGGGCGCGGACGAGCTCGACGCGTGGGCCCTCGATTTTGACGGCTTCTGCACCGGCTTCCTTGACGAATCGAACTGCGTTGGCGACGGCGTCGGCGATCGAGCCGTGATAGCTGCCGAATGGCATGTCGGCGACAACGAGAGCGCGGCGGACAGCGCGGCGGACGGCACGGGTGTGGTGGAGCATTTCGTCGACAGTAACGGAGAGCGTGTTTTCCTGGCCAAGGACGACCATGGCGAGCGAGTCACCGACGAGGATGAGGTCGACACCGGCCTCGTCGACGAGACGCGCGGTAGGGTAGTCGTAGGCGGTGAGCGCGGAGATGGGCTTGCCCTGGCGCTTCATTTCGCCGAGGGCGGGCATGGTGACTTTGGGAAGAGAAACGCTGGACGGCGTGAGGGGCGCGCCCGCGGAAGATGGGTTGATGCTCATCATGGGCTCCAGTGCCGCTCCGAAGACTCAGGATGCGACCCGAACAAATCCAGTATACGCCGCAGATTCCCCGACGGAAACAGCGCTATCGAACAGCTTCTTCCAAGTTGTATAAGGGTGAGAGCGGGGAGCGAGCGCGAATCCGAACCGCCCTTAAGCTGCCCGGCGCCGCGGAGGAAAGAATGGCCTACGATCTGGCGATCGTGCTGCCCACGTTCAACGAGAGCGGGAATGTGGGCCCGATTGTCGATCGGCTGGAGGGTGCGCTGAGGGGCATCCGCTACGAAGTGATTTTTGTGGACGACGATTCGCCCGACGGCACTGCCGATGTGGTGCGGCGGCTGGCGGAGCGGCGCGACAACGTGCGCGTGCTGCAAAGGATTGGCAGGCGAGGGCTGGCGTCGGCGTGCATTGAGGGGATTCTGGCGGCCGCAGCGCCTTATGTAGCGGTGATGGATGCGGACATGCAACACGATGAGGCAGCGTTGCCGGAGATGCTGCGCCGGATTCGCGAAGAGAATCTCGATCTGGTTGTGGGTTCGCGCAACATGGCCGGCGGCAGCATGGGCGAGTTTACCAGGTGGCGCGTGAAATTGAGCCACATGGGCAAGCGGCTTAGCCTGATGGGCGTCGAACACGAGCTCAGCGATCCCATGAGCGGTTTCTTCATGGTGCGCGTGTCGACTTTCGAGAGGTTTGCTCACCGGCTTTCGGGGATCGGCTTCAAGATTCTGCTGGACATCGTGCTTTCGGCGGGGCCAGGACTGAAAATGGGCGAGGTGCCTTACTGCTTCAGGCAGCGCGAGCATGGCGAAAGCAAGCTCGACATGCTGGTGGGTCTGGAGTACTTCGAACTGCTGGTGGATAAGCACCTGGGGAACGTGGTGAATGTGCGCTTTGTGCTCTTTGGAATGGTGGGAGCGCTGGGCGTGGGAGTGCACCTGCTGATCTTGAGTGGGCTGTTACGATTTGCGGGTTTGAGCTTCGCCACAGGTCAGGCAATTACTACATTTATTGTAATGATTTTGAATTTTGTCTTGAATAACTCCGTGACCTACCGCGATCGGCGGCTGCGCGGATGGAGATTTTGGAGCGGCCTGATCACGTTCTGCCTGGCTTGCGGGTTGGGCGTGGCGGCGAACGTGGCCATCGCAAGCGAGGCGTTCCGCCGCGGAGTTCCGTGGGTGTTGGCGGCAGTGACGGGCCTGCTTTTCACCGCGGTTTGGAATTACGGCGTGACGTCAATGACAACGTGGAGGCAGGAGCGGCGCTCGAGCGAAAAGCGCGCCAAGCAGCGGATGGAGGCGGGCGCGTTGCAGGCAGGCCGGCAGGGCGACGGAAAGATGCCGGCAAAGACGATTTGAAAAACAGTGGTTAGTGGTTAGTGGTTAGTGGCTGTTGGTTCGAGAGACGGGCGGCTGGGCGGTGTTTGTGTTGCCTGCGCAAGTGGCGCTGCCGCATGGTGGGAAACAGGATGATTACTCCGATTACAACCGGGATTTATGCAGGACTGGGCGCGGCCGCGTGTGCCGGCGCGGCGTGGGGAGCGTACGCTTATGCCTCGCTGTGGCCGGGTTCGCGGTTATTCGGCGCGGGGCTCACTGCGCCGGAACGTCCGGGCGAACTGGCGCTGACCTTCGACGACGGGCCGAATGCAACATGGACGCCGAAATTGCTGGACGTTCTGCGGAGCCATGAATTGCACGCGACGTTTTTTCTCGTGGGCGCGCGCGCGAAAGCGGAGCCGGAACTGGTGCGGCGGACAGTGGGGGCCGGACATTTGATCGGAAATCACTCCTGGGACCATCGAAACCTGGCGCGGAGCTCTTCGGACGTTATTCGAGAAGAATTAGGGCGCACGCAGGACGTGCTGGAGCAGATCACCGGTAAGGCGGTGAAGTTTTTCAGGCCGCCTTACGGAGCGCGGCGGCCGGCAGTGTTTCGTATTGCGCGCGAGATGGGTCTGAAACTGGTGCTGTGGAACGCAATGACCTCGGATTGGAGCGATCCTTCGGCGGACCGGATCGCGTACAAGTTGGCGGAGAGGATCGACCGGCTGCGGCAGAGGGGCCGCGCGACGAACATCGTGCTGCACGACGGCGGTCATGGCGACCCGGCAGCAAACCGGGCGGCGTCAGTGGGCGCGGCGGAGAGGCTCATTGAACGGTACAAGGCGACGCACCATTTTGTGACGCTGGATGCGTGGGTCTGAGGGCGCGAATCAGCTCTTGTGCAGCGACGCGAATGCCGTGCGGGCGGCGGCGATGGTGGCCTTGACCTCGACGTCTCGGTGGGCAGTCGAGATGAATGCAGCTTCGAATTGCGAGGGCGGGAGCCAGATTCCACGATCGAGCATCGCGCGATGGAAGCGACCGAAAGCCTGGGTGTCGCTGCGCGCGGCGCGAGCGTAGTTGGTCACGGCGCCTTTGGTAAAGAACCATGTCCACATGGAGCCGACGCGGTTGGTGGTGAGCGGGATACCGGCGCGGAAGGCCTCGGCGGCGACACCTTCGGCGACAGCTTTGGACGTTGCTTCAAGCCGCGGGTAAACTTCACGTTCGTGTTTCTGTAGATAGCCGATGGTCGCGATGCCCGCGGCCATGGCGAGCGGATTGCCGCTGAGCGTTCCGGCTTGGTAGACAGGCCCCAAAGGCGAGACCAAATCCACAAAAACGCGCTTGCCGCCGAAGACGCCGACGGGAAGGCCTCCGCCAACAATTTTCCCCAGTGTCACGAGATCGGGATCGAGCCGGTAGAGCTGGCAGGCGCCGCCGAGGGCGACACGAAAGCCGGTCATAACTTCATCCACAATGAACAGCGCGCCGTGGCTTGAAGTGAGTTTGCGCAGAGCAGACAAAAAGCCGGGCGCGGGCGCGATGCAGCCGGCGTTGCCGACGATGGGCTCAACGATGACGGCGGCGATGGCTTTGGGGTGAGCGGCGAAGGCGGCTTTTAGAGCTTTGAGGTCGTTGTAGGGCAAGGCGAGGGTGAGGCGGGCAATCTCCTTCGGCACACCTGCTGAGCCGGGGATGCCGAATGTGGCCACGCCGGAGCCGGCTTTGACGAGAAGGCCGTCGGCGTGGCCGTGATAGCAGCCCTCGAATTTGACGATGAGCTTGCGGCCGGTAACGGCGCGGGCGAGGCGGATGGCCGACATGGTGGCCTCGGTGCCCGAGCTGACGAAGCGCATCTTTTCGATGGTGGGATAGCAGGCTGCGATGCGCTCGGCGAGATCGGCCTCGGCTGCTGTCGATGCGCCGAAGCTGGCGGAGTTGCGCGCGGCACGCTCGATGGCCTCGACGACCGGCGGAAAGGCGTGGCCGAGGATCATCGGACCCCATGAACCGAAGTAGTCGATGTAGCGATTGCCGTCGGCGTCGATGAGGTAGGCGCCTTTAGCGCGCTCGATGAATGGCGGCGCACCGCCTACCGCGCGAAAGGCCCGTACAGGCGAGTTGACGCCACCGGGGAAGAATTGCTCGGCGCGCTGGTGGAGCGCCTGGGAGCGGGCGTGATTTTGTGCGCGAATTTTGGCGCTTCGAATCCTGGCGCACATGGTGGCTTCAGTATAGAAGGCCAGTGGCGGCACGGCAGCCGCGTTGAACCGCATTGATTCGAGCGCGGCAATTCGTGGAGTGGTAACGAATTGAATGGAACCGGCGGCCGGATTTCATAGCGCATTGTGCTTCTTGGCGACGGCGGCCTTGGCGGCGATCACTACGCCGAAGGTTTCAAGAGCGACGGCGATACCGAAGATTACGCCGCGGAAGAAGTCTTTCCAGTCGGTGCCTGGGTGGGGGAGGGGCGTCGAGATCCGGGGCCAGGTAACACCGATCGTGAGGAGCGACAAGCCGGCAACAATGAATGCCATGGCGACGGGGATCATCTTCTCGGGAGAGTCTTCGAGTTTGCGGAAAATCATGGTTGGGTTTTCCTTTCGCTAAACAGGACAGCGTACGTCGATTGCCGGGCGGTCGGCGGAGACGGGTTCAGGTCCGGCGCGCTCTAAATCCCGTCTGGGCGGCAGCGGCGCGCGGCGCGCAGGCAGAAGAGGTTGATGGTGACGGAAAGGCCAAGGAAGAATCCGCAAAAGGCATCGAGCCAATTGTGATTGAGGGTGATGGACTCGCGGAAGATCCATGGCGTCAGGCCGAGTACAAGAGAGAAGTTTGCGAGCTGCAACAGGCGGCGGTGTTTCGAATCGAGGCGGCGATACAAAGCGTGCATGGAAGATTCTCCTTTTCGAGCTCAGTGGTTGAAGCGACACGACGAGAAGCGGATTCAATCGTGCGCAGGTTCGTCGCCTGATCGCATTGCACGTTTGGCGTAGATACGGGCAAGTTGGAAGACCACCAAGACGTCAATGGAGGTTCCAATCCCCGCACAAACACCGCGGCACAGGTCGTCGGACGCAGCCGTCAGATGGACCAGCGACAACAGCGATTGCGGCCAGCCGAAGGCGCTGGCGAGGTCGACCTGAGCAACGAGGAGCAGGGCAATGAGAACCGGCAAAGATTTCTTCGGATTGAAAGAGTCAAACGCAAACATTGAAATTCCTTTCCAGTTGACGGTGGCGAAGCAGGCACAGCAAAAGCGTCTCCGGCGAATCTAGTTTTTGAAGCTGTACCAGCGCACGAGTGCGATTTTTGTCAGGCCCATTGCATAGATGACGGCAATCAGATCCCAAGGCACGCGGTGCTCGACCAGCAGTTGATATTCAAGTATCCCGAAGGCGATGAGCACACCGATGATGGCCGCGGCGCTGGTTGAGCGGCGTTGATGCTCGCGAGACCGCTCGTCGGCGACCTGATCGAGCATAAGAATGCGGTTGAGGATGGGATGGGTCATGATTGGTTCTCCAACTGGAAGATTTGGTCGGTGGAACAGGAGAAGATGCGTGCGAAGGTGAGCGCCAGCTCCAGCGAAGGCACGTAGCGGTTGCGCTCGATGGAGTTGATGCTCTGCCGGGAAACGCCTGCGACCTGGGCCAGCTGCTCCTGGGTCCAGCCGAGAGCGATGCGAAGCTCCTTGACGCGGTTTGTGATGGTCTGAGGCACTGTTTGTTGTGGCCCGCTCCATGTAAAGCTGACTTTCCAACCCAGAGTAGCCCGGATTGGTTTCGATGTCAAGCCGACTTTCCATTTTTTCTTTAAGAGGTCCGATTCGCGCAAACGGGTGCCATTCGGGAGAACCCCACGGCCCCTGGCCCCACAGCAGGAAGCAATTTGCCCACTAGTTCGGAGGGATTCTTGCGTTGCGGCAGTCCCAATATCGCGTTATCCTCAATGACAAAATCCATGCGCGAGCGAATTCCTGCGAAGGGAGCCGTGAAAATGAAGAAGATATTTGCTGCCTCCATTCTGCTTTGTTGTTTGGCGGTACCTGCCCAAGCCCCTACCGTTATGTGTCCCGTTCACCACGTTCCGGCCTACATTACAGGACAGACTCAGAAGGATGGGGAGGGGCGCACGACTGCTTGGCAATACTGCCACGGGACCGGATCAGACCAGCATTGCTTCTGGGGTCACGACTAATGGACAAACCCGAGCCAACCGAACGTCAGAAATTTGACGCCGTGATGTATCAGCAAGCCGATCCTAGACCGGAAATCGCGCAAAAAGAGAAACATGAGTTTAGAGCATTTTGGGTTTTGGGTGCCCCGCTCGGCTTGGTGGCGGCATTTGCCCTCACGGTAGCCACGAACATGGGAACCCCCGCGTTCTTTATCGCTTGGCTCGTATTCGCCGTGATTATCGGAGGTTTCTTTAGTTCAATGTCCGGCGCCAAGGGGTCGTCCAAATAATGGTAGAGTGATTGCACCCTCCGCTGTGGTAGCAGGGAGAGCGATGAGTTAGTTAATTTGTCAATTCACCGAACGGAGTCTAACCATGACTTCACTGCTTACCGGGTTGGGTGCGATTATCGCGGCTCTCCATATCCGGAGTTTCAAACTGTCCGTAACAATCAAACTCAACTGTCAATAAACCCGCGTCCCCGGCCCCAAGCCGGGGCGCGGCTTTCCACTATTCGGAGTTTGTGGGGGATTGAAATATGGCATGGTTCTCGTTGAAAAATCACCCAACTGTCCAGTTGGTTTCAGCGGCCAAGCGTGGGATGCAAGAACGAGAGCGGGAAAAGGATATGAAAGAATACTGGCCGTTGTGTCTCCTTACAGCAAACGGAGACCTAAAAAACGCACGAAAGGCCTTTGAGACATATGCCCTCGCTAAACCCGCATGGCGGGCTCTTGGGCCATACATGATTCGACTGCACATTGCTGACCTAACCCCTGAGGGCTTTAAGAGGGGCAGCGCGGTTAAGGGAGTGGACGACCAGTTCTAGCTCAAAATCCGCTCGTTGCATCCCGCGCAGGAGTGGCCGGTCCCAGGTGCCGCTCAGCTGGATGATTTGTGGGAAATGGCCTCGATGATTGCTGCTAGAATTCTGCTTTCCGGCTCCTCTCGGCCGAACCCATACACTGATAAGAAAGCCCAGGCCGTGGCCCAAGAGAATGCACCGAAAACCGTGACTTACGCAGACGCCGGGGTGGACCTGCGCAGCGCCGACCACGCCAAGGAGCGCATCAAGTACCTGGCGCAAAAGACGTTTAACCG
>Ga0208190_1000834_pt1 | contig 11908 bp, 13 predicted proteins | sample June2015DPH_13_1_FD_184708 | JGI IMG/M metagenome (GOLD analysis project Ga0208190, IMG submission 184708) | Peatland microbial communities from SPRUCE experiment site at the Marcell Experimental Forest, Minnesota, USA - June2015DPH_13_10... | ecosystem: Environmental > Terrestrial > Soil >... | reverse complement strand
TTGGGTCCCGACTTTGTGCCCTTATTTCTTTGCTAAGTCAGTGGAGAGGGCTGTCTAATTTATATGCACAGTAAAATATAATCAGGCGTCCTTGGGACCATGCCGTGGGATTCGGGCTCAGCATGGTCACCTCTTATACCGCTTGTGCATGCGCCGGCTTAGCAGGTCGATAAGTTTAGCGACTTCTCAAACTCCCGCATTTCCCTTTCCAATACGATTAAGGCAGTTAATCTGTGCTGTATATCGTTATCATCCAGAGCTACCCTTTCTCTCTCAATTTCATCAAATAGTTCCAATGCTTTCTCAGGGGTAGCATATTGAAGCTTAATGAGAAAAAGTTAATCCGGAAAATATTTCCCCAGACCCCTTGACACGTATACGTAACCCGTATACACTGTCCACTACACCGAAAGAGCATGGCGAAGCTGAGGATCTCGTCGTTAAGCATTTTCTGCAGACTTTAGCCGAAATCGCCCTGGCGGTGGCATCGAGAAAAGGTAAAGGGGTTAAGCAATGAAAGCAGTGGCTTATGTCAGAGTTTCAGACGCGTCCCAGATCGAGGGGCACTCTCTGGATGCCCAGGAGCGGCTCTTCCATGAACTATGCAAAAACCGGGGCTGGGAGCCATTGCATATTTACCGCGAAGAAGGGAAATCCGCCCACGTCGATGCCATTGCCCGCCGCCCAGTGTTTCGGAAATTGCTTGATGACGTTACCCGCCATGAATTTGATGTCGTCGTCGTCCATACCCTGGACCGGTGGTCTCGGAACCTCAAAATTACATTGGAGTCCCTCACTATACTGGGGAAACATAACGTCGGGCTGGTCTCCATTGCCGAAAACATCGACTATTCCCGTCCGGAAGGGATGCTCTTCACCCAGATGCTGGGGGCTTTTGCCCAGTACTACTCATCCGCATTAGGTACCCATGTTAAGAAAGGTCTGGAGCAGCGTGCATTAGAGGGGAAACATACCGGCGGGATACCATTCGGCTATGAGTCCTGCTGGATTAACAATGACAAGGGAGAAAAACAACTCCGCTGCCAGCCGGAACATCCCGGTGGTATTCATGTCCACCAACAAGAAGGGGCCGCGGTTACCGAATTATTCGCTGCCTATGCAGGGGGCAGTGCCACATTGAGCCGGTTAGCCGCCTGGCTGAATGGACAGGGCTTGCGGACTCGCAACATGCACCGGCTGCCGGATGCCTCAGGTAACCTTGTCTCGGGACCCAGGATCTTTACCACCGCCTCTGTCAGAGGGATACTGCATAATCCTTTCTACATGGGTAAAGTCTCCCATAAAGGCAAACTGATTCCGGGACTGCATGTCGCACTGGTTACGGAAGATGTCTTCGACACTGTCCAAACCACCCTGAAGAAAAATAGCGGCAGGTCCGAGACCTTGCAGGCGGGGCCCGCCCGGGAGTATCTGCTCAAGGGTATTGTCCGGTGCGCTTACTGTGGCATGCCGATGTGGTCGCAAACCTATTACAGCGGCCAGAGCTATTACCGGGAGCATAAGGCCTCCCGCAGCCATGGGGTTTGTCCTTCTGCCGGGGGTGCTATCGCCTGTCACCTGATCGATGACCAGGTAAGGCAGCTGGTGGGAGCCATTGAACTGGGGCCGCGGTGGCTGGAGGAAGTATTGGCCATTATCAGTTTGAAAGATGAAGTAAATCGGGTCAAGGACCAGCGGGGGGCCGTCATTGAAAAGCAACGGCGGATGGGAAAAGCTTACGTCGACGGCTTATTCCCTGATGGGGAATACCAGCGGCAGAAGAAACTGCTGGAAATGGAGCTGGAATCGCTGGTGGTACCGGCTGCCAACGCCGCTGAAGAAGCGGGCAACCTGATCAATAACCTTAAAAACCTCTGGGCTGAGGCCAGCATGGAAGAGCAGCGGAAACTCCTGCTGACCATGCTGGATGCGGTCTATATTGATGCCAAGAAGACCAGATCAATAGTAGCCATCCGGCCCAAGCCGCCTTTCAAACCTATTTTCCAGGTCGCGGTAACCAAAGAAGGATCGGATATCCGTATCATTAACGAGCCTCTCCAAGGCTCGCCCGTGTTTCTGGTGGAGACGGGGGAGAATCTAACTGCACGGGAAACACGAAATATCCCAATTTGGGCGAATAATTGCTTTGAAGCAAAACCACTTGAGCAGATTTATTGTAAATAGGTCGGATTTCTTGATCCCCCTTCACAGTGGATATCCGATCTTTTCAAAAATAAACTTTCCAACAATTAAGATCCAAAAGAGTCACTGTCATATTTTTCTCCGATCCCTGGCGCGTATACATTTCACGTATACACGGTGATTACAAATATCATGCCTTACCACGTCACAAAAGGATATTCCGATCATCGATATGGAGGTTCCATCAGACCGTATAAAAATTGCCGCCGGAACAAAACAACTCTGGATGCGAATAGAAATCTTTAATTCGGCCTCCACCGCATTCGCTACATTAGATCGCGATATCGTTAGTTCTGAAAGTATTGGTGAAACGACACTCACCGAATTACGGACCATGATATGGCGCAAATATCCGGTAAAAGCGCGACAATGGTTACAGAATTATTTCAACACCGTACATGTTATCCACACGTTTAACATATTTCCCGACCGGATGAACAAAGATGACTGGGTATTGTTGGGTGGAGTTCAGAATATTTTAAAATATTCTTTACGCGGTATTAAGCAAGTCGATAAGGAAGGGTTTTACAATGAATCCGGCGATTACATCCTGTATCAAATGTACGAAAATGCAAACGGCAGCAATGTGGTTGTGGTTACTATTCTGACAAAATTACACAAAAAAGCTCAAGGTGGCGCTCTCGTGAAGCCTCATTTCTGAATCTGCTAGCTTCACCCACAGACAGCAAACAACTCACTAACTTCCACTCAAATATCTCCTATTGTCTCAAAATGTTGTAGCGTCTTTTGTTGCGTTTTTGTTTCCCGAATATCTCCAAAAATAGTTTCAAATTATTGACTTTTTTTAACTATGTCATTTTAGTAAATCCGGTGACTGAGGTTGCTTTGGCAAAACAATTCAGGATTTATTATGATGTTATCTGGGGACGAAATTCTAAATAAGAAAAGGTGTATTCAGAAGTCGTGGAAAAGAAGGAAAAACGAAAGAGGAATGAGGGATCTAAAGCTGCCCAAACGACAGCTATTTCATTGGCATTCATTTTTGTCTTCGTTTGCGTTATTTTGGTTACAGGAGAACTCTCTAAGCTTAATGGCTTTGGATTGTTGGCTCGACATGAGAAGACGGTAATCAACTCCGAGTTTGCCGTTTTTTCTATCTTCCTCGTTGAATTCATCGGCAGAGCCATCATTCAAGCTTTCAAGAGACGCGGCAATGAGCCGGCCGGACACAACATCCGGTCTATCTTGAGAGGCGTAGTCTATATTATTCTAGCAATAGGCATTGTTTCTTCTTTATCTTCAGACCCCGGATTAGCTATTGGCATAGGCGCAGTAACCGGTGTTGTTATTGCATTTGCCACTCAAAACTTGGTGGGTAATATCGTCGCTGGTGTGATGCTCGCGATTGTCCGTCCCGTGAGAATTGGGGACGACATTACGGTTATGGCTCAAACCGGTCAGGTTAAAGAAATAGATCTGCTATACACTGTATTAGAAGATGGGGAAAATTGGTATTACGTTCCAAGTATGGTAATGTTTTCAAACGTCATTAAAAGGAAAAAAATTCCGTTGTACAAACCTCCGTAGAAATACTCGCCAATATATTTTCTAGATCAGGTTAAGATCCTTTCACAATTTATGCGTTCAACGCACTAATCTTGAGGAAAGAGGAACGAGGCACAAGCCCTCTGTTCCTTCCGCCGCACAAGCGAATTAATGCAACATCTATTGCAAACCGCCGCAAACATTTGAATCCATCGATTCGTCAAATTCAACCATTTTATGGTCGTGGCTCGCCAATAGACTTTTCGTTCGTACCGCAATCGATTTGTTCTGCACTAAAAATCTTTCCTGAGTCAGGATAAACCCAATTTTTTCTTTATTTCCGGAATTACCAATCGTGTCGCCGCGGCGCCTGCTTCGATGCATTCTTTAGCGTGGTGGAAATCCGTAAAAGAGATGCCGATTACATCCGGTTCGATTACGGCATCAGCGGCGCTCATCGATGTCTCTACCAACATGGAATCAAGCAAGTAAAAAGATTTTAACATGATGGAAACGATATTGGATTCAAGGTTATTGCTTGCTGCTTTACGCGGGAGGACATTAACGGAAATCACATAATCTGCGCCCATATCTCGGACGGTTTTAGTCGGTATAGGGTTTAACAGTAATCCATCGACCAGGTTCCGTCCGCGCCATTCCATCGGGGTAATGATCACCGGTATGGATGAACTGGCCCTGATGGCTTCCCACACTTTCCCGTCCGTGATCACCACTTCTTCCCCTTTATCGATGTCAACAGCGACACATGATAGAGGGATTTGCAGGTCTTTGAATTCTGTATTGTACCCGACTAATGATTGAAGTTCCGCTTCAATGTGACGGCCCTTAATGATGCCCCTCCATGGGATAGCTAAATCCGAAAAATATTTAAATTTTTGCAGTCTCAAAGCTTTTGCCACCGGTCTCACTGCATTAGCGTGGGGGATGGCGAAATCAGTAAAATAACGCATCCTCCGCAAACCAAAGGCGATCGCCAGCGGTCTCATGGATTTTGCATTTTTTGTTTTGGCATAAACGGCACCTATGATCGCGCCGGAACTTGTGCCGGCAATCATATCGATGGGTATTCCTTCTTTCTCCAGCACTTCGAGCACGCCTACGTGAGCCAATCCGCGGGCGGCCCCGCTGCCCAAGGCTAACCCTACTTTTAGACGGCTCATTCAGATAATTCCTCGGCATACACGTCGCAATTTGCCAATAATTTAACCGGAGTGACGGCATGTTTATTGGAAGGTGAAACATTCATGAAAAACCTCCTGCAGAAACCAGCCAAATTAACATGGATTTGATGATTTAAAAGTACCAGAATTATAGCACAAGCAATAAATATTCAAGAAACAAGAATCAACAACAGAGTTGGCAGCCATCCAGAGTGTACGTTATCCGAACTGTTCACGGGCTTCGTCTTGCGAGAAGGCGCCAATCCAGCAGGTACCAAGCCCCTCATCCACTACAGCTACAGTCATGTAATCTGCTGAAATTGCAAGATCGACACCATACTCGGGCACTTCGCAGATCATTACCATTTTGGGGTTGGTGGCTACCGCCGCAATAACCATAGTTTCTGTTGTCTCTTGCTGCCTCTCACCACGATAAACTTCCATGGCTGACTATTACCACCTGATGGAGCCAACGAACTACTTCCAGAACCCTCAACAACTTGTCTTCCGGAATGGGTTTATCTTCATAATACCTGACACTTTTCCTCTTCTCGATTGCTTCCTTCAGTTCCATTTTAACTCTCCCTCATTTTCAGGCTTGATAACTTTCAACCCGAGAATTATAATATACTTCTTATTATGTTAAATGATCCGGTTGCCATTTGGCCATTGTCCCTCTCGAGTGTACGCTTGAAAAAGATATCCCCTAAAGATTGCTCTAGTTCCATCGGTATTGTAGACTGTAGATTAGATGCTAACACCCACGGTGATGGTTGCCCCACTAATCGAAAGTGCGATATGGTTAATTTGTTTAATCTTGAGAAGAAATATGCAGATGATATGGTTGCTCATGCTCGTACAGAAGCTCCTAACGAGTGTTGCGGAATTTTAGCAGGTAAGGACGAGAGGGTAATAAAGCTCTATCGCACCACAAATACTGAACACAGCCCTTACCGTTACAAAATCGATCCTGTGCAGATGCTCGCCATTTATGAAGAGATTCAAAAGAACAAATGGAAGCTGCTAGGGGTCTATCATTCCCATACTCATACGGAAGCATATCCTTCGGCCACAGATATTAAGTCGATCGTTTTTCCTGAATCCATATACTTTATCGTATCTCTTAGCAATCCGGATCAAGCAATCATTAGAGGATTCCATATCACCGAAGATAATATAAGCGAGGTCGAATTGAGGATCATAGAAACTCAGCGTTAAATATCAATTTTCAACCGCCCCGGTGATTATAGAATGGAACTGGCGCTGTTGCCGACTATTTTTCACAGTCATGGTTCCCGTTCTCAGGTTTTACTTTAAATGATTTATATTTTTTGTATTCTGAATTCAGGCACATTTCGGTTCGTCGTAAATTTGTTTCTATGCAACGCGGGACTTGACGATGATATCATCAAGTCCTAAAATACCACTTGGAAACACTAGTATTTTAATTATAAAAGGGAGGATTATTTTGAGATGGAAATGAAAGACCTCGTTCAGACTGGGTTAGAGAATGTAAAAAGGACACTTGACAGAACACTGGACGGCCTGACGGCGGAAGAATTGAAGTGGCACCCGAAGCCGGACGCCAATTCCATCGGGCTGATTCTTTTCCACATGATTCGCAATGAGGATTCGATGGTCCACCGTATACAGGGCAAACCTCAAATCTGGGAGACAGAGAAATGGTACCAGAAGTTTAACAAAGCAATTGAAGATGGTGGAGCCCATTATACGGCGGAACAGGTTGCTTCCTTTGTGGTTCCAGATATAAAGGATTTGCTAGGCTATAGTGAGACAGTTAGAAAAAATACTCTCGAATATCTTAAAGGATTAAAACCAAAAGATTTAGATAAAAAAGTCAACTTGCCTCCTCCGCCTGCTTCGATGGCAATGCCTGCTGGAAATGCTCCGCCGCGGCGTCCTCCTTTTGAACCCATCGTTGGCTCAATGTTAATGCATGAAGTGACGGAACTTGCCGGACACGCGGGAGAAATATCATATTTACGTGGTCTGCAACGGGGAATGGATAAATAAACATCTTCCCGAATTGAATTGTTATTCAGTCAATCCTTCAAACAGGTCCTTTTCCAGGTGCCGAGTTGGAGGCGGGTATCCCTGCATGAAGTAATCTTGTTGCCTGCTAAGCATCGCAGTTATTCTAAAAAGCAACGGCCCTTGTGGCGCTGCCCGCCACCCTGGCTGGCATGACATGCTGCGGCCCTGACACGAATCTCAGTGGCGCGTTTGGTCGGACGCATGACCGTACGAACAGGATATTCTACACTAGTCATTTTCGTGAGGCTCAATATAATATATGGTCCGGATACTAACAAGATCAGGATTCTTTTAAGTGATCTTAATATTTTCCTCATTTTGATTCCGAGCCTACTGGTGTTTTAGAAAACCTTAGTAAGGGAAAAAAATTTGGCGGCTCTATTAACCCCTTTGCGTTGGCGTATTGCAGAGTGCTTATGACAGTGCTGCATGCACAGCCGCAGGCTTCTGCAATCCGTGTGTTGTTGATCCCAAGGCTTTGTAACCGCAGGATCTCTTTGTAATTGGTCATTTCCGACCTCCTATTATGTATTCGCACCTTGCGGTGCTGAACCCATTATGTGGAGGTGTCGGACCTTACGGCGGGGGTGTCGGTTTTCAGCCGGAATATTCAGGTCGGTTAGTTTTCATTATCTTAAATCCAATCTTGCTGTTTTCTGTTGCTATTGCTTGGGCTTTTAGCATTTTATTGATATGCAAAGACGGTTTTATCAGGTACGATATAGGTAAGCTCTCGGATTATCTTCGGTTGAACTGGACACGTCTGCCAGTGAGCTGATCGCTTATTTTTATGCGAATAGTGATTTGATTCAGTCCTAAATGGGGAGACAATGTAGGTGACCCAAGTCATCAGATACAGGTCTCATTAGAGTAGTAAGTAAAAATTTATCAGAAAATCTTAGAATGGAACTAACAGGAAATTAATGAGTAAGAAGCATGAAGACCAATTGGGGATAGTCTTTCTAGAAATAGACGGACTCGCGGGCAAAGTACTTAAGGATGCCATGAATCTGGGTAAGGCTCCAAACATGAAACGTTGGTTTGATTGCGGAAGCCACAACCTGATTTTCTGGGATTCTGATCTATCGTCCCAGACTAGCGCGGCTCAAGCAGGAATACTTCATGGAAACAACTTCGGTATACCTGCATTCAGATGGTATGACAAGGAAAAACGAGATATCGTAGTTTCGAGTTCGATTAAAGATGTTTCGCAATTGGAGAAGCAAGTTTCCGATGGCAAAGGTTTACTGAGCAATGGCGGAACAGCTAGAGCAAGCCTCTTATCTGGCGATGCGAGTCAAGTCTCGATGACGGCCAGCAGGGTCTTTGATGTAACCCCGGATGACATCAAGTCATATTACCTCTACTTCCTTAACCCATATAACATGTTAAGACTCTCTTCACTTATGGCATGGGACTGGGTTTTGGAAAAGAAAGCAGCATGGAGCCAGAGACTGAGAAATGAGGAACCGCGTATAAATCGAGGAGGAATTTATTTCATATTGAGGTCACTGATGACAATCTTCCTGAGGGATTTTAGCCTATTTGCCCTGAAAAGAGACATGCACTCGGGGGTGCCTTATATCTACGTTACTCTTGCTGGTTATGACGAGGTTTCCCATCATTCAGGAGTAGAACGGCCTGACACTCTAGAAGTACTGCGCAAATTGGATCGGGAATTCGGTAATTTGGAAAAAGTCGCAAGAAACGCTGCAAGAAAATATGAGTTCGTTGTGCTATCTGACCATGGACATACTCAGGGTGCCACATTCAAAGACCGCTATGGGGAAGGTCTTGAAGATGTCGTCCGTCGCTTCGTCAATGGCTCCGAAAATAAATATCATGTAGCGGGATATGGAACAAAACATGAGAGTGCTTATTATATTGATGCCGCTTTCGGAAATTATAAATTCTCCAATTCAATTTTAGGCCAACGGATCAGGAATCAACTCAACAACAATCAACAGTATATTGTGGGCAAAGAAGAAGAAAATAACATCGTAGTTCTAGCCTCGGGTAATCTAGGCCTTATTTCTTTTACGACCATAGAGCACAGATTAACCCTTGAAGAAATAATGGATGGATTTCCAGGCCTCCTTGCCGGTTTGGTGGAGCATCCAGGTGTAGGTTTTGTCATGATTAACTCAAGCCTAAAGGGGGCCGTAGCTCTGGGGAAAAAGGGTAAAATTTATCTCTCTACCGGTGCAGTAGAAGGGGCAAACCCACTTGGGGATTACAGCCCTGTTACCAGGCAAAATTTGATCAGGACAAATACGTTCCCCAATGCTCCCGATATCTTGGTAGTTAGCACTTATTGGAAGGATCTTGATGAGGTAGCTGCGTTCGAACAGCAGGTAGCCAGTCACGGAGGGGTGGGAGGAGAGCAATCTAAACCATTTATATTATATCCCAGGGAATTTCAGCTGGAAACAGAAAGAATTATTGGGGCTGAGGCTGTATACAAAGTTTTTAAGAACTGGACCGCGAGGTGCAAAGAACTTGAAATCAAATGAATTCAGCATCACATTTTTGGGCGTTTCTGCTGCCTCAATTAATCCATTTTCTACTACATCTACCTGTTTAGTCGAAGCAGGCAATACCAAAATAATGGTAGATGTGGGCATCGGGGCGCTAAGACAACTCCATAAAATGCATGTCAACCCTGGAGAGATTGATGCCGTATTGATTACTCACTGGCATTTTGACCACTATGCCGGATTACCGTCCCTTTTGAAATCTAGAAAGAGGAACTCATTATTATCTGTGTATGGGCCTAAACTGTCTATCGCTGCTCGGATATATCTTGTTGGGCTACTCCACTCTAAACATGCCTGTTTTGAACTTGTTCAAGGAAACTTTTGTAAAGATTGCGGAGATATTCATCTGGAAACGGTACCAACTGTTCATGGCATTGTTTCTTTCGGATGGGTGCTTGCTGAGAGATTTCCCAGAGAAAAGCAAGGAAGGAGGCGGATTGTGGTTAGTGGGGACACGAGACCGGCACAAACGATTATCGATGCCGCTAAAAAAGCAGACTTGCTGGTTCACGAAGCTACTTATTCCGAGAAGCATGCCAATGAAGCATATAATCATGAACATAGCACGGTTGCGGAAGCAGCAACTTTAGCTTCAGGCGCCTGCGTAGGAGCATTAGCGCTAGTCCACATTGCCCACCAGAATTCCAAATTGGGTGCTTTGAAAGAAGCCGAGAAGATATTCCCACAAGTTCTGGCCCCTTCTCCACTCGATAGAATAGATATTGACGCTCTTCCTGCTGATACTAACAAGGAAAATGGTGGCTGGGGGCAGGTAAGGATGGTGAAATACCCGATTCGTAAAAAATGTGAGATTGTAAATCATCATCCGGGTTTATGGTGCCATAGAAAGTGACCGATGTAATTAGGCATCACTTCCCCAATCTTGTTCTTATGAATTGTATTGAAAAACAAATTTATTGTTGTTTGACCAGGCGATAAAACACTCGCTTGGTGAATTCTGCCGCAAAAATATAAAGAATTACAATTCCGATGATTATCAGAATAATGGAAGCCGGTAGTTGGCTGAACCCAAGTACGTGATCTAAGGGTGTGTAGGGCAGAATGAGCGTTACCAAAACGATCAACAAAGTAGTGATAAATAGATACTTGCCCGGACGACTATGCAATATCGATCTCCGGCTACGGATAACCAGCACGATCAAGGAGGCTGAGATGACCGATTCCACGAACCAGGCAGTCCGAAATTGGATTTGAGAAGCATGCAGGACGTACAACAACGCCCCGAATGTTAGATAGTCAAAAACTGAGCTCAGTATACCGAATGTTACCATAAATTTCTGGATGAACTTTATATCCCAACGCCGGGGTATTGTTAACATCTCGGAATCAACGTTATCCGATGCTATGCACGTTTCCGGAAAATCAGTCATCAGATTTGTTAACAGAATCTGGCTTGGCAATAATGGCAAGAATGACAGAAAGAGAGATGCGCCTGCCATGCTGAACATATTGCCAAAATTGGCGCTGGTGGCCATAAAAACGTACTTTATCGTATTGGCAAAGGTTCTTCTTCCTTCTTGGACGCCCCGCTCGAGCACACCCAGATCCTTTTCTAGCAGTACAATATCTGCCGCTTCTTTGGCCACATCAGCGGCGCTGTTCACGGAAATACCCACATCAGCGGCATGCAGCGCCGGAGCATCATTTATTCCGTCACCGATGTAACCAACCACATTACCTGCCTTCTTGAGAGCAATAATTATACGCTGTTTTTGATTGGGCTCAATCTCCGCAAAAAGGCTCACTTCGTTCGCTCGCTGAACCAAGGCGGCATCCGAAATATTAAGAAGGTCTGCCCCAGTTATGATCTGTGTAGCTGTTAACCCGACCTGCTCCCCAATATGTGCCGTCACCAGTTTGTTATCGCCAGAAATAACTTTTAAGGAAATGCCCTGCTGTTTCAATTTCTTAATCGTGTCGGCGACACCCGGTTTAATCGGATCATCAAGAATGATGAATCCGAGGAAAGTAAAACCTTTTTCATCCTCTTTAGTGATGGTATTACCGGTGCCATATGGCCGGTAAGCGATTCCCAATACACGAAATCCCTGGCGGTTGAAGTCCTCAAATTGGGCCTGTACCTTTCCCTGGACGCTGGCAACATCTACAATGCCACCGGCTGTCTCGGCTGTTGAACAGATGGTAAACAGACTGGGTAACGTGCCTTTGCTGATTACCAGGTTGCCATCTTTGGTTGAAACTAAAATACTCAATCTTTTCCGAATGAAATCATAGGGCACCTCATCCAATTTATGATAGGCAGATATATCCAGAGGACTATGAACCCGGATGGCCGCATCGATAGGATTATTGTATCCGGTTTCATAGGAGGAGTTGAGATAGGCGTACAATAATACTTTCTCATTTTCATTACCTTCGGCGCCAACAAAGGAATGCAAATTCATG
>Ga0208190_1000819_pt1 | contig 12046 bp, 9 predicted proteins | sample June2015DPH_13_1_FD_184708 | JGI IMG/M metagenome (GOLD analysis project Ga0208190, IMG submission 184708) | Peatland microbial communities from SPRUCE experiment site at the Marcell Experimental Forest, Minnesota, USA - June2015DPH_13_10... | ecosystem: Environmental > Terrestrial > Soil >... | reverse complement strand
GTGGCGCGGAATGTGTTCTCGGTTCCGGCAGCAGAACTCGCAGCCGCACCGGCATCACACATGATCGCGGTTGAACCGGAACGGAGCAGTGTATTGGGTACCGGCAGGCCGGTCGCAAACCGTCCGCCGGCGGTGGTCATGACCCGTCCCGTAGTGGCGTTGAGGACACCGGCTCCGATGCCGCGATCATTCGAGCAGCGCCAGGCCAAGGTCGGGGGGCAATTGAGCCAATCATCGTCGATCGGACAATCGCCGACTCAGCAATCCGGGATTCACCAATCCTTGGTGCGTCAGGTGGCGCCACGGCAACCTGTCTCGGTGCCCGTGACGCATCAGCCGCTGACGCAGGACGGATTCCATTCGGTTTCGATGTCGAGCGAGGGAAGCAATCAGGCGAAACCGCAGCCGCGAGTGTGGGAGGAACAAGGGACTGCTCAGCCCGAGCCAAGCCCTCAGCCGGAGAACCGGAACGCACAGCCGGCCGGAAGTTCGCGCCCGGCGCGGCAAGGGACACAGCAGCGTGCGCAGCAGGGGTCGAATCCGCAGGTCAAGCCGGTTGCAGCGGTTCAAGGAGCACACGGACAGCCGCAGAGGCCTGCGTCTCCGCCGCCGGCGCAAAAGCAACCGTCGCCGCCTGCGTCGCACCAGGGGAGTGCGCCAAAGAAGTGACGTTGACTCGAACCGGCTGCCTGCGGTTTGATAGGTTCGCATGCAATGCCACTTGCTAACGGACCGATGTAAAGTTGAGAGACGACTCTGGCGCCGGGAGGGCGGGGAAACTAATCCGCGTTCCGGCGCCATTGTTTTTGACGAGCCCGCCATGATCAAGCAGGCATGACCGCACAGACATGAGCGAACAGAAGCGTCCCGCGATCAACTGGATGGATGTTCTCTGGCTGCTGTTTCTGGCCGGACTGGCGGCGCTGCCGCCGGTGCGGGAGATCCATAAGCAGCTTACGCTGCTGGCCATTGGAGCGGTGCAGCTCAGCGAGGGCTGGCTTGTGGCGCGCTGGCCGCGGCGAGGAGCGGCATATATCGTGCTGCTCAAGATCGCGCTGGCGACTCTGCTCATTGATCATACCGGCGGGGTCGGAATCAACAGCGAATACTATCCGATCTTCTATGTTCCGATCGTCACCGCGGCAGAGTATTTCAGCCCTTGGGGGACGCTGCTGTGGACCGCGCTGGCCTCCGCCGCTTACTGTTCGTATCTCTTCGATCCCGCGCTGCGAGATTTCGACGTGACGGCCGAGAGCTATGGTTTGCTCGCCATGCGTATTGTTTTCTTTTTTCTTGCGGCGATGGTGGTGAACCGGGCGGTAGTTGAGAACCGACGCCAAATCAAGCGTTACCAGGAGTTGGCCGAGACGCTCGCGGAAACCAACCGCAAGTTGGAGCAGGCGCAGGCCGAAGCGCGGCGTTCGGAGCGGCTCGCAGCGCTGGGGCAAATGTCCGCCGGACTGGCGCATGAGATTCGCAATCCGCTGGCAGTGATCAAGGGGTCGGCGGAAATGCTGCATCAGAAACTTGGAGAATCGAATCCTCTGGCCAGCGAGTTGGCGGGCTATATCTCGAGTGAGACCAACCGCTTGAGCGCTCTGGTGACGCGGTTTCTCGATTTTGCCCGGCCGCTGCACGCCGAACTGGTCGTTCAGGAAATCACTCCCGTGCTGGATCGCGCACTGCATTCCGTGTCTCTATCTCTAACGCGGAAAGACGACGACAAACCGGTGCGGGTGGAACGGCAGTATGAAGCGAACTTACCGCAGGTTCCGTTGGACGAGGGTCTTAGCGAGCAGGCATTCGTAAATCTGATTCAGAATGCTTACGATGCCATGGGCAGCGGTGGTGGAACGTTGCGGGTGAGAGTTACCAGGGCAAACCGTGCGAACCGCCACGGAGTCGAGGTGCGGATCGAAGACACGGGGCCGGGAATTCCGGCGGAACTGCGAGAGCAGATCTTCAATCCGTTCGTGACTACGAAGAAAACAGGGGTTGGGCTGGGGCTGTCGATCGTCTCCAGGATCATTGACGGCCATCACGGCACCATTCGCGTTGAGAGTGGCGTGGACGCTCAGCCTGGGGCCTGCTTCGTGCTTTTCTTCCCCGCGAGTGAAGAGGTTAACCAGCAAGCATCGTAGCTAGTAGCGTTCTAGCAAGAAAGATCCAGGTTGTGCGGGAGAGAAAGGAAGCAGCGCTCTGCTAACCATATGCCGACGATTTTGATTGTCGAAGACGAAGCCAAGATGCGCCGCCTGCTTGAGCTGAATCTAGGCGAGGACGGACTCGTTACACTCTCTGCGGGAGACGCCGAGGCGGGACTGAAACTTCTGCGTGAGAATACCGTCGATCTTGTGGTAACGGACTTGAAGCTGCCGGGAATGAACGGCCTGGAATTTCTGCAGGCGGTCAAGCGCCAGAATGCGGCGTTGCCGGTGGTGGTGATGACCGCCTTCGGAACCGTCGAGACAGCGGTGGAAGCCATGAAGGCCGGAGCGAGTGACTATGTGTTGAAACCGTTCTCACTGAGCGAGATGAGAATGGTCATCCACAAAGAGCTCGACGTCCGCAATCTGCGCGAGGAAAACAGGACGTTGCGCGAGGCGCTGGGCAAACGCTATGCGCATCCCAACGTGGTGGCACGCAGCCTGAAGATGCAGGAAGTGCTGGCTACGGTGGAGCGCGTGGCGCCCACCAATTCGACGGTGCTGCTGGGCGGGGAGAGTGGCGTGGGCAAGGACTTGATCGCCCGTGCAATTCATGAAAAGTCGCGGCGAGCTTCCGGGCCTTTCATCAAGATCAATAGCACCGCGATTCCCGAGAATTTGCTGGAGAGCGAACTGTTTGGTTATGAAAAGGGCGCGTTCACCGGCGCAACCGGGAGCAAGCCGGGCAAGTTCGAGTTGGCGGACAAGGGGACGCTCTTTCTCGATGAGATCGGGGATGTTCCCTCGGTGATCCAGGTGAAGCTGCTGCGCGTGCTGCAGGAGCGCGAGTTCGAGCGGCTGGGCGGCACGCGCACCATCAAAGTGGATGTGCGCCTGATCGCCGCCACGAATCGTGATCTGCGTGAAGCGCTGGAGCAAGGCACGTTTCGCGAGGATCTTTACTATCGTTTGAACGTCGTGCCCATCGACATTGCGCCGCTGCGAGAGCGCAAGGAAGACATCCCGGATCTGGTGAATCTTTTTATTTCGCGCTTTACCGGAGATTCCGGTAAGCCGGTGGAGAGCATTACGCCGGAGGCGATGCAGATTCTGGTGAACTATCACTGGCCGGGGAATGTGCGCGAGCTGCAGAACATCATCGAACGCGCGTGCGCGCTGGCGAAGGGCACAGTGCTGGAAGCGGCGGACATTCATCTGGATTTGCGTCCGGCTAGAGCAGTAACTGGTACTAACAACTTCCTTCCTGAAGGCATGACGCTCGAACACTGGGAGGACGAAATGATTCGTGAGTCTCTGCGGCGCGCGAATGGAAATAAGAGCCAGGCGGCGCGGCTGCTGGGGTTATCGCGGAATGCGCTGCGGTACCGGTTGTCGAAGATCGGGATCGCGGATGAGGGGGAGAAAGAAAGCTAGACGACACCTTCGCGATCAAAAGCAGTTCCGATCCAAAGAGAGAAATGCACTTGGCGGCAGTGCCATGTCACAACTGCGCCACACCGCCTTGGCTTGAGAACCCGGAGCTGTTGTCGTCTCCTACGGAATTTTGCCAAGCACTGCCCCGGCGGCCTCTTCGGGAGTGCCGTTGAACCCAGCCCAACCAAAACCCTGGCTAAAGGCCTGCGGAAAAGTTGGCCGGGGAACGTAATCCCAAACGCCGAAGAAATCGCTTCCGACTCCACTGAGGGGTGTATCGGCAACGACCCAGTATTGGGTTCCCCCGTTGACGGCTATCGGGGCGAAGTCCGCGATGGCGAGGGTACAGCAGGTTCCAACGTCGGGCAGGTTTGTCACCGTCACCGGGCCTGCCAGCAGCGTTCCTGGAACTCCGCCCGAGTCCCCGTAGATACTGAGATTCACTTGATTCGCCCCGCTGCCGCCATACTCCATAGCCACTCGCGCCTGCGAAACATGAGAGTCGGATTTCGGGGTAAAGGGCATTGCATCGAAAAAGGGGCCACCTTCGTCGGAGTTTGGTCCGGATTCGAGCCATCCAGAGCTGTCGTTATAAAGGTCAGTCTGCTCCTTACCCAGGTTGCTGTAAATGATCTCCAGGGCCTCCGGCGTACTCTGCGGTGGCACATGAATCCCCGATCTTTCCGTAGTGTGCACGGTCCGGGGGAGTTTCCCGGCCTGAGCGAACAGAGTCAGGTTCCAAAGTGCAAACAGACACACCAACCATGGGGTCCTATTCACGAATTTCCTCCTTCTAGGTGCTTCCCTTTGAGGTTTGGAGCCAGCAGCCGAAGCTAGCGCGAGATACTACGACCGAAACTTATTATGTACAAGGGAAAAAACGGCTACGCACGGAGCGGCCGAAAACCACCACCTTGGCTCAGAGCGGCCACCGGCTTCGCATTCGGACACTCGCCACTCCGTTGAAGATGTCGTCTTTTCTTCTGAAAACAAACGATTTACTCATCTTTCGGTTGAGTCGGTTTTGGCATGGAAGTTGCTTCGTACTATACCGCATCAAACACTCTAGATTCTGGGTTTAAGTCGATAAAGGATGAGTTCGGAAGAGGTGGCTTATGGGAAACAGGTTCATAGCAAGTTTTGCAGTCTTAGCTCTGGCGTTGGCGGGTGCGTTCTCGATCAGTCTGCAGGCGCAAACTACCGAGCCCGGTCCAGGCCCGACCGAGCAACCGAATGCGCCCATGGAAATCGGCCAGCCTCAGTCGCCCCAGCCCGGACAACCACCTCAACCTGGGCAACCGCAAGCCGGTCAGCCGCCTCAACTCGGAGAAGAAGCTCAGCCTGGCGGACCATCCGGGGAGGGCCCGGCAAAGACTAATCAAGGTGTGGGCCGCATCAGCATGATCCATGGGGATGTGTCGACGCAGCGGGGAGATTCCGGCACCTGGTCGGCAGCCATATTGAATCAACCCGTGGTGAACGGCGACAAAGTTTCTACGGCGGCTGGCGGGCGCGCCGAGGTACAACTCGACTTCGCAAATATTCTCCGACTGGGATCGAATGCGCAGGCCAACATCGCAAACTTCACGCAGAAGTACATTCAGATTCAAGTCGGGCAGGGCTTGGCCAATTACTCCGTCTTTGGCGAGAGTGAGGCCGAGCCGGAGATTGATACTCCGAACGTCGCGGTTCATCCCGCGCACAAAGATGGTGTGTTCCGCATCGAAGTGCGGCCCGATGGCGACAGCATCGTAATCGCGCGCAAGGGCGAGGCCGAGATCTCAACGCCGCAGGGCATTGCCGAGATTCACCAGGGCGAGATGGCGACGGTGCGCGGCTCCGGCGCCGATGCGAAGTATAAGATCACCGCCGCTCCCGACCGGGACGATTGGGACCGCTGGAATAGCGAACGCGACCGCATGATCCACAATGCGGATGCGTGGCGCCACACCAACAAGTATTACGTGGGAGCGGAAGATCTGGACGCCAACGGAACCTGGGAAGATGCCCCGGATTACGGTCAGGTCTGGGTACCGAACGAACCGGATGGCTGGGTTCCGTATCGCGATGGCAACTGGACCTATGAGCCTTACTACGGTTGGACTTGGGTTGGCTATGAGCCCTGGGGTTGGGCGCCTTATCACTACGGCCGCTGGATGTGGTACGGCAATTCGTGGGCGTGGTGGCCGGGGCCGGTGTGGGGAGCGGGATTCTATCGTCCCTTCTGGGCGCCGGCTTATGTTTCGTTCTTCGGATTCGGAGGTGGGTGGGGTTTCGGTTTTGGCTGGGGAGGATGGGGCGGCTTTGGATGGCTTCCGATTGGGCCTTGTGACCGCTTCTTCCCCTGGTGGGGTGGATATCGTGGCCGCTTCGGTGTGGTCGGCTTCGACCGAATCGGAGGCATCAACCGCTTCGGCGGAATCGCTCCGCTGCATGCGGGCACGCAATTCTCGAATCTGTCGCACATCAACGATGCGCACATCGGAGGCGCGGTGTCGACGGTGGCTGCGGGGAAATTCGGAGCCGGTCGAACCACGGCTGTGGCCGCCACGCACGCGCAACTCAGTGGCGCTCACATGATGACGGGCAACCTGCCCGTGGTGCCTTCGCGCGCCAGTTTGTCGGCGAGTGGACGGGCTGCGGCTCCTTCCACCATTCATAACAACGCATCGCAGCATTTCTTCGGCACGCGGAGCACGTCGCATCCCGAGTCGTTCCAGCAGCAGACGGCTCATCTGCAGCAGTCCATGCAGCAGAGTCATTTCTCTCCGGTAGCGGCTGGAGCACGTTCAACCGGCGCGGGCACTGCGGAATCTCGTGCTTCGACTGCCGCAGCAGGGAAGTCGAGCGCGACTTCGGCTGGGTCGGCTGGGTCGGATAGGGGAACGACGGCCAGGGACACGACCAGTTCCGCAAGCCGGGCGGAATCGACATCGTCCAATCGCGGCGAGCCGAACCGCAGTGAGTGGAAGACGTTTACGCCACCCTCGCACACGGCCGATTCAACGGCGCGCGGTGGAAGTAGCACAGAGGCTTCGAGCCGGGGCGAGAGCGGCAGCTACTGGAATCGCACGGCGCCAAGCTCGAGCTACTCGCGCGGCGGTAGTAGCGGTTATGGCGGCGGCAGTTCTTCTCGGCCGCAACTCAACATGAGGCAGCCCATCGCTCAGCCGCGGTCTTCTGGAAGCGGAGGCTACGGCGGCAGCCGCGGAGGCTATAGCGGTGGCTCGCACAGCGCGCCCAGTTCCGGCGGCGCCAGTCACCCCTCGGGTGGCGCAGGTCATTCGGGCGGCGGAGGCCACCACTAATTCGCAGACGTTGTTGATGTAACGAAGTGAAGGTCAGTAGCCAGAGGGGCGTGCTAAACGGCACGCCCTTTTTTCATACGGTGCCACGCTAGGGCCTGCGAAGCTCGCCGGATGAGCCCTGTTGACTCCTGTTGGAAAATAAATCTTCGTCGAGGGAGCCGGAAGAGGATGGTGGGTTTCCGAAATCGGGGTATCCCCCCTCCCCCCAAATATCTGGAATCATGGGGTTAAGCATGTTTTGGCCCGTAAAATCCGGATTTCAAAGAGCTTAGGTACTAAAATCCAGACAACAAAGGACTTCGGGAGGCAGCGAATTGGCTTCTGCCAACCGTCACGGCCTCGACCATGATTGCGCATGGGATGGGCTGTGCACAAGGTTAGATGTCACAACGGGGCGTTGGGGGAATTATTTCGCGGAGCGATGCGATTTTTCTTTACATTTGGACTAAATAGGATAAACTAGGTCCTAGTAGCGAGGTCTTAGAAATGCCTCTCCAATCTGGTCAAACGTCAGAATTCAAGCTTCCGTCACATCTTCAGCTCGGTCTCGAGAGCTGCCCAACCTGTGGTCAAGCCATTCCCCCGGATAAACTGGAAGAGATTAGCGGAAGGATTGCCGCTAGGGAGCGTGAACGGACGCTTGCTATCTCTGCTCAGCTCAATATGCAATACGCGGCTGACAAAGCACGCGCGGAAACCAAGGCAAAGGCCGACCTGGAAGCGGAGCGCCAACAGAGCGCGCTTCGCGAGGTGCGTGCGCGCGAAGAGGCTCAAAAAGGGGCCGAGAAATTGGTCAGGGAGGCCGGCGCAAAGGTGCGCGAGGCCGAGGCTAAGGTGTTGACGCTCACAGTTCAACATGCATCGGCAATGGAAACGGGTTTGAACGAGCAGCGCGAGATTATGGAACAGGCCAGGGAAGATGCGGTGAATGCTGAGAAGGCAAGAGCTTTCGAGGACAATCAGAAGCTTTCTACCAAAGTGAACGATTTGCAGCGTGCGTTGGACAAGAAAACCAATGAAGAGCTTGGTGAGGGCGCCGAGATCAATATTTTCGAGGCGCTCAAAGCAGAGTTCAAAGACGACAGGATCGAACGCATTCCCAAGGGCGCTCCCGGCGCTGACGTTCGCCATATTGTAATGCTCCGCGGTCAGGAGTGCGGAACCATCCTCTACGATTCAAAAAACCACAACCAATGGCGAGTCGAACATGCCACCAAGCTCAGAAAGGATCAACTAGCTGAGAAGGCTGATCATGCAATCCTCTCTACCCACAAATTTCCGCAGGGTGCACGCCAACTTCACATCCTAGATGGAGTCCTGCTCGCTAACCCGGCTCGCGTTGTGGCAGTTGCGATAGTCATCAGGCAGCACCTGCTCCAACTGCATACTCTTCGTGTCAGTAAGGTCGAGCGCGAAAGCAAGACGGCCGCATTGTACGAGTTCATTATCTCCGCACGATGCAAGCAGCTTCTTGATCGGATCGATCAGCGGGCCGGGGGCTTGCTGGAGCTGCAAGATAAAGAAATCAGGTGGCACGAAAAACAGTGGGAGCATCAGGGGACCGCCATACGCGCGATCCAGAAGGCAAAAGGCGATCTTGCAAGCGAGGTTGATTCAATTATCGGCACGTCCGACGACCTTGGGATATCGGAGGCATCATAAGATGATTGCTCAGGTGCCCGCCCAACCTCTCCCGAGTAGTGTCGGTTTGCAGGAGCGTCGGCTCGACCGGACGATCTTGATGACTTATCGCTCCAAGATCGACCTGTACGACATATTGCCCAACCCGGATCAGCCGCGGCTTGGCCCTAAGGAAGACGATGAGCTTCAACGACAGATCGAAGCAAATGGAGGGCTCTTCGAACCCCTCCTGGTTGAACCGCATCCTGAGTTACCCGGGAAGTATTTGATCATTGATGGTGACCGGCGGTGGACGAACTCCCGAATCTTGGTCGAGCAAGGGAGAGAGCAGTTCCGTCAGGTTCCTGTGGAGGTCACCGACAGGACGTTGTCGGAGGACGAGCGGCTCCGAGTTTGGATATATATTCACCGTCAGCGAAAGGAGTGGGATGCTAAGGAAAAGGAGATGGTCGCTTACCGTTTGGTCGACTTAGTAGGTCGAGCCAGCGCAGCCAACATCTTGGGCATCACAGTCCGCGAGCTCGACCGGCTCGTCGAGATTTATGAGCTTTCTGGAAGATTCACTGCTCTGCGCGACCCCAGCGCCGCTATTACCTGGGCGCGCGAGCTAATGGGCGTGAACAAGAAGCTCTTGGTGCCGACGGTGATCGATGCTGTGGTAAAGAAAGTGAATGAGAAGCGGATCACCAACTCAAAGGACCTTCGGAAACTTAGGGCGATCCTCCCAGATCCGGTGGCCAGAGCACACTTCCTTAGCGACTCGGGCGACGTCGACTCCGCTCAACTCCGAATTCGTCCAGTCGAGAAGGCGCATGACGATCACCCCCTAGGCGAATTGGGTGCGGCGGTTGAGGCGATGAAGAGTGTGCCTTGGACCAAACTGCAGGAGCTAAAGGGAGATGAGGTGGTGCTGAAAAAGCTCGATGAAGCCGAGGCCCTGCTGAGGTCGCTTCGGAAGGCGCTAACGCCCGAGTAGGCGACCGCGCCACGGTTAGAACGCCTCTACGCACTCGGGCGCTGCTCGCGCTATAGGGATCCTTCGACTCCATTTGTCACGCGCTTCGCGCGCGACAAATTCCGCTCTGGATGACAGAGCTGTTTACCACGACAACCACAGTGCTACTTACCCACAACGACCTAGGGCCGCGCATACGCCGGGCTGTCGGGGTCCGGGCGATCGTAGTCGCGGCCGTATTTGTTCTTGTGCGCTAGGTCGAAATCGGATTCGGCGAGGCTGAAGGTTCCGAGGAACGTATCGGCGGCGGTCACGGTGATTTCCCGTTCCGCGGCGTGCAGCGCCTCCGGCGAAACCGAGGGATGGAAGACGTGCATCTGGTAGCGGCCGGGCACAACGTCCTTGATGCTGATCTCGCCGCGCCGGTCCGATATCCCATAGTACGGCGTGTTCACCGCGATCACCACGGCGCTCATCTGGGCGTGAATGTTGCAGAAGATGAAAGAAATGCCGGGCTTATCGAACTCGACAAAACGCGTGGTGCCGCTTTCGTAGAGACCGAGGTCGAAGCGCTTCCCGTCAAACAACGAAAAAACATTGTGAAAGAAAGGATCGTGATTGGGGAACTCAACCTTGCCGCCCGCCGGAATCACCAGCAGCGAAGGCTGGAAACTCTTGTCCTTCTGCACGAGCTGAGGGATTTGCGAGCTTTGCTGCTGTGGCGGAGAAACCGCACGCGTGTTCCCCAGGGGCGTAAGCCAGACCACAAGTTTCGAAGCATCACTCACGCGGCGCCGGTTCTTGGTGAGCAGCGCCTTCCCTTTGAGTTCCACGCCTTTGCTCTCAACCACCTGCGCGGAAGCGAGAACGCAAGGCAGCAACAGAATGCACAAGATGCTCCGGCAGTAGGCGAGAGGTTTCATCTTCAGAAAAGAATCCCCATGGCAAGGTTGACCTGGTTGGTAACGTTGGCGCTGTCAAAGATGGGGAACGTGTGCAAGCGTCTGAACTCCGCGGAAAGCACCAGGTCGCTCCGCGGCCGGTAGACCAGGTTGCCGAGCGCGCCTCGGTTGCGTCCGAGAATCGGGCCGAAATTGTTGGCGTCCGTGGCGAAGCCCCGGACGTCGCTGGCAAACGCGTTGTCTTCGCCGAAAACGCCGTTCAGTTCCAGCTTGGGCGTGAGTTGAAACTTGAGCTGCGTCCAGCCTCCGGCGGAATCGAGGCCGCGAATGCTGGTCGTGGAATACATAGGATTACCGCCGAACAGAATAGTCTGTCCGATCGCGCCGCCCAAACCTCCTACGGCGCGGCCTCGATAGAACTCTCCGGAGAGTCCGACGCGGCGAAGAATCGGAATCTGCCAATCCGTCATCCCTGCCCAGGCATCGACGGAGCGGCCCCACGCCCAGTTCTGCCGGCCATAGTAGCCGGCTGTGCCGAGACTCAAGGGATGGCCGAACAAAGGCCGCGACCATGCGGTGCGGATTGCGTAGGCCGGTTGACCGGAACTTTCGCCGGCTTGCGCGGAACGGAAGTACGGATCACTGGGAGGCTCCCAATCCAGATTGTCCAGAATTCCACCCTGGAAGGTTAGCGTCTGTTGGCCGGAGAGATCGAAGCGGTGCTCGACGCGAAGTTGCGGCGTCCAGCCCCAGAGGTTTCCGGCATAAGCCAACGCGGGAGTCGCGAGCGAGGCAAAGGACGTAGGAGAAAGCGGCGAGATAAAGAGCGAATCCTGGCCGGCAACTACGGAGGTGTGTTCCCAGTCGAGCCGTACGCTCGCGGTCTGCAGGCGTACCAGCCCAAAGTTGACGCCGTTGGGAGTCGACGGGAAACCCCCGGCGAAATCGAACTGCACATTGGCCGAACTTTTCGCGCCAGCTAAGGTTGGGCCGAAGATCTCCAGTCCAATCTCAGTTTGTCTCAGCGTGGCGCCGAAGGTTGCCTGTGATGTACCCGCCGCTCCCGGTTGCGCGTAGTTGGGGAAGTCCAGGTCGTCGGAAGCTCCGACGTTGCGAAAGGCATTCATCAAGACAATTCCGGAAAGCCGGGCGCGATATTTTCCTGCGGTTTCCACCTTGGTCTGGTATTGCTCGTCCACCTTCGAATTGAGCAACTGAGTGGATTCTTCCAACCGCTGGAGGCGATTTCCCAAGTCCGCGGCCAGCGGTGTGCCGGAGGTCGCGGAGCCGCCGGATGCCGAGAAAGCGGACGCGCCAGCGCTCTCGCCGGACGGCGTGGATTCCGGTGTAGACACTGAATTGGTTGTCGAAGCCGCGAGTGGCGCCAGAACCTTGCGCGTATCCTGCAACTCCTGGCGCAGTTCCTGCATTTCGGCGCGCGACTGGGCATTTTCGGTTCGCATCTGTTCGATCAGCGTGCGCAACTCGCGCACCTGCGAAGCCAGGTCCCGCACCGAAGTATCCTCCGGCTGCGATGCAGCCGTAGGCGTGGTTTCCTGCGCCAAGCCGCCGATACTTAGCAGAACGAACGCGGCGGCCGTTATGGCGCTTGAACGAAGCGCAAAGGTCGAAGTCCAAAGGCTGTTCACACATCCTCCT
>Ga0208190_1000818_pt1 | contig 12050 bp, 9 predicted proteins | sample June2015DPH_13_1_FD_184708 | JGI IMG/M metagenome (GOLD analysis project Ga0208190, IMG submission 184708) | Peatland microbial communities from SPRUCE experiment site at the Marcell Experimental Forest, Minnesota, USA - June2015DPH_13_10... | ecosystem: Environmental > Terrestrial > Soil >... | reverse complement strand
GAATCGACACATGGCAGTAAAGGTTGGTATCAACGGCTTCGGCCGCATCGGACGCAACGTTTTGCGGGCCGCGCTTGGCAACAAAGAAATCGATTTTGTCGCCGTCAACGATTTGACCAGCCCCGCGACGCTGGCTCACCTGCTCAAGTACGACTCGATTCTGGGCAATCTGCCGAACGAGATCTCGTCGGGCGAGGATTTTATCTCGGTCGACGGCAAGAAGATCAAGGTATGGGCCGAGCGCGACCCCGCCAAGCTGCCCTGGGCCGATGTGGGCGCGCAGGTGGTCATCGAATCAACCGGCCACTTTACCGACGCAGACAAGGCCAAGGCGCATCTGGGCGCAACCGTGAAGAAGGTCATCATCTCGGCGCCCGCAACCAACGAAGACATCACCATCGTGTTGGGTGTGAACGAGGAAAAGTACGATCCTGCGAAGCACAACATCATCTCCAACGCCAGTTGCACCACCAATTGCCTGGCGCCGGTCGTCAAGGTGATTCTCGAAACCACGGGCCTCGTCTCCGGCATCATGACCACCATTCATAGCTACACCAACGACCAGGTCATTCTCGACTTCCCGCACAAGGATCTGCGCCGCGCACGCGCCGCCGCGCTGAACATGATTCCCAGCTCGACCGGCGCCGCCAAGGCACTCAAGCTGGTCATCCCTGAGACCGCCGGCAAGCTGGACGGCTTTGCCATCCGCGTTCCAACTCCTAACGTCTCGATCGTCGACCTGACCTACATCGCCGAGAAGCCCACAACGGTCGATGCATTGAACGCCGCCTTCAAGACCGCCTCCGAGGGGAAACTGAAGGGAATTCTAGGCGTCGACTCGAACCTGCTGGTCAGCTCGGACTTCAAAGGCGACAAGCGTAGCTCGATTGTGGACGCGCCGCTGACGAAAGTCGTTGGCCAGAGCGTCAAGGTGCTGAGCTGGTACGACAACGAGTGGGGCTATTCGAACCGCGTCGTCGACCTCATCGGCTTTCTGGCCAAGAAGGGGCTGTAAGAGACAGTGGTTAGTGACTAGTGGTTAGTGGTTAGTTTTGGAGTGACTGCTTTGGGGCGCAGTCACTCCAACCAAGCTGCTGCGCATCCTTGACAAAGCGGCTGTTGACCATCGGCGATTACTTACTGACCACTATTCAATAACCACTAATCACTGTTTCTGAAAGGCATCCTCAATGGCCAAGCTTTCGATTCGAGACATCGAACTGACCAACAAGCGGCTGTTTATCCGCGTAGATTTCAACGTGCCGCTTACCGAAGACGGCACGGCCATCACCGACGACACGCGCATTGTGGCTACGCTACCCACCATCGAATACGCGCTGAGGCAGAACGCCAAGGTGATTCTTGCTTCGCACCTGGGCCGGCCCAAGGGCAAGCCCAATCCGAAGTATTCGCTCAAACCCGTGGTGACGCGGCTCCGCGAACTGCTCGACAAGAAGCTGGGCGAAGGCGTGAATGTTGCCTTTTCGCCGGATTGCGTGGGCGAGATCGCCGAAGAGATGGCGCGGCAGCTTGAGTCGGGCCAGGTGCTGCTGCTCGAAAACCTCCGCTTTCACGCGGAAGAAGAGGCCAACGATCCCGCCTTCTCGAAGGCGCTGGCATCGCTGGCAGAAGTCTACGTGAACGACGCGTTCGGCTCGGCGCACCGCGCGCATGCGTCCACCGAGGGCATCACACACTATTTGAAGCCCGCCGTGGCGGGTTTGCTGATGGAGAAAGAGATCACCTATCTCGGCAAGGCGCTCGAGAATCCGGAGAAGCCCTTTGTGGCGATCATTGGCGGCTCAAAAATCTCCGGCAAGATCGACGTCATCCAGAACCTGCTCGACAAGGTTGACACGCTCGTAATCGTGGGCGGAATGGCGTACACATTCCAGCGCGCGCTGGGCGTGAAAACTGGAAAATCTCTGGTGGAAGAAGACAAGATCGAAATGGCGAAGGAAGCGATCGCCAAGGCGAAGGCCAAGAGCGTCAAGCTCTTGCTGCCGGTGGACAACATTCTGGCCGACAACTTTGCGGCGGACGCAAAGACGCAGGTGTGGGACTGCTCGGTGGATTTTCCCGACGATTGGCAGGGGCTCGACATCGGGCCGAAGTCGATTGAGGCGATTAAAGAAGTGATTGCGACGGCGAAAACCATCGTGTGGAACGGACCGGCGGGCGTGTTTGAATTTCCGCGGTTTGCCGTGGGGACGAACGCGATAGCCAGAGCCGTAGCGGCGAATCGCACAGCCACGTCGATCATCGGCGGCGGTGATTCGGTGAGCGCAATCAACCAGGCCGGCGTAGCCGACCAGATCACGCATATCTCGACGGGCGGCGGAGCTTCGCTCGAGTTCCTCGAAGGCAAGAAGCTGCCGGGCGTGGAAGCGTTGACGGACAAATAAGACAGTCGTCAGTAATCAGTTGCCAGAGATAAGAATCGCATCCCGCCGAAAGGCGCAAGATGCGATTCTTTTTATGAAGCCCGCGGGCCCGGAGGACAAATAGGCGCTGTGGCTTATTTCACACGAATCTTATCGAAAGATGAGGAGTTCCCTTCCTTCGAAGAACTCGCGCAGTTGATTCGCGCGGACCACCCCGACTTCAAACTTTCAATCGAAGAAGGAACCGAAGAGGAATGGGACTCTCTTCTGCTCTCAAGTAACGATGAGGTCGAAGTTGCTCTGATTGAGCGCAATCCTGTCATGGATGGTTCGATCGGCCAGGATGAGGTTGCCGACTTCATTGAGGACATTCAGGATTGCAGGCCGAAAAGCGGCGTGCAATGGCTTGAGAATTACCTGGCCTCTGTGAAGACGATCTTTGCGTTTCAGCACCTGCAAGGTTCGGAAACGGAAGAAGGCAGCAATGCGCTCCACGCGTTGCGATCAGCACTTTGGGAGCGCGGAGATGCAATTATTCAGGCCGATGGAGAGGGGTTCACGAACGAGGATGGCTACCACGTTATCTGGCAGTTTTCCGATTCGGTTTCCGGGCCCTGGAAGATGGGTGTGCTCCAGGACGGGGTCTGGCGCCATTTCTCAATGGATCTTGGAGATCCCGATCATCGGGCTGCTTTCCTGAAGGGCACGGTGCCTGACGATCTGACGTCGGTATTAGGATCAAGCTCGTAGAGCTCGCAGCCATTGTTTCCGAAAAGGGGCCTCCTGCATCCACTCTGTGCTCGCCATCACCCGGATCGAGGAAATCGATCCACTAAAATCGAGTTGAGGAACTCACAAACATGTCTCGTAAAGCACTGATTGCCGCCAATTGGAAGATGTACAAGACGCCGGCTGAAGCCAAGGCGTTTGTCGATGCTTTTTTGCCGCTTGTTGCCTGGCACACACGCGATGAGATTGCACTGTTTCCCTCCCCGGTATTGCTGCCAACGGTCACCGACGCATGCAATGCATCGAATGTGGCCGTGGGCGCGCAGAACATTCACTTCGCCGAGGAGGGTGCCTACACGGGCGAGACCTCGATTTTGCAACTGAAGGCGGTGGGCGGCACGCATACGCTCATCGGCCACTCCGAGCGGCGGCAGTATTTTGCTGAGACCGACGAGATCGTGAACAAGAAGCTGCACACGGCGCTCAAACATGGCGTTGTGCCTGTGGTGTGCATCGGCGAAGTGCTGGAAGAGCGCGAGGCGGGCACGACTGCTAGCGTGCTGAAGACGCAGGTGACGGGCGCGTTTGCGGGCATCACGCCCGAGGCCGCGCAGCCGATCGTGATTGCATACGAGCCGGTGTGGGCAATTGGCACAGGCAAGACGGCGACGCCGGAGATTGCTGCCGACGCGCACCGCATTATTCGCGCGGAAGTGGCAAAGTTGCTGGGTGCAGAGACAGCTGTGGCAATGCGCATTCTTTACGGCGGCAGCGTGAAACCGGATAACGCAACCGCGCTGATCAGCCTCGAAGAGATTGACGGAGCGCTGGTGGGCGGCGCCAGCCTCAAGCCGGATTCGTTTGCGGCGATTGTCAAGTATTGAAGTAAGCAGCGGAGTTGGCGGAGCTAGTGTAGCCTTCGGGGCTGGCGGAGCAAGTCAACAAGCGAGTCAACGGACCGCTCGGAGCCAACGAGCTTCGGGCGGCTTTTCGTTTGCGGCCCTTAGGAGCGCCGGTCTCCTGACAGGCTGCCGTGCGGGCCTCCGGGCCCGCACACTCCCTTGGTTGCGTCTCGAACCTACATCGACGGGTAGAAGCCGGCGATCCAGTTCTGAAGCAGCGCCGGGAAACAACCGAAGACGACGACTGCGGCGGCAATCGCGATCAACACGCCCAGCGTGGCCGGATGCGCGCGAATCGGCGATTCGTCGGTAGACGGCATAACGTAAGCACGCTTGAGGACCTGCAGATAGTAGTAGAGCGAAACGGCGCTGAATGCGATGGCGAGAGCGACGAGCGTGAACGGAAGCGCGCCGCCCGAAGTGCGGAGCACAGCCGCAAATAGATTGAACTTGGCCCAGAAGCCGATGAGTGGCGGAATTCCGGCGAGCGAGAGGAAGAGCACAAGCAGAACGGCGGCGAGCAGCGGATTGCGCTTGTGCAGACCAAGGAAGGCATCGAGCTTGTCGCTGCCGGTGGCGTGCTCGACGACGCCTACGACGCCGAATGCGCCGATGGCTGTAAGGCCGTAGGTGACGCTGTAGTAGAGGATGGCCTGTGCGCTGACGTTCGTCCAGGAGAAGAACGCAAGCCCGAGCAGAATGTAGCCGGCGTGCGCGATGGCCGAGTAAGCAAGCAGGCGGCGAACGCTCGACTGCGCAAGCGCGGCCAGGTTGCCGAAGATCATCGAAAGCACGGAGAGATCCATCAGGATCATCGGCCAGGTAGGGACAAAGCCGACAGTAGCGGGAGGTTGCGGGGTGCCGGCAGGGGAAGCAGTGAAGGTGACGCCGCCGCCCTTCAAGTGCAGCATTGCCGGCCACCGGAGGATTGCATAGCTGATGGAGATGAGCAGGGCGAAGCTCGCAACTTTGGAGACGGATGCGATGAATGCTGCGGCGGGGGCGGGAGCGCCTTCATAAGTGTCGGGCGCCCAGAGATGAAACGGGAAGGCGGCAATTTTGAAGCCAAGACCGGCGGCGATCATGACCAATGCAATGAGGAGTAGCGGTGTGCCGCCTCTGGCCGACGCCAAATAGGTGCCGAGCACAATTTCAGGCAGGCTCGTTGAACCCGACAGCCCATAAAGATAACTGAAACCGAAGAGGAGAAACGCAGCCGACATGGCGCCGAAAAGATAGTACTTGATGGCGGCTTCAGCGCTTTTGCCGGATTGTTTGTTGAAGGCGGTTAGGATGTAGAGGCCGAGCGAAAGAAGCTCGAGGCCCACGAAGATCACCAGCAGATCCTGAGCTGCGGAGATGATCAGTCCGCCAGCGGCCGCCATCAGCACGACCGAAACGTACTCACCGGCATTGCGCGTGAAGCTGGACTCCGCGGAGCCTGAATCGACGACCTGCAGAAGCGTGACGGCAGTGAGCACGAGAATGGCGACCTGCGCGACAGCCGCCGATCCGCCTGCCGCGAGCAGAAGATCGCTGCCGGCGCTGAATCCCGTCCATCCCGCCGCATAGACCGCCCAAACAGCCGCAATACATCCGGCAATTCCGATGACGGCGGCAACAGCGGTGCGGATTTGCAAAGCAACTTTGCGCAGGAACCCGAGATCGACGACGAGCACGAGCAGCGCGGCGATTTCGAGGGCCGTTTCAGGCAGCGTGGCGCGGAAAAGGGCAGCGTAGTTCATTGCGCGCCTCCCGCAAGCAGCGCTTTGACGGCCGGCTCAATCGAATCGAGAAGAATACGCGGGTAGACTCCGACGACGAGCGTGGAGATGCCGAGCAGCGCAACTCCCGCGTACTCGGGCCAGGTGATTGGCGCGAACTTGTGCTCGCGCTCCGATTCGAACTCATGCGGGGTGGGCAGCGAGTCGGTGAAAAAGGCCTTTTGCAGTGCGCGCCAGATGTAGGCGACGCCAACGATGATGCCGATGCCGGAAACGGCTGCCCACCAGGGATTGGCTTGCCACGCGCCGACGAGAACCTGGAGCTCTGCCACGAAACCGGAGAAGCCGGGCAGGCCCATCGATGCGACGCCGGCAAAGACAAAGGCCCACGCCGCGAAGGGCAACCTGCGCGACAGATGCATGGGCCCGAGCTCGGCGAATTGGCGCGTGTGGGTGCGGTCGTAAACGATGCGCCCGACGATGGCGAACAAGAGGCCGGCGATCACGCCGTGCGAGAACATCTGCAGAACCGCGCCGTCGACGCCAATCTGATTGAGCGTCATGAGGCCGAGCAGCACAAAGCCCATGTGGCTCACGCTGGAGTAGCCGATGACGAATTTGAAGTCGGTTTGCGCCAGTGCGACAAGCGCGCCATAGACAATGCCGATGACTGCAAGCCACGCGAAGACGTCGCGCCACGAGCCGATACCGATGAACGAGAATCCCCAGGGATCGAGGCCGTGCGGAAACAGTCCGATGCCGACGCGCAGGCAGCCATAGGCCCCGAGTTTCATTACGACTCCGGCCAGCAGCATGGAAGCGGCAGTCGGCGCAGCGACGTGGCCGGTGGGCGCCCAGGTGTGGAACGGCCACATGCCGGCGAGAATCGCGAAGCCAACAAAGACCAGCGGGAAGCACCACATCTGGAAGCTGACGGGCAGGCCCGCGTGGGCTAAATCGCCGAGCGCGGTGGAGTGGCTGCCCGCGGTGGAATAGGCCGCGAGCAGGCCGATGAGCACCATCGCCGAGCCGACGAAGGAGTAGAGCGCGAGCTTCATGGCGCCGTATTCGCGGCGCGTGGAACCCCAGATGGAGATGAGAAAGTACTTGGGAACGATGGCAATCTCATAAAACACAAAGAGCAGGAAAAGATCGCCGCTCAGGAAGACGCCGTAAACGCCGCCGATTAGAGCGAAATAAAACGCGAAGAACTGGTTGGTGCGCAGTTCGATGTTCCAACTGAAAAGAACACCCGCGACGGAGGCGATGCCGGTGAGCAAAACGAGGACGCGGCTGATTCCGTCAGCCGCTAGCAGATAGTGAACGCCCATCGAGGGCACCCATAGCGCGTCGACGAAGACCTGCCGGCCTTGGCCCATGCCCGCTGCAAAGCCCGCGATGGCGATGGCAAGCCCGGCCACGGCCACGGCGAGCGCCCATAAGCGCGCAACCTCGGGCTTGGCTTTCGGCAGCAGCGCCGAGATCAGCGCGCCGCCAAACGAGATATAAATCGCCCAGGCCATTCTCTAAAATCTCCAGTGCGCCAGCAGGTTCACGACGGTCGGGTTGATCGTGTCGAGAATCAGACGAGGCGCAAGCCCGACGACAAACATGAGAGCAATCACGGGAGCGAGGGCCAGCCGTTCGCTGTGATGCAGATCGGGAAAGTTGGCCCAGTGTTCAGGAACAGGGCCGGTAAAGACTTTTTGAATTACGGTGAGGATCACGATCGCCGTCACGAGCAGGCCGAGAACCGAAATTGTGGCGGCGACCCACGCGAGCGGAAAAACACCGCGGAAGATGAGGAACTCGCTCACGAAACTGTTCAGGCCGGGCAGACCGAGCGAGGAAAAGAGCACAATGCCCATGAGCCCGGCGAATACGGGCGCGGGCTTGCGCAGGCCGCCAAAATCATCGATGCCGCGCAGGCCGCCTGTGCGGAATTGAATCATGGCGATGAACCAGAAGATGGCGGCCGCAGTAATGCCGTGATTGAACATCTGCAGGATGACGCCATTGAGCGCGGCGGCCTGGCTGGCCTGAGCGGCTGCACCGTAGGTGGGGACAGCAAGCGCGAAGATTCCGAGCAGACAGTAGCCCAGGTGATTCACCGAAGAGTAGGCGAAAATGCGCTTCAAATCTTTTTGCGCGGCCGCGGCCCACGCGCCCATCACCACTGTGATGACGGCGAGGACGAGAAGCGGCGTGCGCATCGCGGCGATCTGAACGCCGAAGATGGGCAGCGCGATGCGTAGCAGGCCGTAAACGCCCATCTTCGACATGGCGCCGGTAAGCAGCATAGTGACGGGCGAAGGCGCTTCGGCATATGCGGCAGGGAGCCAGGTGTGGAAGGGCACGAGCGGAACCTTGACTGCAAAGCCGGCGAGCACGCCGATGGCGAGCCAGGGCATTACCGCGCCTAGATGCGCCGAGACCATCTGCGACAGCGCCCCGGATGCGGCCATTGCTGTGAGATCGCCGAAATCCATCGATCCAGTGGAAAGAAAAATAGCGAGAAACGAAATCAGCAACGCCACCGAGCCTGCCATGGTGTAAACGAAGAACTGCGTGGCTGCGGGGCCGCGCCGCGGACCGCCCCACAGTTTAATGAGGAAGAATGCGGGGATGAGGCTAAGTTCCCAGAACAAGAACCAGTGGAAGAAATTGAGCGCGGTGAAGGAACCAAAGAGACCCGATTCGAGGATGAGGATGAGCCCGTAGAAAAGGCCGGGCATGTGGTGCACGCGATGCGACGCATCAACCGACATGAGCGTGACGATGGCGGAAAGCAGAAGCATAAGCGCGCCGAGGCCGTCGACACCGAGGTGATACTCGATGCCCAGCGATGGCGCCCAACTGTGCAGCTCAACGAGGCCGAGGATTCCGTTGGCGGGCAGGCTGATCCAAATTACAAGTGAGAGGACAAGGCAGCCGAGCGAAGTGACAAGTGCGACGCCGCGCGCGTGTTTACCTGCGAAGAAAGCGATGGAGGCGCCGATGAGCGGCAGCACAGTGAGAACCGTCAAAATCGGAAAACCGGTCGCGAATTCGTTCATGGCCGGCTGCTCCAGAAAAGAATGATGGCAAGTGCAACGACGGCTACGGCCAAAATGCGGAGATAGTTTTGCACGCGGCCGCTTTGCATGCTCGCCAGCAGGCCCCCGCCTTCGGAAAGCTCCTCGCAGGTTTTGTCAAAGCCGCCGTCGACCCAATTGACGTCGAGCAGGCGGTCGAGCTGCGCCCAAAGCGCGAAGATCCAGGCAACGAGGGCAACGATACCGCCCCAAACACGGCGATCGAGCCAATCGGCCACGCGCGCCCACCACGCATAAAAGGCGATCACCGTCATGCCATAAAACTCGTCGACGTAGAGGCGATCGCGAAGCGGGGCCCACAGCCAAGGGACGGATTTCTCCAGCGCGTCAGGCTCTTCCGGTTGCGGCGTTTTGTTGCCGTAGAGCCGCCAGCCGAATCCGAGGCCAAGAAAAACGACCAGCGACGAAGTGGCCATGAGCAGGAGAAAGCTGGATTCGATAAGGCTGTGGAAGCTCAGCCTCGCCGCGCGGCCTTCAAGAAACGCGTGGAACCATGGCCAGGCTGGAGTTCCGATCAGGCCCAGGGCCATGGCAAAGAATGCAAGGATGACCAGCGGCAGCGTCATCATCTTCGGACTTTCGTGCACCGGTTGATGGCCGCGCCAGTAGCCGAAGAAAACGTAGCAGACTTGCCGCGTCATATAGAAAGCGGTGAGCAGCGCGCCGAAGACGAGCAGGTAAAACGGGCCCTTAATCGCGGCCGAACTTTGCGCGGCTTCCAGGATTCCGTCCTTCGACCAGAAACCCGAAAAAAAGATCGGGAAGCCACACAACGCCAGCATGCCGATGGCGTAGGTGATGAAGGTGAGCGGCATGTCGACCTTGAGGCCGCCCATGCGGCGAATGTCCTGCTCCTCGTGACAGCCATGAATCACCGAGCCCGCGCCGAGGAACAAGAGCGCCTTGAAAAATGCGTGTGTGATCAGGTGAAACATACCCACGGCGACACCGCCGAGGCCGAGGCCGGCCATCATATAGCCGAGCTGCGAGATGGTTGAGTATGCGAGGATGCGCTTGATGTCGTTTTGCGCCACGGCGATGAGCGCGGCAAAGACCGCCGTGGCTGCACCCACCCATGTGACGACGGTGAGAGCGACGGTGGTTCCACCGGCCTGGGCACCGATGGACATGAGCGGAGCGCCCGCGGCCATCAGCGGATAGACGCGCGCGACGAGAAATACGCCGGCCGCGACCATGGTGGCCGCGTGAATGAGTGCGGAGACCGGCGTGGGGCCCTCCATCGCGTCGGGAAGCCAGACGTGCAGCGGAAGCTGGCCACTCTTGCCCACGGCTCCGGCAAAGATGAGCAAAGCGATCGCCCCGGCAGCGCTGAGGCCGAGACCGGCGTGCTGCGCGAGCAGGTTCGTGAGAGCAAGGCCTTCGAGCGAACCGAAGCCATAGTTGTAGAAAAGCAGCGTGCCGGTCTGCGAAAACAGCCAGACGATTCCGAGGAAAAAGAAAATGTCGCCGACGCGCGTGGTGATAAACGCTTTTTTCGCGGCCGCGGCGGCCGCCGGCTTCTGATACCAGAAGCCAATCAACAGATAGGACGTGAGGCCGACGATCTCCCAGCACATGAAGAGCAGTAGCAGACTATTCGAGATGACGACACCGAGCATGGCTCCAGCAAAAAGTGATATGAAGCAGAAAAAACGGGTGAAGTTTTCGTCGTGGGCCATGTAGCCGACGGAGTAGACGAAAATGAGCAGCCCGACGAAGCTGACCATCACGAGCATGATGGCGGCGAGAGGATCGAGCACACAGCCGAGATCGACGCTCATAGCGCCGACGTGGATCCAAGTAAAGCTGACAGTCTCGCGATCAACTACGCCGTGTGTCCAACCGCGGAGAACATGCGCAAAGGCGATAACTGACAAAAGCAGCGAGATGCCAAGCGATCCGATGGCAAGACTCGCAGCGGCTTTGCGTCTTGGTTGCTTGAATAACGCGATGATGCCTGAGGTGACCATCGGCACGGCCGGGATGAGCCACAAAAAACTGCCGATGGAAGAAACCGAGGATTGAGGAGTGAATACAGCGGATTGCTCGATCAAGCTCTCACCCCTTCATCCTGTCGATCTTGTCGAGTTCGGCGGTGTTCGTGTGGCGATAGATGGCAATGACAAGACCCAGACCCACGGCAGCCTCGGCTGCGGCCACGGCGATAGAGAAAATCGCGAACATCATGCCGGTGAGCGCTTCGGGATGCGGGCCGAAGCGCCAGAAGGCGATCAGATTCAGGTTAGCCGCGTTGAGCATGAGTTCGATGCCGATGAGGACCAGGATGGCGTTGCGCCGCACGAGCGCGCCACCAAGGCCGATGGCGAACAGGAGCGCCGCGACGAGAAGATAGCCGGCGAGTGGCGTCGTCATCGCGGCCTCTCTTTCTCGTGCATGGCCACGATGACCGCGCCAATGGTGGCGGCGGTGAGCAGCAGGGCGACAATTTCGAGCGGCAGCACGTAGCGGCCCACAAGCGCGTCGCCGATGTCGTGCACTGTGACGGCTGGGACAGTGTTCTGTTGTGGCACTACACCTACGCTGGCAAGCACTGCCCATCCCAGCACGGCAAAGACGCCCGCGGCGATGACCAATCCCAAAGGCCATGACCGGCTGAATACACCGTCCTTCGGCAAGTCGGAGCCGCGCGTGAGCAGAATGGCGAAGACAATTAAGATGGCGACGGCGCCTATGTAAACGAGGATTTGCGCGAATCCGGCGAACTGCGCGTCCAGTTGGAGAAAAAGCAGGGCCAGTCCGGCAAAGGCCACCGTAACGGCGAGCGCGCAATGAACAAGTTGCTTTAGCAACACCGTGGCCAGGCCGCCGGCCAGCGTGAGGGCTGCAAGCAGATAGAAGATCGGGCTCAACGTTCGCACTCCCTACTCAGCATAGCGGTATCTCCTGCGGCCGAAATGCTCGCTGCGCATCTCCAACCGGCCCATGACGACGTAAGCCGCGATGAGAATAACCGAACAGACCACCCAGCGCGCCCAGCCCTCGCCCATGAAGCGCCAGAGCGCGGTGACCAGCAGGTTGAGCAGTGTGAAGGGCAGAACAAACTTCCAGGCAAAGTTCATCAACTGGTCTTGGCGCAGGCGGGGCAGCGTGCCGCGCATCCAGATGAAGACGAAGATCGACATCATCACCTTGCCGAAGAACCAGATCCATGAAGGAACCCAGGTAAGAAATGAGAATGGCGCTGACCATCCGCCG
>Ga0208190_1000815_pt1 | contig 12079 bp, 8 predicted proteins | sample June2015DPH_13_1_FD_184708 | JGI IMG/M metagenome (GOLD analysis project Ga0208190, IMG submission 184708) | Peatland microbial communities from SPRUCE experiment site at the Marcell Experimental Forest, Minnesota, USA - June2015DPH_13_10... | ecosystem: Environmental > Terrestrial > Soil >... | reverse complement strand
TTGGGCTCCCGCTCGATGCCATGGTGTTGCTCGACGACAACCCCGCCGAGCGTGGACTGGTGAGAGAGCTGCTGCCACGGGTTGCCGTGCCGGAGTTACCAGAAGATCCGGCGTTCTACACTCGAGTATTGAGTGCTGCTGGGTATTTCGAGGCTGTAATGTTTTCTCGCGAGGACCTGAAGCGCGCTGACTATTACCAGGACAATGCGCACCGAGTTACGCTGCAAAAACAATTCGCTGATATTGAGGGATACCTGGCTTCGTTGAAGATGGTGATCACCTTCCAGCCGTTTGACGAGATGGGGCGGGCTCGGATCACGCAATTGATCAACAAATCGAATCAATTTAACTTGACCACAAAACGTTACACCGAACCGGAGGTTGCAGCGGCCGCGGCAGATCCGGACTGTTTCACGTTGCAGGTACGCTTGGCTGATATCTTCGGCGATAACGGGATGATCAGCGTGGTGATTTGTCGCAAGCGCGGCGCCGATGCGTGGGAGATCGATACCTGGTTGATGAGCTGCAGGGTGATTGGCAGGCGCGTGGAGGATACGGTACTGCAGGAAATCGTGGATCATGCCAAGCGCACCGGCATCTGCAAGCTGATCGGTAGATACATTCCAACCGAGCGCAATCAGCTAGTGGCACAGCATTATGAGAAGCTAGGATTTCAGCCCCTTGAAGCCGTTGCCGACGGCACGACAGTCTGGGAACTCGATGTCCACACTACACGGATTAAGGGCTCCCCAGCCATCGTGCGTCGGTCGGGATTCGCGCTAACGGAAGTGGCCAACGCATAACTTAGGTTGGCAAGTACTATTGTTGTCGTCCACATATCTGCGACAGGGTCGATAATTCAAGATGCGGTTTGAGGAAAAGCACCTGCAGCTGTTTGCCGCCGCGTCGCTGGACTTCCATCCCCTCCACTTGTCCGGTAAATACGCCCACACAACCCCTTTTGGCCAACGTGTCGTCTATGGCATGCTGGGTTTTTCGGCGTGCTTGGCCCAGATCGCGCCGTTTCCCGGAAAGGTTGTTTCCAGCGTGCGGGTGGAGTTTGACTCGGCACTTTTTCTTGAAGTGGATTACTCCCCCGTGGTGCAGCGCCAGACCGAGAGGGAAATTGCCTTGGCTTTGATGGATGGCAGCGTCACCTGCATGAGCCTGCGATTGCGCTTTAGCGACGGCACACCGCAATTTGCGGAACTTAATGAAGAAGGTACTGCGCCCCGTCAGGCCTCTCGGAGTACGCAACTTTCCGAACTTCGGCCGGCCCTGTCGTTCGGCGGACGCTACGCTCCACCCCGTCAGGCCTATCTGGACTTGTTGGGTGCTCTCGGAATTGATCGCCAAGTGTGGGGTGACGCTTGTCTACTGCTGGCGATGTGCAGTAGCTATCTCGTGGGTATGGAATTGCCGGGTGAAAACGCAATCTTCACCGCTATGACCGCTGAACTCGAGGGTAATCCTGATCTTCCGTCCGATTTCGAGGTAACGGTCGACTCCTATGACGAGCGCTATCAATTGGTGGAAACTCGATTTGCGATTTCTGGAAGATCTGGCACGTATGCCCATGGAGAAATTTCGGCGGTTGCCCGCTCGCCCCGCAACCAGAACACATACGCCCTGCGCCGAGAAGGCAGCTCCCAATTCGCCGGCAAGACCGCATTAGTGATAGGCGCAAGCCGTGGCCTGGGGGCAGCACTGGCTCTGGAACTGGTTGCGGAAGGGTGTAACGTGGTGGGCGCCTACGCGCAGAGCTGCGACGATATGCAAGAACTGCAAGCGGCCAGTCGCGATCTTCCCGGACAGCTGATCGCAGAGCAAGGAGATGCGTCCAGCCTGGAATGGTGTGTGGGCCTGAAGGGGCGCATCCTTGAGAGATTCGGTGGGCTGGACATGCTAATCTGCAATGCCGCGCCGGCAGTCCGGCCATTGCGCATTGAAGAGGCTACGCACGACCGAATGCAGGCGTTTCTGCAGCGTGGCTTTGCTCTGGTGAGCGCGCCGCTGAGCAGCTTCCTTCCACTCCTGTCGGTGGCCCAGGGAAGGGTTCTGCTGATTTCCTCGATATTTGTAGAGGAGCCACCGAAGAACTGGCCACACTATGTTGCGTTGAAAGCGGCCTCCGAAGGACTGCTTCGTACCGCCGCTGCAGCACATCCCAAGGTGACTTTCTGCATTGCTCGTCCGGGCAAGCTCAGGACCGACATGTCAAATACACCCTTGGGCTGGTTTGAAGCGGAAGAACCCGTTGCCGCGGCCCACCAGATCCTGCGGCAGGTAGCGAGTACGGTCACTCCCGGAGAAGTACACTTTTGCCACTGAGAAACGACGAACAGGTCAATCACAAGGACTAAGCTGAATGCTGTTTCGAGCATTTCTTTACGGACTTGCCATTGTCATTGTCGTAGTTGGGCTGACACGGCTTCGCTCTCGAGGCGCACGCCAGGGCCTGCTCCTTGCGCTAAGTTATGGCCTGTACGTCACGTGGGGATGGTGGTTTGCCATTGTGCTCCTGGCCTCCACGCTGATCAACTTCCTGATCGGGCGCAGCCTGCGACGAACGCGCTCGCCACTCGCACTCTGGATCGGTATTGCTCTTAACCTCGCCCTTTTAAGTACCTTCAAGTACGTTCCGGAAATTGCGCATTCCTCGTCGATTGCCTGGCTCCAGTCGTTCTCGCGGGTTGCGTTGCCCCTAGGTCTTTCATTCTGGACCTTCCAGGCGATGAGTTACCTGTTCGACTTGTACGGCGGGGAAGCTCTGGATCCCTCGTTGCTGGAATTCGCTTTGTTCATGGCGTTCTTTCCCACCGTCATCTCAGGGCCAATCTGCCGCATGCCCGACATGCTTCCGCAGTTTCGCTCGGCCAAGGTGTCTTCGCGAAAGGAGATTTGGAGTGGACTGTCCCGCGTTGCGACCGGGGTGTTGATGATGCAGATCGCGCAATTGCTAGGGAGAGGAATCGCCAGCGGAAATGGGATCAATGCTGGTTTCGACCAGATGACGGGCTGGAGTGGTCCGGATGTCTGGTGCCTCGCTGTTGGCTACGGCCTGCAACTCTTCATGGATTTCGCTGGTTATTCGCACATTGCGATCGGTGTCGCACAGATTCTGGGTTTCAGAGTGCCCGAAAATTTTGCCCGGCCGTTTACTTCAACCACGCCATCGATCTTCTGGACTCGTTGGCATATGTCACTATCATTCTGGATTCGCGATTATGTGTTCACGCCTCTCGCGATGCAGCGTCCTGAGCAATGGTGGTTCGAATTGTCACTGCTGATTTCGATGGTTATCTTCGGAGTATGGCATAAAGGTACGCTGCTTTACCTGTTATTTGGCTGCTATCACGGAATGCTTCTCATAGGGCATCGTCGAGTTCAGGCGGTTCGCCGGCGTTTCAAGTTTTTCTCGCGAAAGACGGCATGGGGGCCGGCATTTTCCTGGTTTATCAGTATTGCTCTTATTTCGCTAGGGTGGATCTTTTTCCGTGCCAATTCGCCTTACGAGGCGCTTCAGATGTTCCAGGCTGTCCTGGCTCCCGGGAGCTACGTGGATCACTTTCTTCCTTCCAGTCTTTATCTCCTGGTCGGCGCGGTGATGACCGTGTACGCCCTCGTCCTGCTCGTAACGTACGCTTTGGACGGGTATTCTTCTGGCAAGGCAATCGCGCGCTCTGAGGTCATCACGGTACTGGCGCACGATCGATGGGTTTGGATCGCACCGATTTACCTGTTCGCGTCACTTGCCGTCTTGCTTCTTATCCATCACCTTCCGCAGAACGGGCCTGGTCCGTTTATGTATGCTGGCTATTGACGGGGGGCTAATGACACACCGGGGGTATCCGTAGTCCATGCCGAGCGCACCACTTGGAAAACCTGCGGTATTAATGGACGAGAACCCTTCGTTAGCAAGTGGAGTCGCCTCCCACCAACCAGACAAATTCGCGAGAAGATACTGGGATTTTCTGGCGGTTGTCCTTCTGGTTCTCGTCTCGTTGCCGGTAACATGGCTCTCCCCCAAGACTGTCATGGTCATCCCCCGGCCTGGCGTCTTCGACGACCACTGGGACATTGACACGGTTTTCAGGGCTGCGCATGGCAACTGGTTCGGGCGGGATGTCGCTTTCGTGTATGGGCCGCTATTTGAGTGGCTATTCAGTGCACCGTCGCGCTGGGCAGGTCTTTCGCTGACGGCTGTCTACGCAACCTACAACACACTTCTGCTCTGGTTCACGTTTTTCTTGGGATACTTTACGCTCCGGCTGTTGCTCCCCGAGCAACCCAACTGGAAGCGCTTTCTGCTGTTATTGCTTCTTTGCGTATTCTGGGCCCCGTGGGACGGACGAACTGCCTGTGCGCTTTTCCTTTTTGCGCTGTTTCTACGGGGCTGGTACGCCGTGCGGCAAGGACACCTCAAGCCTATCGTGCTGGGAGGTGGAGCAGCTGTCTTGTGTGCTCTTGCATTCCTGTACTCGGCGGACACCGGAGTTTATGGCATCGCGGCCTATCTCATTTCGCTTGCTGGAGTCGCCATGGAAAGTGGGCGCGCAGCGAAGCTGTGGCGACAGTATTTTGTCGCGCTCGTCAGCTTTGCAGGTGTTTTCGTCGCGCTCATTCTGCCGATCAATGCCTTGATGGCGAGCATGCTGGACTTCCGGTTCTGGCGAAGTTCGCTGGCATTGGTCAGCATCCACCGTTGGAATGAAGCATCCCCGATGGGGGGCGACGAGGCGAAGCGCTTGATTGGATCGCTCGTTGCAGGAGTCATTATTCTCCTGGTTCGCCGTTTTGTGCGCGGTAATTCTGCGGAGACGATCACGGCCCGGCCGGGATTTCTGTTGAGCGCATTCGCGTTTGCGGTACTTGCCATGCAGAGCGGACTAGTTCGCTCGGACCCGATGCATGTGGTGTTTGCCGTGTTCTGCATGGTCTTTTTTAGCGCGGTTGTGTTGTTTTCTTTTCGGTCCCGGTCCGTCTCCGTGGCAGCGGCGGTCGCGGTTATCGGATGTTCGTTTGCATTTGGGCTGCCTACTACGATGTTTCGTCCCTCAAGCCTCCGATATCGGCTGACGCAACTCAGGCATGCCACTACGGAATGTCCGGCAGGTTTTGAAAACTTTAGCGATGTGTGTTATCCAGCGCAATTCGTCGCCAGGCTCGACATTGCTGATAGCTACCTTGACCACAACAGCAAAAGCAATGACTCTATTCTGATTTTCCCCTATCAATACATGTACGGAATGACGTCAGGTCATAACGTCGCGGGAGGCGTGGTGCAGTCCTTTCTCGCTGGCGGACCATACTTGTCGCAATTAGACATAGCCGGACTGAGTAAGGCCGCGGCGCCGGTTGGCCTTTATTTTCCCGACGGTGAGCTAAGCTTGCGCATCGACGATGTGAGTAACTTTACGCGCACGCCTGAGATCTGGTTGTGGATACTCAGCCGTTATGAGGCGGGGCCGCAGCTCTTTCCAGGAGTAGTGGCGCTGCAGCGAGCGGACGATCGCGCTTTAAGAGTTTCCATGCAATCTGTCTCCATCGGGCTCGCGCAGCGGACCTATCCTATCGCGCAGCGCAACGCGGTGGTGAATCTGGGAGCCCCTTCCTGGCCTGCTGGAACAGATTTTCTGAAGCTGCGGTTGAAAGTACACTACGGGATATTATGGAATCTTCGCAAACCAGAGCGGCTGCAGCTTGAGATTACACGCGCCGATGGGAGCCATGATATGCGGGCCTTCGTCATTCAGCCCAATGCCGTATCGGAAGTGTGGTTCTATCCCTGGGATGAGAGTGGCCTCGCAAACTATTTCGACCATGATCAGGATCGCTGGCGCACAACGCCGCGTTCAGCCATTACGCAGCTTCGACTGATAACGACACCCTTTGACTGGGTCTCTCAGCAGCCCGAAGCTATCTCGATTGAGTCCGCCGAAGCGGTGAAGATCAACATGATTCGGTAGTCGGCTGTGAGCTAGTTTAGGGAATCGTGGGGATGACAATCAGTGGCACCGGACTTTATGTTCAAGTCCGGCGCTTGCTACAGCAGCTTGAAAATCCGAATCAGGAACACCGCAATGGTGAGGACGACCGCGCCCAACGTCACCACGGGAAATGCCGGGCTGAGTCCAGAGCTTCGACCTAACGAGATTTGCAGTATGGTCCAGTTCAGCCAAGCGAAAGTCCACACTACTTCCGCTTTCAGCCAGCCGACCAATTCCAGCGTCAGAGGTTGCAGCCTTGTTCTCATCTCGGCTGTCGCGGCGAATGGATAATTGAATCCCATCGGAATACGGCTGACGAGCGTGAGAAAGCAATAGAGCAGAAACCCGACGATTGGCAGCACCCAGATGCTGCCTTTTGTCCCATAACTGTTAGGTGGTCCTGATACACCGAAGTGCGTGGGGACCTGCGCCGGCAGTTGCGACCAGAAGATGGCTACCGAGCCCACCATGAAGATCAATCCGATAATCGCAATTGTGTCCGGCAGCTTACGCATATTCCTCAGTTGCTCACATCGCGATTAGCTCTGCGCTGGACTTGATGGCCAAATGCTAGAGGCGCTCGCACTGCTAATTGCTAATTGCTTCTTCATACGGATCGCGCAGATAGCCTTCCACGGCGAAGTCTTCTCCGAAGCGATGCAAGGTGAGCGATTGCACCCAGGCGGCTTCACTCATGCGCTGGTAGCCGGCTCCCAGAGCAAATGGAATCGAGCCGGTGCCGGCAAGAATCTTGGGCGCATAGTAGAAGAAAATCTTGTCCACGATGCCCGCCGCCAGCGCCGCCCAGTTGACCATCGCACCGCCTTCAATTATCAGGCCGGTGATCTCACGCTCACCCAGTTTACGCATCACACGGTCAAGGTCGGGACGGCCATCGAGTGTAGGCGAGCCACTGGGGAAAACCAGGGTGCCGTCGTCGGGCGAGCGTCGCATGGGCACCTGCTCAACCACCACGCCCCGCGCCTCCAGTTCGCGGCGCTTGTTCTCCTCGGCAAAGCAGCAGAAGACGATGAGGTCTTCCCGCGCGGTCTTGACCACCCGCGAGTCCAGCGGCAGCCGCAAACGCGAATCGAGGATCACGCGCAGCAGCGGTCGGCGGCGCGGAAGGCCAGTCCGGTCGGTCAGCAGAGGGTCGTCGGCGATCACCGTGCCCACCCCGACCATGATGGCGTCGTGGGCGTGACGCATCTCGTGCACGTGCGCGCGCGCCACTTCGCTGGTGATCCACCCGCCGCTGGGCGCCAACCCTGACGCTGCGTCGGGCTCGCCCGGAGGCGGAGCGATTTTCCCATCCAGCGTCATCGCGGTCTTCAAGGTGACAAAGGGAGTCTTGTGGCGAATGTACTTGGCGAAAGCTTCATTCAGCTTCCTGGCTTCCGGCTCGCAGAGCTTCTCGTGCACTTGGATGCCGGCAGCGCGCAATTTGCCAAGGCCACGTCCGGCTACAAGCGTATTGGGGTCGCGCATGGCGGCGAAGACGCGTTTGATCCCAGACGCAATGATGGCGTCGGTGCAAGGGCCAGTGCGCCCCTCATGGCAGCACGGTTCCAGGTTCAGGTACAGAGTTGCGCCCCGCGCTCGCTCACCGGCCTGCGCAATCGCCAGCACCTCGGCGTGCTTGCGGCCTTCGTAGGTATGCGTGCCCCGGCCGACGATCTCGCCCTTCGGAGCCACAAGTACCGCACCCACACAAGGGTTGGGCGAAGCCAGCGCTACCCCTTGGCGAGCGAGCTCCAGCGCCTGCTGCATGAACTGCTCGTCGCGGGATGGTCTCTGACTCGTCACCTGTTTGCAACGCCCTGCTCACAAATTAAGCGGAAGCTCGAGACGCAATTGCAGTCGTATTGGGGTCGACAATCCGAACTCCGTCAAGTCTTCGTCCTCAAGATACAGCGCGATCGCCTCGTTCAAATTCCGGACGACCTCGTCCAGCGTGCGTCCCTGCGTGACCACCGCAAGCTCCACGCATTGAGCTGTATACACCCTCGAATCAGGATGGAGGATGGCATGAATAACGCGGCGTCGCGTCGAGCGCTTGGTTGTCAAAGTGTCGTCGCCTCAATCAAAGAGTGAGTTCACAAAATCCTGGGGATTGAACGGCAGCAAATCGCCGGCCTTCTCGCCGACGCCCACATAACGCACGGGCAGGCCCAGCTCCTTGCAGATGGCAACCACGACCCCGCCTTTGGCCGTGCCGTCGAGTTTGGTGAGCACGATACCGGTCACACCAGCCGATTGCGTGAACAGGCGCGCCTGCTGCAGTCCGTTCTGGCCGGTGGTGGCGTCCATTACCAGCAGGGTTTCATGCGGCGCGTTGGCGCTGAAGCGCTGGGCGGTCCGACGCATCTTCTCCAGCTCGGCCATCAGGCCGGTTTTGGTGTGTAGGCGGCCGGCCGTGTCGACGATGACGTAATCCATGTTGCGTGCCTTCGCAGCCTGCATGGCGTCGAAGAGCACCGCCGCGGGATCGCCGCCCGGCTTGTTCTTGATCACTTCGGTTCCGGTACGGTCACCCCAAATCTCCAGTTGCTCGATGGCCGCAGCGCGAAAGGTGTCAGCGGCGGCGAGCAGGACGGTCTTGCCCTGCGAGCGCAGCAGGTGAGTCAGCTTGCCGATGGAGGTGGTCTTGCCCGTTCCGTTCACGCCGACAACCAGAATCACTTCCGGCTCGCCGTCAACCTTCTGCACCGGCCTTTGCTCCGCGGCGTTGAGGATCGCCAGCAATTCTTCTTTCAAGACGCGTTTGAGCTCGTCAACGTTCGCCACTTGCTTGCGATCGACTTTCTCGCGCAATGCCGCCAGAACGGTTGCGGTGGTCGCCGTGCCCAGGTCGGCGGAGATGAGCGTGGCTTCCAGGTCGTCGAGGGTTTCGCGGTCGATCTCCTTGCGGAGGGCGACGACATCTTCAATCCGCTCGCTGAGGCTCTCGCGCGTGCGCGAGACCGCCTCTTTCATGCGTTTGAGGAAGCTGGGTTTTTCTTCGGTGCTGCCGAACAGGGTCTGAATCATGATTAAGGGCGGCTCTTAGCTCCTGGCTATTGGCCTTTAGCTCTTAGCAAGTGCGGCTCCGGTTTGGCTTGCTAACAGCTAGCCAACAACGAAACGCGAGCAGAAAATAGCGCTTTCACTCGCATTTCCGTGCACACAACGATTATAGACACTCGCACCAGCACGGGGATTCGACCGCACCTGTAGCGGCATTGGCCAGCGAATCCGACGCGCGATCCATTTCATCCAAATAACTTATTCCGAGGGAGGTCGAATGCCAGGTTGTGAGCACGTTAAGTCAGCCGATCCGATGGTCACGCCCAGTCATGACGGGTGTGCAGAATGTCTCCAAACCGGGCAGCCCTGGGTTCAACTGCGCAAATGTCTGGTCTGCGGCCACGTTGGCTGCTGCGATTCCTCGCCCGGGCAGCACGCCAATCAGCACTTCCGCGAGACCGGACATCCGGTAATGCAGGCGTTCCAGTCAGGCGAGTGGAAGTGGTGCTATGTGCATGAGGCGTACGTTTGAAGGAATCCGCTGCTCGCTGCTCGCCTTTCGCTTTTCGCCAGAGCAGCAATAACTTTGCAATGAACTGTGTCATCTGAGCGAGGTAAGAGTACGTTTTTTGCTCGCTCAGTCTCGTGGGGTCTCCGATCGGTATTCTGGCGAAAAGCGAAGAGCGATGAGCGAAAGGCGACGATCAGTCCCGCGAATAGCGTCCTTGCCACTGCTTTTTGTGTACTCTGTATTGATTGGCCATACTCCGACAACGAATGTTCCTCGATAAGCGCACCGAACGCCAACGCCTGAACCCCCGCATCATCCTGCACCTGTGTCTGTCGCTGGCGCTGTTCTGCGCTTCAGTATCGGCTCAAATCGCGTCGCCATGGGTCGATACCAAACCGCTCTCGGTCGACATCGGAACCACCGGCCTGAAGCTGATGCTGCGCCGCCTGCATACCACGGCGCGCCTGATGCACACCGTCGCACATCCCGACGACGAAGACGGTGGCATGCTCACGCTGGAATCGCGTGGCCACGGCGTCAGCGTGGTGCAACTGACGCTGAACCGCGGCGAGGGCGGCCAGAACAAAGTTGGCAGCAATCTCTTCGACGAGCTGGGCATCATTCGCACTCTGGAGTTGCTGGCCGCCGACCGCTACTACGGCGTGGAGCAGCGCTTCACCCGCGTGGCCGATTTCGGCTTTTCCAAGACACCCGAGGAGACCTTCGAAAAGTGGGGCGGCCACGACATACCTCTAGGCGACATGGTGCGCGTGATCCGCACCTTTCGTCCGGACGTCATCTGCACCCGGTTCCAGGGCAATTCGCGCGACGGCCACGGCCATCATCAGGCATCGGGAATCCTGACGCGCGAGGCGTTTCGCGCTGCCGCCGATCCCACCCGCTTTCCAGAGCAGATTCACGAAGGCCTGCAACCCTGGCAGGCCAGGAAGCTGTACATGGACAACGTGCGCAGCACGGAAGATTGGACTATCAAGCTGGAAACCTCGCAATCCGATCCCTTGCTGGGCGAGACCTATGTGCAGTTCGGCTGGAAGGGTTTGAAGCATCAGCTATCGCAGGGCGCGGGTGCGTGGAACCCTCCGGAGGGTCCGCGCTTCAGCTACTACACGCTCCTCGACTCTGCAATGCCCAATCCGCCTGCCGCCGGCGCACACGAAACAGATTTCTTCGATGGCATCGACACCTCGCTACTCGGTTTGGCAGGGCGACTGGGAGCGGATCAATCGAAGGTTCCGTGGCTGCGTCTCCAGTTGCAGGCCATATCCAAGACGGTTGATGAGGCAATCGCAGCTGTTGACAAGGATCCGCAATCGGCTGGTGCGCCGCTGTTGCGGGGATTGGATCTCACCCGTGCGTTGATCGGCAAAGTTGACGCATCAGGTTTGTCCGGCGCGGAGAGGGCTGACCTGCTCGCCAGCCTGCGCACCAAAGAAGATCAGTTCGAGCAAGCCGCAAACCTGGCTCTGGGAATGGAACTGGAGCTTGGCCCGGGCACTCCCGATGGCCGCCCCATGGCAGCCACGTTTCCCACCGGCGAGGGCGACGTGCTGGCGGCAGTGATCACTGCGGGCAAGACGTTCCTGCTGCGGGCGACGTTGCACAACGGCAGCGCCGCGCCCATGGACGTGAGGCGGTTTGCGCTCGACGTTCCCGAGGGCTGGAAGTACGAACTCTTCATGGACAAGGTGCCGGCGAAGATCGCGCCCGGCGATGGTTGCGCGTTGACCTTCCGTGTCACGCCGCCCATCGACGCGCAGGTCACGAAAGCATACTTCCATCGCGACGATCCCGACACCGACACTATCTACAAGATCGACAATCCGAAGTACATCACGCTGGCGCTCCCAGCGCCGCCGGTTTCGGCGCGGGTGGAGTACAGCATCAACGGCGCGGAAGGGGTGATTCGGAGCGTGGCCCGCACGCCCATGCATGACGACAGGGGCGATAAATGGTCGATGCCCCTGGCGGTCGTGCCGCCGTTTTCCGTCGAAGCTGCGCCAGCAACCCAGATCATTCCGGCAGGAACGAATCCCTCCGCGGGACTCAGCGTAGTGGTTCGCACCACTGCGGATCGCGGCAGCGGCACAGTTCATCCCGAAGTGCCGCATCAATGGAAGATCGAACCTGGTTCAGAAAATGTTGCGTTCACAGAACCCGGCCAGCACGCGGCTGACTTCAAAGAGGTCCCCGACGGAGCGAAGGAATCGCGCTACGAAGTTCACGCGCTGCTGAATGCCGGCGAGCGCGATTACAGCGAAGGCTACAGCCTGGTCGCGCGTCCTGACATTGGCGGCTTTTTCTACTATCAGCCCGCGCTACAGCGCGCCAGTGTTGTCCAAGTCAAGGTTCCGCAGGGGCTCAAGATCGGCTACATCATGGGCGCCGGCGACGATATCCCCGACGTGCTTCGTGAGTTGGGACTCGACGTCATGCTGCTTACTCCTGACGATCTCGCAAGCGGCGATCTCAGCCGCTTCGGGACCATCGTGCTCGGCATTCGCGCTTACGACACCCGCGACGACGTGAAGAAGAACAATCAACGGCTTCTGGA
>Ga0208190_1000812_pt1 | contig 12109 bp, 8 predicted proteins | sample June2015DPH_13_1_FD_184708 | JGI IMG/M metagenome (GOLD analysis project Ga0208190, IMG submission 184708) | Peatland microbial communities from SPRUCE experiment site at the Marcell Experimental Forest, Minnesota, USA - June2015DPH_13_10... | ecosystem: Environmental > Terrestrial > Soil >... | reverse complement strand
CGAAGAGCATTGTGAATTCCAACTCCGCCTTTTGGTGCGCTTCGATACTGCCCCATAGCGGCGCCTTGGAGCATCAGCTTAATCCGTTCCTTGCGCGACAGACGCCCATAATATCGGGCGCGCAATTCCATGACATCGGCTCGTTTTGTCATCAGATTCATCAATCTAACAAGGCGTCCGGAAGCTGACGTCGCGTCTCCCGCAATGGTTTCCATGTCGCGGAGCATGCCTGACAGCAAGACGGAGTGCTTGCGATTATGTGCCTCGCTTTCCCTGTATTTCTCTGCCAGGTCAGAGGGAAAGATCCGCTGCAAAAGGGATGTCCTGGCGCGGGTAGGCGCTTTTAACACCTTTGTCCATTCGTGATTGATGTCTGAATAGACACGCCAGCGCATCAAGACTTCGGGGATATATCGAACCTTATCCATCGCGGTTGCGATTTCCAGGAGCAGAACGTCATGGCCGAACTCGACCTCGCCTGCCACTTCTTTATAGTTATCGGGCGTCAAAGAGCTCGAGGTCATTTCCAGGAGCGACTTTCTGATCACGATTGCATGCCCGGGGAAGTCGTTCGTCCGAAGGTATTTTCGAAAGCGGCGGTCGGTAGGGTAGACAACTCCCATTGGATTGCCAACCTCGTCCATCCACTCGGCCGCATGAGCAAAGAGAAAGGCATCCGACTCCCGGCTGGCCTGGAGGATGCGAGCAAGCTTTTGTGGGAGCCACTCGTCATCTTGATCGCTAAACGCAATGAGCTCTCCCTGGCACTTCTGTGCCGCCTGGAGGAAATTAGCCGTGTAGCCAAGTCGCGCGGGGTTATGAACGATAACAACAGGAAACGGAGCAGAAGGGAACAATTCGTTAATGATACTCACCGTGGAGTCTGTCGATCCGTCATCACAAATAATCAACTCGGATGGGAGCAATGTCTGCCGGGCGAAACTGTCAAGCTGCTGGCGAATAAAGCGCTCTCCGTTGTAGGTCGCCATTGCAATGGATATCTTTGTCATCTAAAATCTCGTTCAAGAACTAAACTGCCGCTCACGGCAGGCTGGGCCGGCAAACAAATCGTAGATCAGGAAGCGGCACGGCTCCGAGCCAACATGCTAGAAGCATTATCCGTTGCCTTGAAGGCCGGCGACAGAAACCGGAAGCGGCTCAAGCAATTCGGTTTTCCATGCCAGGTTCGGCCTCACCACACCCGGCCAATCTCCGTGAAATGCGCCACGCAACTCACTGGCAGCATCCTGAATCTCGAAAACCAAAAGGTCCTCCCAATCAGCGGCCACGGTAGCGCCAATGCCATTCAGAAATACCACGAGGCGGAGTCTGTAAGTACCGTTATTCATCAGGTCGGCAGGTACGATAAATGAACTCCGCAGCAGTCCCGCCGGAGCCGGAGATTCACGATTCTCCGCGGTGGCAAACACGCTGACACCATGCTCGTTGAACATTTCTACCGCTAAATCCAGCCGGCTCTGTACAGCAAGCTTCCAGCATTCAAACTCCACCACAAAAGGAGTACGCACCGTGAGCGGGGCCGTGGGAGACCCATTGAGCGGTCGAACGCGCGCCCGATGAAGGCGGATCATATCGTTTCCCGGCGCCGTCTCAATATTGTCATGGACCACATCTTTGAAAGCGGGCAGCCAATTCTGCAGGTAACGGGATGTAACCGCAGCGGGCTGACCTTCAAGGACAACTCGGCCTTCGTGTAGACAGATGGCTCGTGTGCACAGGCCTTCGACAGCCGTCATGTTATGGGTGACAAACAGTACAGTTCTACCCTGCTTTGCAGTATCGCCAATCTTGCCCAGACACTTTTTCTGAAAAGCGGCATCGCCCACGGCGAGAACTTCATCCACTAACAGAATCTCCGTTTCTAAATGCGCCGCAACCGCGAAGGCAAGACGAACGTACATCCCGCTCGAATAGTGCTTCATCGGAGTGTCCAGGAGGCGGCCACATTCCGCAAACTCCACGATCTCGTCGAATTTGCGCTCGATCTCCCGGCGGGTCATGCCTAAGATTGCTCCATTGAGAAAGATATTTTCTCTTCCGGTGAGTTCCGGATGAAAACCGGCCCCAACTTCGAGCAGGCTGCCGACCCGGCCCTGAATCTCCGCCTGCCCCTCAGTTGGTTTTGTAATCCGCGACAGGATCTTCAGCAGAGTGGATTTGCCGGAACCGTTTCGCCCGATGACTCCGAGTACCTCGCCGTGATGCGCCTCCAGCGACAGATCGCGCAGCGCCCAAAGGTCGCGCTCGTCGTTTGCGGGCATGCCACGCCGGGCAATCCGCCGCAACGGGGCGCGCACTACCGCGGAGATCGTCTCGCGCAGGGTACGATAGCTCGGACGCAAGCCGATCCGATAACGCTTGCCAATGCCTTCGCATCGAATTGCGATTGGGGCGTCACTGTCAGATGAAGTCCGCAAAGGTGTCCTCGGTTCTGCGGAAGTAGTAAACGCCGGTCAACAACAAAGCCGTGGCCGTGATGATGGCGAGTATGACGGACCGGGCAGGAAAAGCTCCTTCGCCGCGCAACGCCCAGCGAAAGCCCTCCAAAGCCCCAACCATCGGATTCAACTCATATAGCATGCGCCAGCTCACAGGTACCGAACTGGCCGGGTACGCAACAGGAGTCGCGAAAAACCAGAATTGCACGAGAAAGTTGACCGTATGGCGAACATCGCGAAACTTAACGTTGAGCGCGGAGAGCCACAGGCCCGCGCCCAGTGAAGACAGGATCACCGGCAACACGAAGAGCGGAAAAAGCACAACGGCGCCGGTCGGCGCGATGCGAAAGTACACAAGAAAAAAAACCAGCACTATGAGACTGATGACAAAATCGAGCAGGCTGGCCAGGATCGCAGAAAGGGGCACGAGAAGCCGCGGAAAATAGACCTTGGAGATCAGCCGCTCGTTGTTGACAATGCTGTTACTGGATTCAGTCAAACCCTGGGCAAAGAGCTGCCAGAGAACCATACCGGCATAGACAAAGACCGGATAGGGGAGATTATCCGAGGGCAAATGAATCATACGCCCCAGAAACACGGCCAACGCAAGCGCAACGGCCAGCGGCTGAAGAATAGCCCACGCAATTCCGAGCGCCGTTTGCTTGTAACGAACCTTGATATCGCGCCAGGTGAGAAAGTAGAGAAGTTCACGGTGCCGCTCGAGATCGGCCCATCCCAGCGTCCAGGCGGAATCCGAACTCCTGATGATGGTGGTGGCAGCCGCCGTCGTCGACTGGCTATCGGAAGACATTATTTGGCCGCCTCGGATAGAGCGACATGATTTGAATGGAACATGACGAGTCTATTGTAGAGTAGCTGAATTGAGACTGTGCCGGCCGCCAGAAAGGAAAGGAACATTCCGCCTAAAGCACTGGACTATATTCATCCCGGCATTCTCGCTGCTCAGGCTATCCATGCGGCCGTCACGGGCAAGCGGCTGGTCGCTTGGGGAATTGTCGACTGCGCGTCCAAATTGAAGCCTCACGTGAGTTAAATCATCCTATGGCCCGGCGTCTAGAGTCAATTGCAGGTTACCAAGTGCAATACGCCGAGTTTCGAAGGCTTGCACCACTTCATCCACCTTCTCGCCTTTGTGGTTCCTGGTGCGCTTTTCGCAATCATTTACAATCTGAATCGTGATACCGCTCAACGGTGGCAGCGCGCAGCGCAGCCAAATCGTTTCTGCATCGAGCACCCGCGGAGCATGACCCATGCGTACGTTTTCCTGCGATGCACTGCGCGCGATCGCACACTACGCTGACCTCACGCCGCACGCGCCCGCGCTCATCGAGCCGGACGGAATAACTCTCAGCTATAAAGAATTATGGGAACAGATTGAGGCAATCAACGGGCGGCTTCGCGAGGCTGGCATTGGCCCTGGACAAAGAGTCGCTGTACTGCTGCCACAGGGCGCACTGCAGGTGCGGGCAGTCACCGGCGTGCTGTGTGAGCATGTCGCTATCCCACTTCAAAGCAAGACAACAGCAGCTGAAGTCGGATCACAGCTCCGTCGATTAGCAGCCTCGGCGTTAATTGTCACTTCAGAACATGAAGCGGAAGCGAGCTCGGCTGGCGAATTGGGACTTGCTGTTGTGGTTGCTCGTGCAGATCGGCCTCCCCGGGCCTGGGATCTGCGCGTTGGCGTAGCTCCGTTGAGTCAAGCGGCTCAGCAATCAGATGCCGCTCTGTGCCTCATTACTTCCGCAACGACAGGCCACTCTAGAGTTGTGCCCCTTACCACCGCGAACCTTGATTCCGGAATAGAGTCGAGGCGCCGGACCTTGCATTTGACGGCTTCCGATCGTCTGCTTTTGATGACTTCGTTTTGCCACATCATTGGTGTTGAAAATGCACTTGCGCAGTTAGCCGTTGGCGGCGTTGTAATCGCCACCGGCGGATTTGATTCAGCGAGGTACCTGCATTGGCTTAACGAACTGGGGCCGACCTGGTATGACTGCGCGCCCACAGTGCATCAGGCTGCGCTTTCGCAATTGAAAAGCGCTTCTCTCGCGATGCCGGTCTCTCTTCGCTTTTTGCAATCGGCTGGAGCTCCGCTCCCGGAGGAGGTCAAGCAGGGTCTGGAGAAGGTGTTGCAGGTGCCGGTGTTTAACGACTATGGGATGACGGAAGCCTGCCCCATCGCAGTCGACGCGTACCTGGACGGGGAACGCGTCGCGAACTCAGCAGGACGTTCCGCCGGGCTTCAGATCGGCATCATGAGTTCATCGGGGGACTTGCTTCAAGCAGATGAAGAAGGCGAAATTGCGGTTCGTGGCGCGGCGGTGTTCCTCGGATATGAAGGCGATGCCGCCGCGAACCGGAGTGCTTTCGTTGACGGCTGGTTCAGAACCGGAGATCTGGGCCGTCTGGATCGGGAGGGAAACCTGTTTGTCACCGGCCGCCTGAAGGAGATGATCAACCGCGGCGGGGAAAAGATTCTGCCCGGTGAAGTCGATGCGGCATTCGAGACCCACCCCGCCGTGCTTGACGCGGCCGCCTTTGCAGTGCCTCATCCAACGCTCGGCGAAGATGTGGCTTGCGCCGTGGTACTGCGCAATGGAACCGTGTCGCAAGTGAGTGCGCGCGAGTTGCGACGCCATGCGGCGCAGCATTTGGCGTCATTCAAGGTGCCGCACCGCATCCATTTCGTCGACGAGATCCCACGCGGCGAGCTCGGCAAACCACAGCGATGGTTGCTGACAGAGCGCGTGAGCGGCATCAGCGCCACTGCGCCGACGCCCGCCGAGTTCTCAGAACAGTTGAAGGCCAATGGCATTGTTATCAATCTCCACGAAATCTGGGCGCGGATGCTGGGCCGCGAGGACCTCAGCTTCGATGAGGACTTTTTCGAGGCAGGTGGCGACTCGCTGGCGGCAATTAATATGCTCGCCGAGGTTGACCAGCGTTTCGGCGCCCAGACAAGTGTCATGGCCGCGAGTTTTATTGACGAGCCTACGCTCGGGCATCTTGCCAGTCTGGTAGGAGATCCATCGCCGCCGAAGCCGGCCGGAAATGATTCGAGCGACATACAGATCTTTTCCGTCGGCCAGGGAGGCCCTCACACGCGGCTGTTCTGCTTTCCCCCTGACGGAACCGAGGGTCTCCCGTTCCGCCGGCTGGCGAAGCATCTGGAGGGAGAGATAGACTTTTCCGTCGTGCGCCCAGCCAACACCTGGTACAGCCGTTCTCTCTACACCTTCGAACACATCGCGGCAGAGGCGATCGCACAGATTCGTCGGTTGCAGCCCCGGGGGCCCTACTTTGTGTGTGGAAACTGTTTCGGAGGTGTCGTCGCCATTGAGGCGGCCCGTCAGCTTTCGCTCGAGGGACAGGAAGCCAGGGTCATTCTAATCGAAACTTTACTGCCCGGATTTCCAAGCTTCTTGCGCGATTGGCGAATCTGGGCGGGAGCCATCGGGCGTCAGTGGAAACGGCTTTGGACAAGCAGACATCCCGGATTAAGGCACAATTCTCGCAGATTCTTGCGCCGGCTGATTTGGTCCGCGGGTGTAGCTTTCCGTCGATTCCTCGTTCCAATCGAGCGTGTTTTGGTGATTCGCACGGTTATTGAATGGTCCCAACTCGATGATTACCCGTTCTATAAGGTCCGCCCCATGGGCGCTCCTTGCCTGCACATTCTGAGTGCAGATGAGCCATGCTCTCTTGATCCCCTGAGCGCCGCCGCCCGCTTTGGATGGAGATCGTATGCGCGGCGTGGCATCGAGGAGGAGTATGTAGCCTTCGACCATCACAACGTCCTCCACGAGTTGAACATGCCGAAGATTGCGGAGGTTCTAAGAAGATGGTTTGCCGCGCCCAAAGCGGCGGGGTGAATCGACAGGTAATCTCGAATGCATGGGGTAAGCTGCCGATAGAGAATGCCTGAGACATTTTCGCGCGCCAAGATCCGAAACATGAAGTGAAATATCCGGAATATTCCCGAAATATGGAAGCGCCGCTACAGCACCAGGTCGCAAAGGAGTTCTCCCGCGCTCTTCGTCGCGCCCAAAAAGCAGCCGCCAACGGCAAGCCGGAATTAGCAGTGGGGTGGTGTCGCTATGCCGCCTCACTTGCATGGGGAGAAAACCCCGGCTTTTTCTATTGTCATGAAATGGAGCATCTCCTCGCAGAAATTGGCCGAAAACATCTCGCGCCAACTTCGCCAACTCCTCCTTCAGCGGAACCTCCGCGCCGCTTCCTGCACGTAATGAGCACGGCATTTGAAACAGGAGGACCCACCCGGGTGGTCTCCCGCTGGATTGAGACGTGCGCGCAACACGCTCCCTTGGAACTTCACTCGATCCTGCTTTCAATGCAGAAAGAAGCGCCGCTCCCCACCTGGCTCGTTGATTCCGTCAAGAAAACTGGTGGAGGGGTCATCGTGCTGCCATCAGGGATGTCCTGGTTGCAGGCGGCGGCGGAGCTTCGTTCCAGGTCAATGGAGTTCGATGCCGTAATTCTGCACATTCATCCGAACGATCCATTGCCCAATGTTGCTTTTTACGATCAACCCAGGCCGGTGTTGTTCTTCAGGCACTCGGATCACGTCTTCAACCTGGGGCTTGAAGTGGCGCGAGTCGTCGCTGATATCTGCCCCGTGGGGCATGAGATGTCGGCGCATTTTTGCGCCAAAGAACCGCGAAAGGTCATGCTTCCTTTGCCGTTATTTAACGAGGAGCTGACGCTTGGTCATAAGGCCGATGCGCGCAGGAAGCTCGGACTCCCCGTCGATGCGTTCATTGTCCTGACCATCGGCTGGCCGCTCAAGTTCGTCCCTATGGCCGGCTACAATTTCGCCGAGGTCGTTCAATCGCTTTGCGAGGCGAACTCTCGAATTCACATCGTCGCCGTAGGCCTTTCAGAGTCGGAGCCATTTCCGGGCTTGGGGCAGTCGGTAGGAGGCCGATTCATGCCAGTCGGTGTAGTCGAAGATCGTGAAATTCTCGAACGCTATTACAGCGCCGCCGACGTGTATTTGGACGCTTATCCAACCAGCTCCTTGACCGCTACCCTGGATGCCGCACTGCATGGTCTTCCGATCCAGCGCTTGCGCAACCTCTATCAATGCCTGTTGTGGTGTGACGATCCGGCGCTTGACTCGGTCAAGCTCGGGGCCTCCACCCAGGGCGAGTTTATTCGAACAGTACTCGAATGGATCGAGTGGCCAGAGGAAAGGAGGTCAGAACTCGGCAGCCGTTTCAGGAATGCAGTCCTTGAGGATCACTGCGGCGCGTCCTGGAAGAGCAAGTGGCTCGATCCTGCCGTGGGCGCACTGGTCTTATCAGGGGACATCTCTTCGGATTCAGCGGCGAACAACTCGAAGACAGACGAGGCAATCTTCCCCGGACTCGGAATCGCCGGCGCGGAGAGCGATTGGCCTGGCGGCATGTTCGTTGCTGGAGCCATCGTTAGCACCGACCACCTGCCTCGCCCCGTCCGAATCTCCGGCGTCTTTCATTCCATCCGGCCCGCTCTCTTCAGCAAAGCGCGCGATGGTAGGAGTCGGAAGCGCCTCTTGATGCTCGGCTTGCTGGTTGCGTCGCTCATGCCAAGCCAAATCCGAGTCGCAATGCGTTGGATCTGGCGCGCAATCTTCGCACGTCGCTCCTCAAAATGAGTTCGCGCAACGCGCAACCTGCTCAACCCACCGTACGAAGGAATTCGTCGTAGTTCCGGATATAGTCGTTCTCATCGAAGTAATCAGACGCGAGGACGAGACAGACTCCAGCAGAAGAGAAGTTGACGAGTTCGCGCCATATCATCGGCGGAACGTAGACACCTTTCCATGAGCGGTTCAACCCAATGGTCCTTCGCTCCCTTCCGTCATCGAGGATCACATCAAAGCTGCCGGAAGCGGCAATGATGAATTTCGAGCCGGATCTCATCGCATGTCCAGCGCGAGTTTCTCCCCCCGGAACGTCGTAGAGGTAATAGACACGTTTAATCTCGAAAGGAATATGCCTCCCGCCCTCAATGAAGCTCAAGTTGCCGCGAGGATCTGCGATCTTCGGGAGCTCAATGATCCGGCACTGCTCTACGCCCATGGCTCCATCCCCCAGTAGCCTTAGGCCAATTGGGCCTGGCCAGACACTACGGTCAACATTGCGATACGAAAAAACGACCGTTACATCTCCAGGTTGAGTTCATAGAAATCGTACACCGTCGCGCGCGCGCCATAGCTTTCCTTGTTTTCGATCAATCCAGAATTCAGGCTGCGGCCATTCTCCGCTGTGGACTTGCCGAAATCGAAATACGGCTTATCGCAATAGATTTCATTCAATAGGACGTCCATTACAGCGTCCAGGGCGCCGAGCGCTCTTCCCTTTGGGGTCGTACTAATGTATTGAGCATGGGCGACGTTGGCGGTCTCGTATACGATCACTCCTGATAACATTTTGCCGTCGCGGCTAGCAGCGAAGAGCTTGATGTTCTCGGGGAAGCGCCCTGCAAGAAGCTCCATTTCGGCCGCGGTGTGAACCGGCAGCACGCCGTAACGTGCCTTGAGGCCGGCAGCGACGATCGCCATGTACTGGGGAAAGTCCGATGTCTGCTCAACAGTAAGGCCGTGCGACTTCGCTTGCCGAAGGGCCGCCTCTCGCTCCTCGGTGTACGCGAATTTTCGTCCTCTGGAGATGGTCGAAGATACATCCCGGCGGATGAGCCTGGCATTGTGCAGAAAAAGCGCGTAGAGATCTTCCTCGGCGGGAGCAGCATGGTAGATGTGCGGAATCGATTTGTAGATCAATTTCGTCACACCTTGCATTCGCAGTTCGCGCAGCATCACGTCAAAGACGCTCAGCATCAGCGTAGTCGTCATCTGTGCGCCGGAAATGATTCCCCCGAACGTAAGCCCGCCATGCGACACCGCCGTGTCATCATCGCGGTTCGCAGGCATCATGGCAACGAGCTGGCCTTCCTGAAAAAACAGCAGCGAGAAGTCGCTGAATCTGTCGGAGTGATATTCCAAATAGTCCCGGTAAAACAGGAAGACCCCGTTCTTGGATTGAAGGACAAACTCATCCCACTGGGCTTTGTACTTTGGCTCATAGCGCACCAGCCGAACTGAGCAGTCGAGGTTCATCATTCCAAATTGGAGAACGGGAAGCTTCCCACACCACCGAAACCAAACCAGTTCGAAAGTGTGGAGCTACTCAAGGGTACCGGAGCCGGTCCCACCGGCCACAGCATGCGCAGCGCTTGGCCCGGCGCCGATGGTTACCAGCTTCTCTGCCTGGCGGGTACGATAGTCGTCGTAGGCTTGTTGCCAGACCGGCGAAGTCAGTTGCTTGGCAAGCGGCTTCTTGTACTCCAGCTCTTTAAGGAAGTAGCCGCACTTGCTGCAGAAACGCTCGGCGAGATCTTCCATGTCGTCGTTCTCTGACGGAAGCGACTGCCTGCCGATATTCCACTCGAAAATGCGATCCATACCCGCGGCAACCGGGCAGTGATAATACCCGGTCGGTCCAAGTCCCGTTCCACACCGATAGGTGTACTCGCAGCCATTTCGGAAATCGACTTTTTCGTACCCCGGGACCTCTTCCGGAGAGAGGTTGAAGGTCGCGTGCTTGAGCTCGAGGGGCCGCTTTCCGCTCTTGTTACTGTTCTCCACCTCGATATCTTCGGGAACCTGCGCAACCATCTGTTGCACTTTGTCGCCGGCTCCATTAGTGAGAACCTTGATCCTCGTTTGCGGCGAGTAGCGATTGCGATAAGTGCGCAGAATGTCAATGATCTTGAGAAAGTCCGGGTGGATGGTCGGTTCGCCGCCGGCGATCTCCATAAGATTCCAGTGGTAATCGGCAGCCGTGCACTCATCGACAAAACGCTGGACCTGTTCGATGGACATTTGCGCGTCCGCGGGAGCCTGGGCCGAGGATTCGTCGCAGTTGAGGCAGCGGAGATTGCATGCGTAAGTCAATGCGATCCCAATCACGCGACGATTGCGGCGGAACTGAGGGCCCAGGACACGCGTCACTCCGGGCTGGACGCGCCAGAAATCGTACATGCCCCGCAGTTTGAGAGAAGGACTCAACGCCCGAGAAAACAGACCCCGCACCGAAGAAGGCAAGTATGGCTTTAAACGTTTCCTGTATGCGGTGAGAAATCTATCAAGAATCCTCAAGGGGGATCCTCCGGGGAACACTGGAAGGATCATACCAAATTTTGATGAGGGAGACTTGAGCCTGGTTGAAGGCTCAAACGCTGTTTCGCCCGGTCCGAGAAAGCGGAGTTGCTAACCCCTTTGAAGGAGTCGGCGTATCAACTTCCGCACTCAGCTCTAAACTGGATGCGGGTTATCGCTGGCAGCGGTGCCCGATTGGGCAAATAGTCCGTCATATACGGCGACGGTCTGCGCGACCATTCGCGCGATGGAAAAATCGCGGAGCGCCCGCCGGCGCCCGGCAATGCCCATCGCTTCCCGTCTCCGGTCATCGGAAATTAGTTCGCGCAGGCGCGATGTAAGTTCGGTAGGTGCAGCGGCAGGAACTAACCAGCCAGTTTCGCCATCTTGCACCAACTCGAGTAGACCGCCAACCGCGCTTGCAATCACCGGCAAACCCGCGGCCATCGCCTCCAATGCCGCAATTGGAAAACCCTCGTCGAGAGACGGAAGAACAAAAACGTCCCACCCTGCCATGACAGTAGTCAGATCATCTCTCCAACCGATGAAGGAGACGCGACCGGATATCCCGAGCCGATGACACTCCTGTTCCAGGAAGGAACGCAAGCTCCCATCGCCGGCGATTTCCAATCGAAGGTCATGAAATTCGGGCGTAAGTTCAGCCAAAGTTTCGAGCAGATATCTGAGTCCTTTGACCGGCTCAAGGCGACACGCCGTTCCAATCACGAACCCTTTGTGCGCGCTGCGCTTTTCATCGAAAAGCGAACCGTTGAATCCCGGATAAATGACCACGGCGCGCGGATCCCGAGAAAAATCCGCCACGATTTGCGAAACTGCGATCAACGCATCCCGTTCAGGCAAATTGCAATGGGGCGGGACAATCCCGGTACTCTCGTTGGCACGGAAATGGAGAGTGCGCACGATGCGGGCACGAGTCAGCCATCGTCCCATGCCGGTGAGCAAACGCCCACCAGTGTGCTGGTGAATAATGCTGAACTCGGCTGACCGCAGGAGCAACGCATACCGTGCTGCTCCCAGCGGATCACTGGCGCCGCCGTTCCAATTGACGCAGGTGGAGCTAATGCCGGCGCGACGCAAACGCCCGGCAAGCGGGCCCGGCTTCAGAAAGCAAACGTGAATTTGATAGAGCGCCGGATCGACGCCAGTCGCCAAATCCTCGACAAGTTTGCAGATTGCAGTGCCACGCGGCTCAGCTGTATCCAGGACGTGAAGAACGCGCCGTGGATTCATTCCTTCGGTCCCCTCATTCGCAGCGCTTTCATCGCATCCTGGCCGTTGAACCTTACGCGAGTCAGCTCGCAAACTCATCGCAAATATAGCACGCGGAACAATCCGTGATCCCGCGTGGCTGAACGCACCGCACCGAGCGTGGATAACGTTCAGCGAGGACATCATCTTCGCCAGAAGATTTCAATCGGCCCGTCGCCACAGCTTTCAAGTATCCGTA
>Ga0208190_1000807_pt1 | contig 12138 bp, 13 predicted proteins | sample June2015DPH_13_1_FD_184708 | JGI IMG/M metagenome (GOLD analysis project Ga0208190, IMG submission 184708) | Peatland microbial communities from SPRUCE experiment site at the Marcell Experimental Forest, Minnesota, USA - June2015DPH_13_10... | ecosystem: Environmental > Terrestrial > Soil >... | reverse complement strand
CTGGCGGCGGCGATCCTGCGCCTTACACGTCGCTGCTCGGATATTCACTCACGGCTACAGACTCACCCAGTCCGCAATTTCAGTTCGATCGCAATACTTGCTTCGGTTACCGGGAATCCCTTTCCTATCAGATCGTCGTGGACTGGGTGATCGCCGAGCATAAGTCCCAGGGTCTGTTCCAAACCAGATGCCAGCAAGATCGGTTTGAGAATTTCTGGCTGTTCACCGTAAACCGAACTTCAGCGGCTGGTGAGGCCGAGTCGCTGTTTGCTGCCGTCAGACCAAGGCCCGAACGCGCCAGGGAAGTTGGAATTGCAGGCGCTGCCAAGCCGCAATAGGCGAAAGGGGAGAGTACGGATTCGCCGAATCGGAGCCCACAACCGAAAAGAATCAGGGAAGGATTGCCAACGTGTATACGAAACAAACGCAGATTGAAACCGATGTTGAATGGGTACATGAGATCGGCAGGCATATTGCCCGCGGCGATACGTTGGATGAGGCGCTGGCCGCAACCGTGAGTTTCGCTATCGCGCTAGTCAATTGCGACCGCTGCTTCATCTATGTCCGGGACGACGCAGAACTGGCGCTCTGGGTTTGGAAACATATGGATCAGGAGGAGCCGGAGCAAACCAAACTCCCGCTTGGGCGAGACTACACGGCCTTGCTGGCGCAACATCGGGTTCCAATCGCCATTTCGACCAACAGCCGGGAGCAGTCTGAGCCGAGGATTTTTGATCAATGGTCAACCGATCCTGGCGAGACGTTTGTATCGGTACCGTTGCTAGCCCGCAGGGAATTGGTCGGCGTGATCAACTTGCAGCACAGCCGACCCCGCCGATACAGCCTCCGAGAAGTCAAGCTGCTTTCCAGCGTCGGATTTCTGCTCGGTGCTGATATTGGTATCTCGCGTTTAGAGAGCCGGAATTCTGATCTCCTGATGGAATTGGAAACACGGAAGCTTGTCGAGCGCGGCAAGGGCATTCTGCAACGGGAACTGGGACTCAGTGAGCACGAAGCCTTCCTGGCTTTGCAGCGCCAGAGCCAGCAGAAAAAGCGGCCGATGAAAGAGATTGCTCAAGCCATCATTCTGAGCGCTGAAGTAAGGCAGAGTGTCGGGCAAAACTGAATAACATGGGGCGCGGTGGCCAAGTGGCAAGGCAAGGGTCTGCAAAACCCTGATCGGCGGTTCGATTCCGCCCCGCGCCTCCAAATGTTACTCAGAAGCCGTCGAAACTGCCGGAACAGTGACTTAGGCGACGCCCGATGACTGTCGCGGCATTGCTCTCGATAAACGGAAATTCAACGAGCTTTTTCCGATGATAATCCGTGCGGCGGCGCGTGCCCTTCAATAACTCATCGAAAGACACATGGGTCTTGAAGGTACTGGTCTGGGATCCGACTCCAACTATGTTCAGCTTGCGGATCTGGAGGTCGGGGGTATCTTCGCTAACGAAGATGCGTTCAACCTCCGTAATCGAGTTGGCGAGTATCCGCAAGAGGGTCGTCTTTCCGGTCCCGGTTCCGCCGCTGACGAGCAGCGTTTTGACGGTACGCTCGATCGAAGATTCCACCGCTATTCTTTGCGTCGTCTATTCGCGAGTCCCAATTTTGTTGCAATTTGTAGCTGAGAACACTTCGGGTGGTGACTCGGTGCTCCCTCCGGCCAATTGCTGACTCTTGCTGAGGGGGTAGCACCTCCCAACTATGCGCCGCGGTGCGCCACTGGTTCTTTGCGCCGCTCAGCCAATGTTGTGGGCGTTTCATCACCCGTTACCCCGTTTTCCTGAGCTTCCTATGCACACGTTGCACGACGCTTTCCGGGATTCGCAACGTGGTATAGCCTCGCTTAAACCGTGTTTCAACGTTCTCCCACTTGATCACCCCAGGTTCGGCGGCGAAAATACGCCGGATTGTTCGTTCGCTTAAGCCCCAGAAATCAGCGACTTCGCTTACGCAATAGTGTTTTTCAAACGCCACACTGGCCGGCATGGCTGGTTTGCTTGGAGGAGCGTAGCTGGGCTGGAGGGAGGGTTCTGTTGCCATAGCACACCGTGTTTTGATGTATGTAGTACGGGATTGAAATCTCGTCAAACGGAAGAGTTACCGGACGCCAGAGCCATCTGCGATGGACACGGAAGGAGAAAGAGGCCATTCTTGCGATTTTCAGTGGGTAACGTGCCGTAGTGTGGGGTAGGGGGATCTGGCTGTGACCACGAAATGGGTGGTGACAGGTCAGACACACCTAACCGTTATGAAAATTTTCTACTCTACTCCTCTTTTCAACGGGTTACAAATCGGTTGATTTGATCTGTTCTGCTTGGAAATGATTCGTTTTGATCGTACAACCATTACAATTTCATGACAGTGTGTTTCCAGCTTGTGAATTGCGTCCCTTCGGTATTCGTCAAATACCTTCTTTACCATGGAAACTCTCCTCTCACGAAAATGTGTGCTGTCTGGCAGAAAAACAATCGACCGACATCACCAAAAGAGCAAGCTGCATCCTGCTGGCGACTTCATGAAGCGACTTTGAGCCGCAAGTCAGTACAACACTTCACTCTCTCCCTTTTCGGAGATCATCTTCTGGAACTGCGCCACGATCTTGTCGCGTCGCGCCATCACGGCCTTCACTTCATCTTTGGAGAGATAATGCTGGGTTTTTCCCGCCAGTTCGTTCCCGTCTAGTGTCTTCAGTTTCTCGAACAACTGCCGGTCGCAGCGTACCAAGTCCTTGGGGTTCCGCAGGTCTTTGAAAAGCCGAAATGCGCGGCTGAAATCAATCCTCCAGATCCTCCAGTCCGCACTGATCAGCACGTTTGTGAGGTTGGGATCGTCATCGTACACCAATTGGTCGAAGACCCGTATTTTGTACATCTGCTTGTCCCAAGCTTCTGGATCGGGGGGCTCTATCTTCTGCTGAACGCGATCTGCCTCATCCATCTTCACCGGTAGCCACCAGCTCAGTGAACCGGGATTGCCACCCACTGAACGCTCCACATATACCGGCAGCATGTCGTCCATGCCAACCAACTCTGCCAGCGCATAAGCAGCGATGTTGTATTTGTAGGAATCTACGAAGTCATACACAGTTCGGCCGCTGGCCATCTTCATCGAGGCCTCGTGTTCGTCGATAGGCTGGAAAGAAGCGTCATGGGTCAATACGCCGTCGCTCAGCGTAAGCCGCGATGTGTGGGTAACACCTTTCTTGGATGGCTTGGTGCCTACGACCTTGGCGGTGAGAAGGAATTGCTTAATCTGTTCCTTGGTAAGAGTGGTCTCGTCCGCAGCCCTGACAAGATGCGGGCAGATCAAGCAGACCACAGCGGCAATAGCCAGCCTCCGCCACTGCTGACGCACTTTGTACATCGGAGCCCCCCATTTTATGCCCAACAATCTACCCTTCTGAGCCACCATTTTGCAACCTAAAGTCTTCACCACGGCCACCAGCCTCGCATTCCAAACTCACTCGTTTCACGCTCTTGACTTTCAAGCCTTCGTAGCCAGCGCCTCCAAGCGCAGTTTGGCTGTTCTGGCGGTTTCTCGCAGCAGCGGGTCCGTATCATTTAGACATCGATTCAATTCACCTTCTAAAGATTTCAATCCGAAGTTTCCGATCGCATAGGCACCGCAAGACCTTAGCCAGGGATCGTCGCTCGTCACTAGTGCCACCACTGCATGTTCTCGGTTCTCGATTTGGGCACGCACCAGCCGGTTCGCTATGCGAGCGCGCTCCCCAACGGTGACCTTACCGTCCAGCAGTGGCACCAGCATGTCACGGAGCTGGGACTTTAAGAGGTTATCGAGGAATTCCAATGCGTTGTCGTGCACAGATACGCTCTTGGATTGCAAGCCCAAATACGCGGCGTGCAGATCAAGGTGAGGATATAACAGGCCGAGCAGACGAAAGATGCGCTCCAATTCTTGCTGGATGGACACCGACAATGCGCGGGCTACCGGATCTTGACTGTCCCCGATGGCGCCGAGCTTGTCCAGAATCTGGTACGACCGGTAATGCCCCAGAATCTCCGCAGCTAAGACCGTCTCCAACGTCTGGACGTCTGTCTCGATCTCAGGGTGGACGCGGCAGAGCTTGTTGAGAGCGCTAATGGTACGGTACCGCAGGGTGATGTCGCTTTCCAGGAGATTCTCCATCAACACACTCGCCGCCGCTGGTGTTCCGATCCTCACCAGGATGGTGGGGATTTCTCTTCGGGCCTCGATTGCCACCGAGGAGTCGCCGAGATGGTCGCGCAACACTCCGACGATCGTATCTCCAAACTCGCCGAGGGCTTTCACAGCTTCGCCGCCCAGTTCGCGATGGGACAGCCAATCCAGCAAATCCGGCACCAGCCGCCGCTTGCGCAATTTTCCCACAGACCGGATCGCATCCCGCGCGACCGCGGTGTCGGCGTCGGCCAGTAGCGTCGAGACCAGCGGGTCGAAGGAGTCCGGAAGCAGGCCTAGTAGCCGAGCCGCTTCCAGTCTGGCCGGCTGCCCTTCTGCACCTCGCTCACCGACCATGGCATCCAGAATCTGCCGTGCGGCCTCCAGGTTCTGGGCTTGGCCGGGGCGAGCCAGAAATGCCACGACAGCTGAACGCACGGAGAAGTCCTGGAAGTCGCCCACTTCCTCGATTAGCTCCAGCGGGTCCACATGGGCATGGTGGGTCAGGTAAAGCAGAGCTTCCGTGCGCACGTTCAGGTCAGGATCCCGAAGCAGCCGTTCCATGTCTGGCCGCACCGTCTGGTCGCCGGATGCCGACAGAATCGAGATTGCTTTCCTCCGGATCTCTGCGGAAGGGTAGCTCAGGAGGCTGCGAACTACGGGATGCACCGCCCTCTGCCGCTCCACTTCAAACAAGCTCAATGCGTAAAGGATGTTCTTGGGATCAGACGCCGTCAGCCCGTTCGCCAGCAACTCTGCGGTCGAACGGTCCAGTACTGACGTGGAGGCTTGTTCCACGTCCACTCGATGTTGGGTGATGCTTGCCTTCAGGGTAGCGACGTATTGTCGCCGCACGACAGAAACTGCCACCAGCCAGCCGCCAACCAGCAGCAGCACGATCCAGCTGATTTGACGAGGGGAAAACTGCAGGAAGGTGGCAAAAACAAGGACGATTAGGCCGGACAGGCCATCACCCATGCGCCAGATCACCGTATCAATGAACCATTTTACTTGTAGCTTCACGCCGGCAGAGATCGGCAGATAGAGCAACTCGGCCGTAGACTTGTCGACCGAATAACGCAGCACCTGGTCGCCACCCTTCAGCGCTACTGCAGAAGCCAGCGTGCCAAGAACGAGCAGACCGGCCGAACCCATGAATACAGTGACGGGAAGAACGAACAGCGCGGTGCCGATACCGAATCGGCGCAAGAATCTTGCGGTCAACAGCAACTGAAACAACAGCCCCAGCATGCCTGCGTAGAAATAAAAGTCACCAAAAAAAGCGGCCATTACGTCTTTCTTTACCAAGAACTGCTTGCCAATCGCCAGGAACTGCCAGTCCGTTAATGTAGTTACCAACGACGAAATGCAGATTACCGCCGCGATGGCTCGCAAATAAGGCGAGGAGAACAGCAGCTGCAAGCTAGCGGACAGGTTTAGCGAGGTTGTTTCGGTGGGTCCTCCGGCGGTCCGCTGCGCGTCACCCACCAGCACTCGCCCGCTGCGCCAGACCAGGATCACCAGCCCGGCGCAGATCAAAATAAACAGCGTCATGGCCAGCAGCAGACTTTCCGTTCCGAGCCCCTTGGCCATGGTCTTGGAAAGGAAACCAGCAAAAATGCCTCCCGCGATGCCGCCACCGCCCACCATCCCAAAAACACGCTTGGCCTCGCGCGTTGTCAGAACGTAATTCGCCAGCGTCCAGATCTGCGTAGCCCCCAGTACGCCGAAAATTTTTACCCAAACATAAAAGGCAGGAAAAACCCAGATCAGGCGGGAGTAGTAATGGGCTAGCCCCCAAAACACCGCGCAAGTGGCGGAGAAAAATAGCATGCTGCCAACGAGCAGGTCGCGGAAGAGAAATCGCCGCGCAATCACCACGTAGCCCGCTATGATCGCCGCCACCAGCACAGAACTGGCAATTTGGGCGTAGGCAAGCTGACTCGCCTGGAACCGCGACAGGAATAACGCAGCCCCCGCCACGCCGCCAATTTTGTAGGCGCTGATGATCAGGAACAAACAGGCGCAAAGTAGGGTGCCTCGCCCCAGATCACCGGAGTGGATGTTCAGTGCGCGTTCAATCCACCTTTTCATTCGTAGAACCCGCTTTTCGGTAACCGGTCCTATTGGGGTGCGGTCGCTGTTGCCGGACAGATACCACCGTCGGCTGCCAAGACAGCAGGCTTTTTCGAAATGCTGGTAGCAACCTCAACCCCTCCGAGTGCCCCAGAACCCGTTTTTCCCGGCGAAGGCCCAGCGGGGCCGAGAAGCACTACCTGCTGGTCCATGTATCGAGCCGTGAATTTTGCGTCACCGCAGATTTCCATGGCTGATGCCCGGCCTCCAGGGTAGTAGCTGCTGAGCATACCAGTGTCGATCAGAAATACCCTGTCTCCAAAACGAGGCCGGATGCGCCCACCTTTCTGAACTGTGTGCCCTACCACAATGTGGGTCGCCTTGAAGGCTTCCAGGAGCTTGCCCATGTGCTCCGTACCCTCTTCTTCGCTCCACTGGTCGTAACCGCGAAACCACAGTGGGCCGTCAGCCTTCACGCTGAGCCACTCGCCATACCCCAGGAACTGTCTGAGCTCGCCTTGGCGTTGCTGGTCCGACGGCACCCGCGACTTGAGCTCAGCCGTGAGTTCTGCCTGGACGACGGCGGTAATTTCCTGGAGGTTAAAAAATGGGAGAATTATCTGCTCGTCCTGCAAGTATTGTTTGAGGGCATCGAATGTCTTGATTTCGTCGCGGATTCGAGCATTGATCGCATCAAGTTTCATCTGGGCCAGGTCAGGATGGATTCCGCCGTGCACGAAGATCACTCCCCCAATATCGGCCAGGGCCGAGTGCTCACGCAGCCACTTGCCATAGCTCCCCTTCGGACCGAAGGCCTCGCGCCGCTCGATGAAGCCTGCGGGATGCCGTGCCATCCACTCCTCTTCGGTTAGCTCCAGGGGCGGCGCAAGCTCGGCCAAAAGCTCCGCATGGCTGCCGCGCCATTTCATATACGCCTGAAAGGCAGACCTCTGGCGCTCCTCAGAATTAGCCTCTGCGAAACTGGCGTAGTTCACGGCCGTGACATAGCGAAGGTCCCCCATGATATTCATCATCTCGTGGTTGCCCAGCAGGCTGACCACCCGTCCGCTGGCCTGGGGCGCTTCCTTCTCCAGAGACATCAGCAGATCCATCGCCTCGCGCGGCTTCGGGCCCCGATCCAAAACGTCCCCCACCTGAACGAGCGTAGTTTTACCACCGGTCCAATGATGCTGCGCATCGATCAGTCCGACCTGCTTGAGGATGGCCACGAAGTCATCGAAGTCACCGTGAACGTCGCCGATGGCGACCACGGTTTCGGCATGCTCCAGTGGATTTTTGGCTGGTCCCGCCGATGCCAGGCCGACCAACACAAGGAACAGAAGGACGGAAATGCCAGCGCGGTAGGGAGAAACACTGGCTGGAGGGCGGACCATTTCTTTTCTGCCTTCGATAGCCAAGCCTTGACCTCAGAACAACATCCCTTTATGGCGTGCGTATGTTAGGCGGTCCTGCTGATCAAGTCAATATTAGGTCCCAAAATTGAACTTTAGAAAATTGAACTTTAGAGTTGCCGAATGCCCTACCTGGATACTAGAATGGCCGGCATCAATCGAACCTGCAAATCTGCTTCGCAAGCAAACAGGAGGGGACATGAAAGCAAGAACGATCGTACTAACCTTGGCCCTGTGCTTTATAGGCATCGGAGTGTGCTTCGCCCAGAACACTCTGATGGGCACCTGGAAACTGAATGAGGCTAAGTCGAAGCTCGCGCCTGGGGCGCCGAAGAACAACACCGTCATCTACGAACCCGCGGGTGATAGCGTCAAAGTCACGATAGATGGAACTGACGGCGCGGGCAATCCGACGCATAGCGAGTGGACGGGCAAGTTCGACGGCAAAGATTATCCCGTCACTGGCGATGCCAATTCAGACTCGCGCTCCGTCGACGGGAGGAGCAAACATAAATTCGGTTTCGCGGCGAAAAAGGGCGGGAAGGTTACGATTACCGGTACGATTATCCTATCCGTCGACGGCAAGAGCCGGACGGTGATCTCGAGCGGAACCGATGCCCAAGGCAAGAAGTTCAAAAGTACGGCCGTGTACGACAAGCAGTGAACTATCGAGAAGCGAGACAAAATGAATTCATTGCCACTTCAAGCGACTTGCGTCCCGGTCGCGACGGCTGTCAGGGCAGAGTATTCGCTCAGCCACGACACTATTCGGGAACATCTCCACGAGTTGAGGCTACCTGTTGAAATATCTTAGGACCCTATCGACAAGTGCGCCGGCGCGGGACCTTCGCGGGGATCCCAAGTGTTTCCCGCCGGGGCACTTGCGATAGGGGGATGTGGATGAAGCCGCTGGCGCGGCGGACGCGGGGGAGCTATGGGTTTTGCTTGGGCGATTCGAGATTTGTTCTCCCGCTCCAGTGATTGACCGAGAGGGTAACTGAGTTAGGCAGAGGGCTGAAGATCGGTGTGCAAGCGAGCGTGGCAAACATGACGCGACAGGATGCGCGCGACTTTTTAAAGATCGCCCATGATCTGAATATTCGCCCGCAAGTCACTGTATTTTCCCTGGAAGACGCAAACCAGGCCCTTCTTTCTGTGAAAGAGGAAACCGGGGAGGGTTCAGCAGTGGTCGTGCCTTGAACAGGCTGGGGTTGTCTTAATTTCAGATGTGGCGCGCTTGCGGGGGACGCTCTGCCGCGACCTGTAGCGGCCGAGCCCCTTTAGCCGCAAGGGATGTGAAATGCGGACTCGGGCTGGAGGGGCGCTTCTCGCCGAATATGCCCTTCGCCCATTTGGTGACCGATGCAATCGGTCGCAGCCAGCCCGGCGTTCCACAACTCTCACATCCGAAAAGGGGGCGCACGTCGGCCAGAATGGTGTAGCTCAGGTTGAGTATCATCTGAAATGGTTGGAATCCAAATATGCTGACGCAGAAACACCCGGCAAACCATTTGGTGTTGGGCAAACTTCGCAGAACCTCGGCAACGGCTTCTCCACCGAGCTTCATCGAGCCATCGGGCATGAGGAGATGGATCGTCTCATAGGCATCCCAGATGTCGAGGTCCGGATGGAGCGCCAGCAGCGCATCCGGATCGTCGCCAATCGGTCGCACGATGAGGCTTGTCTCGCCCGACCTGCTCTGTGCCGACCTCTGCACCCAATGCCCAATGCGGCGGCAGACGGCGCATTCGTCATTAAATAACAGGATTAGCTTGGTTTGCGTTTGCGGCAATCGGCTCATTTCACGACTCGAACGGCTGTGTTACCGCTGTCAGGACGCTCGATACTGTCGGGTGCGGCCCCTCGACTCGTCCAACTTCTTTCCCATTCAGAAACATGAGCAAAGTTGGCGTGCCTTGGATGTCGTAGCTGTCAGAGAGTTCCTCATCGACCGCGGTATTGACTCTGAAGATCTTCTCTTTGGACTTCACCGTCTCTGCCACCTTCTCAAGGACAGGCTCGATCGCCCGGCAGTGTACGCAGCCGTAAGACATGAACTCAACCACGATTGGTCCCGCCGCTTCTAAAATCAGCGAGGAGAACGTGCTGCCGGTGACGGTTCCTATGCTGTCGCTTGACCCGCGTCTTCGCGGAGTTGTTCGGGGAACTTCTAACGTCTCACTGGTCATCGGGGCTCCAATCAAAATTACTTGAGCGATCAGGGGCTGCATGCTGCCCCCAAGGCTTAGTACGGCCGGGCCGGGTTCGGCGTTATGCTGCTACTGGTTCAGCGGTATGCAAAGTGCAATAGAGAGGATGTGTGCTTTCAATGATGTCCTTTACCTTCGCCACTTCCGCCGCTGTTCCGTGGCCGATCAGTAAGAATTGATCCGTCTTGAGCGCTGTCTCGTACTTCACAATGCTGTCCTTGGGAATTCCTATGCTGTAGAGACCAGCTCCCAGAGCACTCACCCCTCCCACTACAACTGCGCCTTCCAACGCACCCACGATCCACGCGACTACCGGCCCAGCCGCCAGGATGGGGCCGAGTCCCGGAATCATGAATAGAGCAGAACCGAATAGAAGGCCCCAAAAGCCGCCCCAGAATGCGCCAGTCTTGCCCCAATACTTCATGCGGTCGCCAGTGTTGTAGTAACCCACCACCTGCTCATCTGTGTGGTAGCCCCTGCCGACGATCGATAACTTCCGCATGTCGACTCCGTCGCGCTGAAGGTCCTTTACTGCTCGATCCGCGTCCGTATGGGTTTGATACACCGCGACAACTGAACTTTCTGTGGACATTTTCTAGTCTCCTCGGCAAGACGCCGTCGTTTCTTTAATTCTTCGTTCGTTGGGAGTTCGAGCTTACCAATGGACATCTCGTTCTTCTGAGCAAGAGTGCTCACTCTTGCTCAGTCTGTAGGGTGTACCTTCGGCACGAGGGAAATATGGATCACAATGAGTCAGTCCGGAAATTCGAGCACCTGATGTTGAAACAGGCCGACCACGCGCACGACGCGGCCATTGAACTGGAAGCCTTGGTCTTGCTCATGCCCAGTGAGAAATCTCGGCAGCTCGCACAGCTTCAGGTGAAGGCCAGCCACAAACAATCCAAGGAGTTTCGCGAACTAGCGCAGCAAGTGAAAGAGAGCTAGTCCCGTCCGCATTCGTTCCCTGCAATCAATCGTTTATGTATGACTGGTACAAAAGATCGGGCACGCCCAAGTCATTAGCGGGCGCCTGAGCGGGAGTGAGGTCGCGATGAAGATCGGTTTTTTGGGAAAGCAGAATTCGTTTGCGCTGGAGATGTTGAGGCGACTTAAGTTGGAACACTCCCAAGACGAGTTTTTGAAATGGCAGCCGGGCGATAAGGCGCCATCGACGGACTTGGAGGTGATCATTGCTTTCGGCAAGGTCGACTCCAAGGACATAGAAGATCAAACGAAGCTTGGTCTGATCCAGATGGCCTCCGCAGGGTACGAGGGAGTGGACGTTGACGCGGCAACGAAGGCTGGTGTCTGGGTGGGTTCGGCGCCAACGACGAAGACGGGCAACGGCGAGTCAGTGGCGGAAGTTGCAGTGCTCCTGATGCTTGCGGTCTCTCGCCGGCTGAATGAGGAACTGGCCTTTACACAGGGCAGCGTGCAGAACCGGTCGGAGAAGTGGGAAGTGAATAGGGCGCTTTCGGGTAAGACCGCTTGCATTGTGGGATTGGGCGGAATCGGAGATTTGCTCATCGAAAGGCTCCGGGGATTCGGGATGATCTTGACTGGAGTGGATACACATCCGGAACACGCGCCGAATGGAGTTAGAGGATATGGACACGATGAGCTGAAGGTAGCAGCGGCGGAGGCCCGACTATGTGGTTCTGGCGATTCCGGGAACGAAGGAAAACGAAAACATGATCGACGGGACAGTGCTGGCCGGGATGAAGAAGAATTCGGTGTTGATCAATGTAGCTCGTGGGACCCTGGTCGATGAACCGGCTCTGCTGGCGGCGGTGAAGAGCGGCCACCTCTATGGGGCGGGTTTGGATGTGGTGAAAGATGAACCCGTGAGCGAAGGGAATCCGCTGCTGATGGAGCCACGGATCTTCGTTACGCCACATATCGCGGGGTCTACGGACTTGATGCTCGATGGCACCGCGAGGTACCTGGGTGAGGTCTTGGCCCGGTATCGAGATGGCGTGCAATCAGAGGGCATCGTCAATGAACCGACAAATCCGAGAGTGCCTTTGAGAGAACTCTTAACGGAAAGCGTTTCCCGTAACAAAGCTCTCGAATCGACGGCAGCCTGAGCAGGAAGGCGCTAGTGGGATACTTTCAATTTTTCTACTGTATGGCCGACCTTATGCCACGATGAAGCGTGACTTATGAATGAACTAGAGCGGTGGGCGAATTTCTATCTCCTCATGTCGGCGGCAGCCGCGACCCTGCTCGGTCTGATGTTTGTCATAATCACGCTCGCCGCTGAACGAAGGCTAGGG
>Ga0208190_1000805_pt1 | contig 12150 bp, 14 predicted proteins | sample June2015DPH_13_1_FD_184708 | JGI IMG/M metagenome (GOLD analysis project Ga0208190, IMG submission 184708) | Peatland microbial communities from SPRUCE experiment site at the Marcell Experimental Forest, Minnesota, USA - June2015DPH_13_10... | ecosystem: Environmental > Terrestrial > Soil >... | reverse complement strand
TTCTGCACGAGTGAAAGGCCTAGCACTTTCTTATTGCGAAAGACCTCGTGCAGGTTCTCATATCGCACCTTCGTGAAAGGTGGATACATCATCAAAATCAATCCCGCCGCAATCGGAATGGAAGTCGTCCCGATGTTGAAGCGATTTAGAAACGGTACGACTCCGGGCACAAGCCAACCCAACACAACGCCACCAAACATGGCGGCGAAGATCCACGCGGTCAAATAGCGGTCGAGAAAACTGAGGCGACTGGTTGTCTTCATTGGCGGCCCTGAGGGTGCTGCAACCCGACCGACGCGCCGCCTGCTGCGATAAAGACGCTGTTATTCATGCGGAACGGGTGTCATCGTCTGGCCAATTTTGTCGAGCTCTCTCTTGATGGCAAGGCCGTCGAGACTCTTCAGCGGAAGGCAGAGCAATAGGCTGATTCTCCGATCCAGAATAAAAAATGCCTCGCGAAACGCCCGTTCGACTTCTTCTTCGGTTCCGTGAACCGCTGCTGGGTCGGGAATGCCCCAATGGGCGGTCATCGGCTGTCCGGGCCAGATTGGGCAGACCTCTTTCGCGGCGTTGTCGCACACCGTAAAAACGAAGTCGAGCCTTGGAGAACCGGGCAGAGAGAATTCCTCCCATGCCTTGCTGCGCAGACCCTCGGTTGGTAAGTGCGCCATTTCGAGTTGTCGCAATGCTTCTGGCCGAACCGTTCCCGACGGATGACTGCCGGCGCTGTAGGCCGTAAAATTTGGCCGCCCTTTGGAGTTAAGTATGGCCTCCGCCATGATCGAGCGCGCGGAATTGCCCGTGCACAGGAATAAGGCGTTGTAATGTCCTTGCATACTCGCCCTCTCCTAGTGGCAACAGGTCGGTCCGCAACACGTCTTTGCTCCAGCATCGACTGGTTTCACGGCCCGCACGAAAGCGCTCATGAACTTGCCGTCCACCTGCGGCGCAATGGCATCCACGTCGATGTTCTGGCCCGAAAGGAACTCGCGGGCGTCCTCGACGCGATAGATTCTGGTCGGCTCAATCTCGATATTCTCGAATCCAGCGGACGCCAGTTTACCGCGGTATTCGTTCTCTTCAAGAGCACCCGCAACGCAGACGACCCACAGCAGGACGCTCTTGCGAATCTCGGCAAGCATCTCGCCACGAGTCACGACATCGGACACAGCCAAGCGCCCGCCTGGCTTTAGGACTCGGAAGGCTTCCCGCAGCACCCGGTCCTTATCCGCGGAAAGGTTGATCACGCAATTGGAGATGACGACATTCACGGACTCATCGGGCAAAGGTATGTTTTCGATTTCCCCTTTCAAGAACTCGACATTTTGGACTCCGGCTCTGCGCTTGTTCTCGTTCGCGAGCGCGAGCATCTCATCGGTCATGTCGAGGCCGTAGGCTTTGCCGGTGGCGCCGACACGCTTCGCCGAAAGCAAAACGTCGATGCCTCCGCCAGAGCCGAGGTCTAGGACGACTTCGCCCGGATTCAGACTGGCCAGAGCGGTTGGATTCCCGCACCCTAACGAGGCCAGCAGAGCTTCTTCGGGAATTTGCTGTGTCTGGGATGCGTCATACAAATTCGATGTGATCGGATCGCTGCATCCCGTACCGGGCGTCGCGCCGCAGCAGGAACTGCCGCCGCTCGTCACACGCAAGGCCGCTTGGCCGTATTTTTCTTTGACGATTTCCTTGATGTCCGGGCTGCTCATGGTGTTCCTCCTAGCGGCAGATTGGAACGATCTGTTCGGGTTTGACGGCTTGGTTGCGAGTGCAGCACTCGGCATACAGAAACTGAAGCAGTTCCTGGAGTGCGTTCGTATTTGCGGTGTATCGGAGAAAGGTGCTCTCTCTTTGCACGTGGACGAGGTCTTCCGCCTTGAGCTTGTCGAGATGATGCGACAGCGTGGAATTGGGAATTTCCAGCTCTTCCTGAATCTCCCCGGCGACGAGGCCTTCCGGGTGAGCGGAGAGCAATAGCTGCATGATCCGCAGCCGGGGCTCGGTTCCCATGGCGGAAAACATGTCGGCGTATTTGACAACCTGCTCGGCGGACTTTTTGGATTGGGCTGTCTTCATATTTCGATAATTGCAGAAATACGGATGATTGTCAAGCGGGGCTGCACAAAAGAGATCGGGTCTGCCGGTGCGACGCTCGTCAGGATTTGTGTGGAATATGAACCTCGGCATAGCTGCCGGGCGTGGCTGCGTTGACCGCTGCCATAATTTTCTCGGTGTGCAATCGAACCAACGGCCATTGTGGAGTGCTCAGCACCACAACGGCGATTTTGCGCCCGGCGAGATTCTGCTGGTATTGGATGTTCTTGTCGGCGGTGAGAAAAACCTCGAACCCTGCACGCTCGGCTTCGGCTAGCAGGTCGCCGTTGGAAAGCGTGTCCCAACCGCGGGCTCTTGCCTCCGTAACCCTGTGGCCTAGGACACTACCAACCAGCGGCGCCGGTACGCTGTGGTCAAAGAGTACGAGCATCGGAGGCGGACACGGGCTCTAGCGGAACCGGGGCAGCAAGGCTGCGGGCGGCAAACGCGAGCACCTCAATTATCTGTTCCTTGGAAATACCGAACCAATTCGCAATTTCTTCGATGGTGGCTCCCGCTTCGAGGTTTTCGAACACGGCGGAAACCGGCATCCGGGTATCGCGAAACACCCATGCACCGCTTAGTCTCCCCGGTACGCTTTCCACGGCGGGACACTGCGACCAATCGAGAGCTGCCATGTTCCGACCTCGACCCATTCTAGCCTTTTGCCACCTCCGCGCTCAAGCTTCGCCGGCGCGCCGCGACGGAGCAGACCCCAGTCTCAACACAGCCAGCTCCGCGCTCTCCCATGCTAGAATCGTTACTGTGATGCTTGGGGCCGATGCTTCCTGATATCGAAAAACTACTGGAGCTGCAGACTGCGGACAAAGAAATCCGCAAACTGCAGGAAGAGGTTGCCGCGCTGCCCAAACGCGTGGCGGTGATCGAGCAAAAACTGGCTGGGACGAAGGCGCAACTGGAAAAGGCGCGCAACGCCGCCAAGGGCGACGAGGCCAACCGCAAGAAGTTCGAAGCCAGTATCAAGGATCTGCAAGGCAAGATTTCCAAGTATCGCGACCAATCCCTCGACGTAAAAACCAACGAACAATACAAAGCCATCATGAATGAGATTCAGTTTGCCGAGGCGGAAATCCGGCTGAACGAGGACCGCATTCTGGAGGTGATGGTCAACGTCGACGCGCGCGAAAAAGAAGTCAAGGCGGCGGAGGCCGAGCTGAAAGCCGAAACGGCTGAGATCGAAAAAGAAAAAGAAGACGCGCGAAAAGTCACCGCCGAAGATCAGAAGAAGCTCGCCGAGTGGAACGCCAAGCGCGACGCGCTGCGGCATGAGATCGCCGAGGATATTCTGCGGCAGTATGAGCGGGTGGCGAAGTTCCGCGGCACCGGACTGGCGGAGGTTCGCGAACAGAAATGCATGGGCTGCCAGGTGATGCTGCGGCCGCAGACCTATAACGAAGTGCGCAATGGCGAGAAGGTGATGGTCTGCGAGTCGTGCTCCCGAATTTATTACTTCAATCCCGCCAACGAAGTGAAACCGGAGCAGGAAGTCGTGACCGTCACCGGCAGAAAACGCGCGCGACCCAAGGCCGACGCGCCGCAGGCCTGGTTCTATCGTCCCGATTTCGCCGAGGAAGGCGAAGTGCTGCTGGCGTTTATCAATAATGGAGGCAACTCCACGCGGCGGATTTATGAGCTGCACACCGGACGCCAGTTCGGTGAAGTGTTACAGCGCGAAGGCAATTACCGGCAGGCGTTTCCCGAGGATCTGACCGAGACCGCGCTGCGGCTCAACGGGCATTGGGCCGAGGCGGAGATTGACGAGTGGGGATCGGAGATTCCGTCGAATGTTCTCGACTTGCTGCAGAAAGATCTGCTAGCCATACGGCGCGAGCACAGGGCGAGTCCCAAGCATTCCGCCGCTGCGGCGGAACAGTCTGCGGCGCAGTAGATTTTGAATGTCGCGAGCCCCGCGTTCGCTTCGCGAACCTTCTTTTCGCCAATCCTTCTTGACTGAAATCTTAACTGAAATTCCTCTTCGCTAAGTTGCTACTTCGTGCCGTATGGGTTGGCAAAGCGCAGCACCTTGGACAGATCTTTTCCGCGGATGATCCCAGCCGAGTGATAGAACAATCCCCAGGAGTCGATGGTGGACATGTCGGGGAAGATGCAGGCCTCGAGTACCGGATCGTCAGGATCGGACTTTTTCACCCAGCCGCCGCCGGCGGCGTTGATTCCGCCAAATAGATCGCTGCCGCCAAGCTGGGAGCAGTAGCAGGATGCGGGATTGCCGTTGCAGTTGCCGTTGTAGGTAACCTCAGCGTAATAGGCGAGCGCCGCCAGCGATGGCTCTTCGGTGTAGAGCGTCGAAAGCTCAGCGTAGATCCGCGATCCATCCTTCTTCGACAAAAACTTGCAAAATTGTGTGCTGCCCGATAAACGGAGCCAGTTCTGCTCGACGTCATTGGTGTTGTAGAAGGGCTGGCGGTCGTTGACCTCGCCGCCTTTCTTGACGCAATAGTCCGCGGCATTGGAACCATCGGTGACTTCTTGCGCCTCGGCCTTCTGGCCGCCACCGGCTTGCACGGGCCTGGCATCTGGCAAGAAAACTGCGATGGCGAGCGCGATACTGATCAGCGACAGCAGTGCGACGAATGGACGCTTCACGAGAGACCTCCTGGAAGAGCGCAACCGGCGACCGTTTCTCCCCGATTGGCCGTGGGCGGAAGATTAGCACAAAACGTGCCGTTGTTGCGCTTTCATTTGGCGGCCATTTTGCCTCGCGAGATCATATTTCATGCCGTATTGGGCGGCGGTCTGCGGTAAGATTGCCGACACGAGGTGAGCCATGGCTCCCGAATACCAGGGCAAAAACAAAGACAAACACGACGACAACGAGTCGACCTTCCCTTCCACATCCCGCCGGTCGTTTCTCAGCCTGTCGGCTGCCGCCTCGGCGGCGCTGGCCCTGCGCATCGTGACCGAGCCCATGCTGGCTCACGCTCGCGTGCATAATTTTCCAAAGGATGCGATCCGCATTGACTCCAACGAAAACCCGCTCGGGCCGGGCGCTTCGGCGCGCGAGGCCATTGCCGCCATCATCCCGCAGGGCGGACGGTATTCCGACTATCTCACCGACGATCTGGTGAAGGCGCTGGCCGAGATGGAAGGGCTGAAGCTGGAACAGGTCCGCGTTTATGCCGGGTCGAGCGAGCCGCTGCATCACACGGTGGCGGCATTCGCTTCCCCGCAGCGCAGTTATGTCACCGCCGATCCCGGATACGAAGCCGGCATGTCCGCCGCCCACGCCGTCGGCGCGAAAGTCGTGAAAGTTCCGCTGACGAAGACTTACGCTCACGATGCGAAGGCAATGCTGGCTGCGGCTCCCGATGCGGGCGTGTTCTATGTGTGCAGCCCGAACAATCCGACCGGCACGCTGACCAGTCATTCCGATCTCGAATATCTGGTCGAGAACAAGCCCAAGGGTTCGGTCGTGCTGGTGGATGAAGCCTACATTCATTTTTCCGACGCAGAGTCGGCAATGGACCTGGTGAGAGCCGGCAAGGACGTGATTCTGCTGCGCACCTTCTCGAAAATATACGGCATGGCCGGGTTGCGCTGCGGAGCTGTATTCGCTCGCCCCGACTTGATCGAGAAAATCGACGATTACGGCGGCTGGAATTTCATGCCGATCACCGCGATGGTTGCGGCCTCCGCCAGCCTGAAAGACGCGCAGTTGGTGCCCGAGCGCAAGCGCATCAACGCGCGCATCCGAGGCGATGTGTTCGCCTGGCTGGATCGCAACGGGTATTCGTATATTCCCTCGCAATCGAATTGCTTCATGCTGGATACGAAGGGCCCGGCGAAGACGGCGATCGACGCCATGGCGAAGCAGAACGTGTACATCGGCCGCATCTGGCCGGTGTGGCCCACCTATGCGCGCATCACAATTGGAACCGCGGCGGAGATGGAGCAGTTCCAGACGGCGTGGCAAAAGGTGATGACGGGCGCCGTGACGGCCAGCGTGGGAGCCATGCCGCGGCGAGGAGAATTGGCCGTGCGCGGCGGAAGCTCGATGGCATCGTAATGGGCTAGCGTGGTCACGAGACCTTTTCCCACCAGGAACGACAGAGCCCCGTCTTCACACATCTCCGCGCGCTACGCGATACCATCTACTCATGCCCAAAAAACCTGCCGCCTCCGCCAAGCATGCGGAGCCTTTCGTGAAACTTTCCACCCGCGGAGCCACTCGTCTGCAGACGCGGCATCCCTGGGTCTATCGGTCGGATATCGTCGAATCCGCCGTCGGATCGAAGAGCCCGGCTCCCGGCTCCGTTGTCCGCGTCCTCGATCCGCGCGGCAAATTCCTGGGCAGCGCGCTTTACAGTTCTTCGTCGCAGATCGCCATCCGCATGATCTCGCACGGCTCGGTCGACGATCTGCCCGCGCTCGTCGCCGAACGCATTCGCGCCGCCATCGCCTATCGCAAGGAACTTGTCTCCGATACCGACGCCTACCGCATCGTTTTCAGCGAAGCCGATTTTCTGCCCGGCCTCATCGTCGACCGCTATAACGACGTGATCTCGCTGCAAATCCTCACGCAGGCCATGGATGCCAAGCCCGTGCGCCAGGCCATTGTCGACACGCTGCGCCAGGAAGCCGAGTTGCGGCCAGCTGGAATCGTCGAGCGCGTCGAAGCCCGTATCCGCGAACTGGAACAACTGCCGCCGCTTGCCTCGGGATTGCTGTGGGGAGAGAAGAGTTCGACCGAGGTCAGAATGAATGGTGTCCGCTTTCACTACGACGGCCTCGAAGGCCAGAAGACCGGCGCGTTTCTCGATCAGCGCGAAAACTACGCCGCCGCGGCGCAATACGCGCATGGCGAGGCGCTTGATGCCTTTTGCTATCAGGGAGGGTTCGCGCTGCACCTTGCTTTGGGCGCGGCTGGGCAGACGGCCGCGAAGTGTACGAGCGTGACGGGAGTGGACAGCTCGCGTCCAGCGCTCGAAATGGCCGAGAAGAACGCCGCCCTCAACGGCCGCGAACTGGAGTGGATCGAGGCCAACGCCTTCGACCTGCTGCGCGAATACTCCGCCGCCAACCGCCGCTATGACACGATCGTTCTCGACCCGCCAGCCTTCGCTAAAACCAAGCGCGACCTCGACAAGGCCCTGCGCGGCTACAAGGAACTCAACCTGCGCGCTATGAAGATGCTGCGCCCCGGAGGGATCCTCGTCACCTGCTCCTGCTCCTTCCACGTCGGCGCCGCGGACTTCCTGGGAGTGGTCGCCGACGCCGCCCGCGACGCCCACAAAGACCTGCGCCTGATCGAGAGCCGGGGAGCGTCGAAAGACCATCCAATCCTGCTGAATGTGCCGGAAACGAGCTATCTGCAGTGCTTGATATTGAGTGTAAGTAATTGAACGCTCACGTAGGGGCGGGCGCTTTCGCCCCTGTTGCTTTCTGTTGCCTGCCAAGCCCTTGGCTTGGCCGTTGGATTCGTTGACAATGCAAAGAGGCGACGAAAGCCATGAAGGCCACACTCGAAGCAATCAACCAGATGCAAACCGAAGGCGTAATCGGCAAGTACGCCATTGGCGGAGCAGTGGGCGCGACATTTTACCTGCAACCCGCGGCGACGCTCGACGTGGACATCTTCGTGACGCTCCCAACTTCTCCTGGCGGCTTGCTGCTTAGTCTCGCTCCGATATACGACTACCTTAAGAGTCGCGGCGGTGTGGTGGAGGATGAGTACATCGTCATCGGCGGCTGGCCGGTGCAGTTCCTTCCGCCCAGCGGCGAATTGGAGCGCGAAGCCGTGGCGGAATCCGTATCGACGGAAGTCGAGGGCGTAAACACGTGGGTGATGACCGCCGAACACCTGATCGCCATCGCGCTGCGAACCGGGCGGCCCAAGGATCACAACCGCATATTGCAGTTTATCGAACAGGACGCAGTGGATCGGGGTAAGTTGCAAGGTATCATCGAGCGTTATGGCTTAGCTTCGCGGTGGCAGCAGTTCGGGCATAAGTATTTGGGAGACGAATTTGGAGGAAACGATGAGTAAGCCAAAAATGCGGGCGCGACAAGCTGCGCTCAGCTTCTCCGAGAAAATCAAGGTTCTGGAAAAACTCCGCGACCGCGACCGAGCGATTGCCGCGAGTGGGCTGAGAGCAAAGGCCGAAAAAGGCGACCTTACTTTGCCGCACCTTAAGCGAATAAAATAGTTTTGCCAGAGGAGTTCTAAGCATGCCCATCCGTTGGGACAAATTCACCGTCAAAGCGCAAGAGGCCATCCAGCGCGCGAACGAGCTCGCCTCCGAGCACGGCAATCCGGAGCTAGCCCCGCTCCATCTGCTCGCAGCGTTAGTCGAAGATAAAGAAGGCATCGTCGCGCCCGTGCTGGAGAAGATCGGCATCGGACCGCAGGCGGTACTCAGCGACCTCTACAAAGAAATTGAGAAGCTGCCGAAAGTCTCGGGCAGCGGCGGCGCGGCTCCGCCTGCGATGTCGTCCCAGATCAACCAGGTCCTCGAGAAGTCGTTCAAGGAAGCCGACACCTTCAAGGACGAATACGTTTCGACCGAGCACCTGCTGCTGGCGTTGACCGATATCAAGCGCGATTCAGCGCAGGAACTGCTGGCGCGTCACGGCGCCACGCACGACGCGATCCTGAAAGCCCTCACCGCTGTCCGAGGGTCGCAGCGCATCACCGATCAGAATCCCGAGGCTAAATACCAGGCGCTCGAACGTTATGCCCGCGATCTGAACGAGCAGGCGCGTCGCGGCAAACTCGACCCGGTCATCGGACGCGATGAGGAAATTCGCCGCGTCGTGCAAGTACTTTCGCGACGCACAAAGAATAATCCGGTGCTGATCGGCGAGCCCGGAGTCGGCAAGACCGCAATCGTTGAAGGCCTCGCGCAGCGTATCGTCTCCGGCGACGTACCCGAAGTTTTGAAGAACAAGCGTGTCATATCGCTCGATCTGGGAGCGATGCTGGCCGGCGCAAAGTATCGCGGCGAATTCGAAGACCGTCTGAAGGCCGTGCTCAAGGAAATCGAAGACTCGCAGGGCAAAATCATCCTGTTTATCGACGAATTGCACACGCTCGTCGGAGCAGGCGCTTCCGAAGGCGCGATCGACGCCTCAAACATGCTGAAGCCCGCGCTTGCCCGCGGAGAGCTGCGCGCCATCGGAGCGACCACGCTCAACGAATATCGCAAGTACATCGAAAAAGACGCCGCCCTCGAACGCCGCTTTCAGATCGTTTTTGTGGGCGAGCCGAATGTCGAAGACACGATTGCGATTCTGCGCGGCCTCAAGGAAAAGTACGAAGTCCATCACGGCGTCCGCATCAAAGACTCGGCCATCGTCGCCGCGGCCACTCTGTCGCATCGTTACATTTCCGACCGCTTTCTGCCCGACAAGGCCATCGACCTGATCGACGAAGCTGCATCGTCGCTGCGTATTCAGATCGATTCCATGCCCACCGAAATCGACCAGCTCGAGCGCCGCGCCACGCAACTGGAAATCGAAAAGCAGGCCCTCAAAAAAGAAGAAGACGCGAATTCGAAAGAACGGCTGGCGGCGGTCGAGAAGGAGCTCGCCGGAATCCGCGAGCAATCGAACGCTCTCAAAGCCAAGTGGAAGCAGGAAAAAGACGTAATCGCAAAAGCCCGCGCGCTGAAAGAGAAACTCGAGCAGCTCAAAGTCGAAGAAGCCGCCGAGGAGCGCAAGGGAAATCTGGAGCGCGTGGCGCAGATCCGCTATGGGTTAATCCGGCAGACCGAAGACGAATTGAACAAAATTACCGCGCAGATCGACGGCAAGACCGGGCATCGCATGTTGAAAGAAGAAGTGGACGAAGAAGACGTCGCCAGCATCGTCTCCAAGTGGACCGGCATTCCGGTGTCGAAGATGCTCGAGGGCGAGGTCAAGAAGCTGATCAATATGGAAGACCGGCTGCGGCTGCGCGTCATCGGACAGGACGCCGCGCTCGAACGCGTCGCCAACGCCATCCGCCGTTCGCGCGCCGGACTGAGCGATCCCAAGCGGCCGATCGGGTCGTTTATTTTCCTGGGCCCAACCGGCGTCGGCAAAACCGAACTCGCCCGCGCCCTTGCCGAATTTCTCTTCGACGACGAGCGCGCCATGATTCGCATCGACATGTCCGAATACATGGAGAAGCACGCGGTCTCGCGTCTGATCGGCGCGCCCCCGGGATACGTGGGCTACGAAGAAGGTGGACAGCTCACCGAGCAAGTGCGGCGTCATCCCTACGCGGTTGTGCTCTTCGACGAAATCGAAAAAGCGCACCCCGACGTCTTCAACATCCTGCTTCAAATCATGGATGACGGCCGCCTCACCGACGGCAAAGGCCGCAAAGTCGATTTCAAGAACACGGTCATCATCATGACCTCGAACCTGGGCTCGTCGTATTTGCAGTCGGAAAATATTCGCGACGCCGAGGGTTTCGAGCGCGCCTCGAAGCAGGTGATGGAAGCGCTGCACGGGCATTTCAAGCCCGAGTTCCTGAATCGCGTGGACGACATCGTCATTTTCCATCCGCTGGGCAAAGAACAACTGGTGAAGATTGTCGATCTGCGCCTCGAAGACTTGCGCCGCCTGCTGGCCGACCGCAAGATTTCTTTGGAGCTGACCGACGCCGCAAAAGAGCTGCTCTTCACCGAAGGCTACGATCCAAATTTCGGAGCGCGTCCGCTGAAGCGCGCCATTCAGAAGCTGGTGCAGGACCCGCTGGCCATGAAGATTCTCGACGGCGCGGTGCTGCATGGCGATCACGTCATCGTGGACGCCGACAAAAAAGCCGGCAAGATGACGTTCAAGGTGAGCGAGCGCGTGGGTGAGAAAGAGACGGCGCGGGCGAAGAAGTAAAACCCTAACATGCACACGCCGTCCTTGGATCCACAAAGCATAATTGTTTTGAATTCACAGGGTTTAGTTTTCGACCCGTCCGCGCTACCATCGGGTTGGCAGTCAGAAGGGAGCTCCGATGCGCTGGTACCACTATGTGGCCTATTTTTTTGGGGGCGCATTCCTCGCAAACGCCCTGCCCCATCTCGGCAACGGGATCTCGGGGCACGCCTTCCAGAGCCCTTTTGCATCACCGCCTGGGGTAGGCTTGTCCTCCGCGACCGTCAATGTCGCATGGGGCCTCTTCAACCTTGCCGTCGGCTACCTGCTTGTCTGTCGCGTGGGCAGCTTTAATCTGCGCAAGACCCAGCACGCGCTCGTCCTCGGGGCAGGCATCCTCATCATGTCGCTCGTGGCTGCCCGCACGTTCGCACGGTTCCACGGGGGCCTGTGATCCTGCCATAGGTTGTGTCAAGCTGAGCATCGCGGGCCGTAGAATGATTGCGTGGCTGCGGCTTCTCAGACAAAACTAATTGTCCTGAACCTCAAGGCCGGCATGCCGACCGTCGATCAGGCGAAACGTCGATTGCTGGAGTCGTTGTACGCACCTCGCGGCGCCAGCGGGCCGGTGGTGAAGGTCATCCACGGCTACGGATCGTCGGGCAAGGGCGGCGCGATTCGCTCGGCCATCCGCGAACAGCTCGCCCAATGGCAGCGCGAAGGCAAGGTGCTCAAGGTAGTCCCCGGCGAAAACTGGAGCATCTTCGACCCCGCCTCGCAAGACCTGCGCCAGCGCTACGCTTTTCTTGGCAAGGATGAAGACCTGGACCGTGGCAACGCGGGCATGACGCTGGTCGAATTTCCCGCCGATACTTCGCGCATCTTCCGTTCGTAGTCTCGGGAGGGAATCAACTGCCAATCCCTCCCCTTCGGCTCCGCTCAGGGTCGGGATGACAATCAAGAATGCGGCCGGGATGACAATCAAGAGTGCGGCGACGGTCCACGGCCTTTTTCGGCTTTCTTCGTCGCCTTCGGTCGCCGCGCTCCCGGCACTTTCCCGATTCGAGGATCTTCCGCAAGAACGAATTCGCAAGCACGCAGGGCCGCTTCCTCAAAATCCGGAGCGTCGGCGGGAAGCACCTGCCAGCCCGTTGCTTTCTTCTCCAGCGCATTCTTCCCCAGAACCTTAATGGATCGCATGGTGGGGAAGTCCCGCCGCAAGCT
>Ga0208190_1000804_pt1 | contig 12166 bp, 8 predicted proteins | sample June2015DPH_13_1_FD_184708 | JGI IMG/M metagenome (GOLD analysis project Ga0208190, IMG submission 184708) | Peatland microbial communities from SPRUCE experiment site at the Marcell Experimental Forest, Minnesota, USA - June2015DPH_13_10... | ecosystem: Environmental > Terrestrial > Soil >... | reverse complement strand
ATCGAGGATAAGCTGGATAGCGTAGCCAGGATGGAGGCGCAGCTGGCCGCTTTTTCCGGCCCCTGGGAAAATCTGCAGGATTTGGGCCGGGACCTCTCCTTGCTGATGGCCCCCGCGGTCAGAAAACTGAATGAGGGCATGGCGGAGGTGGAGGTCGGCTTCCAGTTGGAAGACTTCTTTGCCTTGCTCAAGAGACTGTTACCCAGTCTGAAGTATCTCACCTGGTCCCTGGAACAGTTGGAAAACGCGGTGGATTGGTGGCAGGATATGGAGCCGCTGCTGAAGGTGGCGGTGCCCAAGATCATCGACTACCTGGAACAACTGGAGGAGCAAGGCATTTTTCGCATCAATGGGGCCATGTTGGATATGTATACCAAGATTGCCAGTCACTATACTCCCGAGGATGTCGCCACCATCGGCGACGGCTTCGTCCAGTTTCATGGAATCGTCAAGAAACTGGCGAATCCCCAGTTGATCGAGTTTCTGGAAAAGCTGGTGGATCTGCCCCAGGAGGTGCATCTGGAAGAAGTGAAGCCGGTGGGGCCTTACGGTCTGCTTTGGAAGATGCGCGGGCCCGAGTGTCGGCAGGGTCTGGGGGTCATGCTGGAGTTGACCCGGGCCCTGGGGAAGTTGAAGGCCGGGCCGCCCCCGGCGGCTCCTTAAGGTCTTGTCCAAGGTGGGTTGGCGCCGCCCTCCCGGGATTAAATTTAGAGCAGGAAGAACTGCAAAGCGCGGAGGGATTAAGGCGCCCTGACGGCCAGGGCGCCTTTTTCGTCACTCCCGGACGCGGCAGGAACCGGCGCCCGGCTATCTTCGCCTGCACCGCCCAGGGGACAAGCCGAATAATCTATCTTTTTAGAGACGGAGGTTCATCAGGGCTGCGGCCGTGAGCCAGCCACCGACCACCATGATGACCAGGGCGCTGGCTGCGGGCAGAAACCGGCCCCACACGGTCGCCTGGGGCAGCCGCTGGATGAACCGGCTGCCCTTTACAAAAAAGAGCCCCACAATCGTCAGCACTCCAGCCAGGCCCAGACTGAAGGCGAACACCAGGGCAATCCCCAGGGTAACCCGGTTATCGGCCACGGCCGCAAGCAGAAGAAGGAACGCCGATGGGCACGGCAGGATACCTCCCCAGATTCCCAGACCCAGCAAAGATCGCCAGGAGACTAGAGAACCATCGGCTCCCGGTGGCAGGTGAGGATGATTGTGCTCATGGACGTGCGGATGAAGGGTCTCGCAATCTGGGGAAAAGGCTTGCCCTTGCATTTGGTGATGGGCCTGGTCGTGCGCCTGGTCAGGCCCGTAGGGTTGGAAATCGTGGTGATGATGGATCCCGTGCCGGGCCAGCAACGGTCGGACGCGCCTCCAGAACATCGCTGCTCCCAGACCGAGTACGATCAAACCGGAAACCACCTCCAGCCAGGGGAAGAGATGTTCGGGGAAAATGTAGTGCGAGAGGAACAGGGTGAAGAACCCCAGGACGAAAACCCCGCAAGTGTGAGTCGCCGTAACTATCAGACCCAGATACAGCGCCTGCCACGGCGTGCTGCGCGATCCCAGCAGGTAGGCCCCCACGATGGCCTTGCCGTGGCCGGGAGTCAGGGCGTGCCCCGCGCCCCACAGCATGGCCGCGCACAAGGCCCCGACGACGAGCGGCAGGCTGAGCTCACCCTCCCAGAGCATGGGCAGCACATCCTTCTCTCCGGGCATGCTCACCTCCCTGACAGAGGGCAGCGCGCCACCGCAAAGGAGTTGCACCAACAGCACCATGCCGGCCACCGCGAAGCACATCCCAGCCAGTTTTATGAGGGTGCGGCCCCAGCGCCAGGAGGCCGCCGGGACCCAAATCGCGATCAAGGTTACGGCTAGGAGCCCCGTGAGCGCCACCCCGAGGATAAATCGGTGAGCCACCTTCGATGCGGCCATGTCAATGCCGCAGAGGTACCCGAGGATTAGGCCGGCCAGGAGCGCAGCCACTCCCGCCGCCGCGGGGCTGAGGCGATCGAGGCGGTTGTCCAGGGCAATCAGCCCACCCAAACCCACGATAACCACCAGGTTCGCAAGATGGAGGAAGCCGAAGGGAGGCAGCAGGCTCCCCGCCAGGGTACTCCCCAGGAGCGCCAACGGGAAAACGACGAGGATCGCACGCTTGGCGCGGCTTCCGCATTGGCAGGCCAGGAGGGCTAACGCTAGGATGGGCAGCAGATGTTCAATCGAGGTGAGCGGGTGCATCATCCCCGCATAAAAATCCTCTATTTGGGTGTTGACAGGGTGAGCCAACGCCGGAGTGGGCAAGAGCGCCGCCAGGCCAGCGGTTGCAGCAAACAGCGGAAAGCGCCATAATTTCATCTAAAACCTCGATGCCCATCAAAAAGCAGAGAGGGGTCCAGGCCCCTCCAGTTTTTATATCAAACCAGTGAATTGTTGCCATATTTTCCGGGGAAGTCGCAGGCCGGGGAACGCAGCCTCTATAACCTGGAAGGGGCGGCAGCAGATACCGTTCGCAGTCTGGAGATGGAATAATGCTAATGGCGGGATGCGCCTGATGGCACAGGTTTTAAACCTGTGCTACTAACTCCCGTCCTGCGGGCTGAAGCACCTGGAGCGGATCTTCGGGGCCAGGGTGGTATGAGAAGATAGCACCCAGCGATCAGCACACCAAACGCCAGAAAAAAAAGTGCATAGATATACCACGTACCTTTGGTATGCCAGTGGGAGTGGCTAATTGTATTAAAATGGGAGAACAGTTCCGCTCTTTTTTAATTCTCAGGCTACAACGAACAGATGCATTTTCTATATACCTTAAGATCAAAAACACAGCCTATAGAATGCCCAAAAACGTAAGCTTGGAGACTTCTTTACCTTAGCTTAGATGTCGCTAACCATAATTTGGCCAAGCAACTGTGATATTTGTTGTTTATAGTATTTCTCTTTAGTTTTAAAAACCATTCCTTTCTTGAGCAAGCGTATCGCCTCTTTCCGTTCGCCCTTTTGAATATAATGCTTTGCCAGCTCAAGATGCTTCTTTTGATCAGCCAAGGCAGCCAAATCATGATCCGAGCCAGCAAGAACAATCGCTTTGTTATATAACCGCCTTCCCTCCTCGATATTACCTTCTTTAATGAGGAGTAATCCTCTTGTGGCGGTTATATGCACACTATCCTCGACCTTCAATTTATCCAGTACAAGTCTTGCATCTTCCAAATTTCCCTTTAATATCAATGCATATGCGTAGTTGTTGAGTAATTGGCCACTATCCTTGTAATAACTAATTGCCTTTTTTAATAATTCTATGGCATTATCAACGTCATCGTCAACATCTATCATAATCAAAGACAGCCCAACATACGCCATTAAAGCCTTTGGGTCAATTAAAAGTACTTTATTGTATATATCTTTTCCTATTTGGTAGTCACCAACCTTACAATGATAATCACCTAAATAAGATAGGAAAACCGGATCATTATCGAAAGTGACCAATGCATCATCAATAAATTTTTTGGCCTCGTCAAGCCAATTTGCCTTAAAGCAGACGTCTATCAAATTTCGTAAAGCCAATTTATTCGGTTGCACATCTGCCACTAAGCTCTTCATTAAATACTCTTTTGCTTTTACCCTATCCCCTAAACGGTCATAAACAATTCCAATGTTATTCAATATTGCCGTAACAATCTTTTTGTCTTTATTCCTATCATCGTTAAGAGCAAAGAATAGTTCACGAAGGCATTTTGAGTAATTTCGCAATTTAAACAAAGACAATGCCATGCTGTTCCTTAGCTCTATATCGTCTGAATGAGCTTTTGAAAAGTCAGTTATCAAATCTATAGCTTTTCCGTGTTCATTTGATTGTTGATAAGCATTAGCGAGATTTTTAACAACATTCCTATTATCTTTGTTTAAGGAATACGCAATATTAAAATTATTTATCGCTTTCCGATAATTCTTGAGGGCTATAAAGCAAACACCTATATTATTATAAATTAATTGGTCATTGCTCTGGTTCCGGCAGGCTTCCCTAAGTTCTGATATCGCTGATTTAAAGTCATGTTTTACTAAATATAAAAGACCAAGATTATTCAGAATAGCATTATTTTTAGGCTCAATTTCTTTTGCTTTCATCAGAAATGAAAATGAAGTGTCATATTCACCTTTCTGGAAGTAGAGAAGTGCAATATTGACGAGCACACCGATATCTCTATGTCTCTTCTTACGTAAATCTTCGTAGATAGATAAAGCTGCATCGAAATCTCGCTTAATAGAATAGCATTTAGCTAAATTGGACAATGCAGGAAAATAATTCTTATCGATAGATAACACATTCTTAAATTCTTTAATCGAATTTTCGATATCACCCATCCTCAGATATTCTAACGCAACCTCATGCCTAACAGCTGGCTCTTTGGGGAAACGATGTACCCGGGTAAATGAAGATTCAAGTCCTTTCTTAAAAAATTCAATAGCACTCTCATCAATACCTACAGGTGACTCTATAGAACATAAGCCATTTCCGTAATCTTGAGTTTTATTTCCTCTATTAAAAGCAAAATCCTGATTATATGAAAAGGGATTTCCTGCTTTTAATTGAGTGCAAAGAATATCCCTATTAAGGATTAATTCTTCATGAAATTTTAAGTCATAACTCTTTGTGATCATTTTGTGGTCAGCTCCACCTAAAGATTGAAGGATTAATTATTTCTGATTAATATGGGACGTCCCTTTCTATTGCGCCAGTCAGGATATTTCCGCTCATTTCTGATAGTCAATATGCATATATCAAGCTGTCTGTGTATGGAAGTAGGATTCATAATACGTTTTTCAAAATCGAGCGATGCAAGACCTTTGTATAACAAGTTCAACTGATTTTTAATACATTTTGGTACATAGTCATTATAAGAATAAATATCCGGGAGAGGAGATGATTTTGCTACATCACGGATAAGAATCTTAAAAGTTTCTACTCTCTTCTGGGGGGGCAACCGAGATAAGATGGCATATATATAGGTCATTTTCGTAATGAAATCGTTCGTGTAAATCTCGGTAGTAAGGACAGTTTTGGTAAACATTTCAAACAATATCGCCCCCATAGAGAAAATGTCTGAAAAGAACACATATTCATCCCCTATACCTATTAATACTCGGACTTCAGGAGAGATATATCGTGTGTCACCAACAGGAAAGTTATACGAAACGCTGATTGAGGGCACGGATGGGTCCATGCATTTTGCAGTGCCTAGATCCGATAAACATACTCTTTCCCCAGAAATTAAAAAATTACCCGGTTTTAAATCACGATGACATATTTGTCTCCTGTGGATTCTAAAGACCCCTTTAATCATCTCTTTGAAACAATAGAGAGAAGTTAATGGCTCGGAGTTCATTGAATAAATAAACTCTTCTACGCTGTCATCAGCCAGTTCCATTGCGAAAAATCTTAATTCGAAGGGAACATGCAGGCCGCTAGCTGGGTCGACCAAATCTTTGATAAGTGTGTTTATTCCGTCAACATAGTCAATAACATACGGTTCATCTTTTAATTTTAAGAGCATTGATGCTTCTCGTTCAAACCTCTTGAATCTTTCCACATCTGTATTATGATGGGGATCATAAAACTTAAGTGCAACCGTCTTGCCGGTTGTCACGTCCAGACCAGTAAATATCATGGAAAAAACACCGTTTCCACCATGCGGGTTTATCCTTTTTAGATTAGTAAATCTGCCATTAAGAATCGTCTCACTCTCTACTAGTTTTAAAAATGGGTCTCGGGACATGATCTTTTAACCTGAAAATTCTTTTCTCAAAAATTCAATTGCTATTTTTGGGTTATCGGAAATAATTTTAATGACATCATCGGGAATTTTGCCGGCTCTGGCTAATAGCTCTTCATTATCGTAACCAAATAACCCAGCTATGCGTGTGATGAATTCGTCGGATGGCAAGCTATGACCGTTTTCAATCTTACTGAGGTAACTATAATTGATACTTAACTCATTGGACAATTTCTTAATACTATATCCCTTAGTCAACCTTAATTTTTTTAGAAATGATCCGAAACTTTTTTTATCAGCTTTTTTCATCGCAATGCCGAAAGATGGAAACCCCAAATGGGTTGACTAATATGGTCAACCGAAAATTAACACGGTTGACCATTCTTGTCAACCCCAAATGATAAAAAATTATCTAAAAGGTTTGAAAATTTGGCATGGTAGAAAGAAACCGCCGATATCTTGCCGAACTTAGCGCTTATACTCCGAGCCTCAATTCTTGCAGTTATGATTTTGTTATGAGAAGGGGTGCCCGGGCCACCAAACCTCTACTCCGGTTCTCCCTGGCAGATGCCGCAGCGCCGGCAGGGCGGGGTCTCCCGGGCTTCCAGGGCCCGCTGGTATTCCTCCCAGAGGTAGTCTTTCTTGAGGCCGTGGTCGCTGAAGTCCCAGGGGAAGAGCTCGCCTAGGGTGCCGCTCCACTCTTTGGAGGCGTTGGCAGGCAACTTGCAGCCATCCAAGGCAAACATAGTGCCGCCCAGCAGGTTCATCTCTTCGCAGACCAGCAGCACATCTCTAAAAAGGGGCAGAATCTCGTCTTTCATGGAAGAAACAAAGGCGGCGATAGTGCTGTGATCTGGCTGCTGGCCGCAGGCTAAGGCCATGAAAACGACATTCCCCCGGCAGGCCTGCTCAATCTTCCGTGAAGAAATCAGCCCCCGGGAATAGGCCAGCAACACTACTTTTAAGAGGACCTGGGGATCATATGCTGCCCTGCCGGTCTCATCATTGCGGTATTTGCCTTCAAAAACAGACATATCCAACCGTTTTTCCACCAGGGTATGCATGGCGAACTCCAAGGTGCCAGGCAGCAACTGGTCTTCCAGAGAAACCGGTAAGAGAACTCTTTGCCGATAGTCGCAGGTTTTAAATCTGGCCATGGCTTTCCCGCCTCAAGAAGTCATTGACCAAGGATAGCACACAACAGCTATTTGTTAAAGATTATAATCTGTTAGATGTATTTTGGGGTGGAATCGATGAAGGAAAAATCGGCAATGACTGGATCGGGGGGGTACCTTTTTCGACAGCCTCAGCAGCCAGCATCGGGTCTAGGCTATCGAATAATTTCTCAATACTCAAGCGCGCCGGGCTTGAAGTTGAGCCGATTCTGGGTGCCGATTTAACTATTCTTATCCGCAAAGAATTTTTTTCATTTCCCAAGAGAATCTCGCGTATTCCCACTCTCGGCCGCGGTGCCGGCTCGTGCTCCCTCTAGGCTAACCAGCGGTAATTTCATGATTTATGTTCATGGCCCACCTTGGCATGGTCCTTGAAACAGTACCTGCCAAAGCCTTTGCTGCCGCTATTCCCGACCAACCCCAGGAGAGGAGGCACGGATGCGCGACTCGGTCGCAGGGTTATCGTCCCCGAACCCTGGAATGGAATTGCTTTATACCCCCAGCCGCCCGGATGGCGCCCCCTACCCGGATGTCTTGCCGTCCATCCTGGTAGTCGATGACGATGACCAGTGCCGCAGGGTTATCCTGAACTATCTGGGGCTAATCCGCTCTAAAATAGCCGTAGAAGTCCGCGCTCGCGCAGGGAGGTCTTGGAAATGTTTCTCAAATTGCGCCGGATTGTGAGACTCGGCCGCCGGGAGGAAGGTGTTGCGGCGGTGGAGTTCGCCCTCTGCCTCTTGCCCTTGCTGCTCATCTTGGGCGGCATCATTGATTTTGGCCTATGCTGCAATATGCAAATGACAATCTCCTCCGCCAGTCGGGCTGGGGCCAGATATGCCACACTTTATACGGTAAATGCAAGCGGCCAACGCCTGGCGCCCAATAACCTTTCCCCCACGGTGTCGTCCTATGTGACCACCAACTACTCCGGCCTCTTGCCCAGCAATGCCAATCTCCAGGCCACTCTAGGGGGGAGCGCCCAAACCTCGACTACTTCGGGAGCTTATCCGGTCACCGTCACGGTTACTGCCCAGTATTACTGGCTTATTCTTGGTCATTTGGTACCCGGCCTCACCAATCCACAGACCCTGAGTTCCGCCGTGGAGATGTCATTGGAATAAAGGAGGCCCGGATGCTTTGGGAGAAGGCGCGTTTGCACCGACGAGCTAAGGATTTCATAGTTAACGAGTCCGGGGCCATTGCGCTGGTCATGGTCGTGGCCTTGGTGGCACTCATGGCGGCGGCCGCCCTGGCCGTCGATTACGGGTATATGCTCGTGGTGCAGCGTCAGTTGCAAAATGCCGCCGATGCCGGGGCCCTGTCCGGGGCGGACGCCTTTGGATCAAACAGTCCGAACTCGCAAGCAGCCCAGACCGCGGCAACAACTGCGGCAACCGCAATAGTCACCGGTAATTATTGGGGCAATCAACAGTATTTGACCTATTGCACGGTGACTCCTGGCTATTGGAGTAATGTAAATAAGGGCTTTACTGGCACTACTTCTACCACTGCCACCCTCCCCACGCAAACCCCACCCGCAGTCTGGGCCATCCAGGTGGTGGTGCCCAAGAGCTCCAGTAACAACGGCGGCCCCCTCCAGTTGATTTTTGGCCCCATCTTGGGGATAGAAACCGTTAACCTGAATGGCACCGCGGTGGCGATGGTAAAGTCCCCGTCGGTGACATGGTCTGTCCTGGAGACCGGCAGCAGCTCTATTACATTAAACAGCAATGTGACCATTAACGGGGGGAGTGTGGGGGATAATGGGTCCAGCTTAACACTTGATAATGGCGTGACGGTGCCGCAGGGTCAGGTATATATCAACACCGCAACCTCCGTGACCAACAACAGTGGATTAACTCCAGTGCAGAATTCCGCCTCCAATACCCTGCTATCGCAAGCGATCAGTTCTGCTAATGCAGCTTACACCAATTTCATCGGTTTGTCTAATAACACGGGAACTTATTCAAATGCTGGTCAAAGTGCAAACCTGAGCATTACAGGTACTAACACGGTTAACGTTGTGGACATCTCCAATTTGCTCCTGGATAATCCCTACAACATTACTTTGAACGGGACTTCCGCCATGTCGTTTGTCGTCAGGGTTTCCGGCACTTTCACCCTTAACTCCAATACCAGCGTATTACTGAGCGGCGGGTTAACGGCGGGTAACGTAACTTTTATAGCTACGGGTGGCAGCGTCATCATCGACGGCGGCACCATGAATGGCAGCATCCTGACTCAGAACTCTTCCGTCACCCTTAATAGCAGTGCCACCCTAAATGGCTCTATAGTCAGCGGCCAGTCTATTATGTTGGACCACGGCGTGACGACACCTTCCACAACCTTCATGTCGTCATCAAGCGGCTCTGCCTTGGTACAATAAGTCGTCTCTATCTTTGTGTAGGGTGGTTCTCCGGGGAGCGCCTATCTCTTGGCAAGGTCCGGCGGCGCCTGGCCTTTTTCCAAATCAGGTTTTACCAGAAACCATTTCTGCCCGGCTAGGCCAGAGCTAAAATTAACTCTTTAGAATCGCTCCCCGCAATCGAAAAAGGGTTTTTGGGAGTCCTCTAACCAAGTTAACCCCCGACAAGTTTCCTTTTTTTTAGCCAAATTGGTTTGTGGAAGGCATGATTGCACAAATTTCGCTGAAAGAGTAATTTTTTCAAGAATTTTGGCATACCTACTCCTCAGTCTCTGGATACCCCACTGCTATGGAGCTGAAGGACCCCAGGGCAATACCGCCAGATAATGGTGCCCCACAGAAAAAGCCAAGGGTGGATGCATATGCCAACTTCGACCGTGGGAAAAAGCCCTGGCTCCTACCCATAGCGCCTTGATGTTGCGTTGAAGAGGTTCTGCCAAGAATAGCGACTATCTTGCCAGGATCGGCAGTTATCGCCGAGGCCTTAAAAATCGCAGGTATGATCTAGATATGGGAAGTTTTTAACTTCGTGATAAGTTTTGGGTTATAGCAGTAATCTTCAATGTCGAACCCACCTATCCAGGAAGAATGCGAACAATAGCCCCTAATCTTCTAAAGCAAGGTCCAAACCGTCACTAACAGCTTTTTTTTCGTGGGAGGCAGCATTAGCCGGTAGCTCACTCACTCGGGCGGCTTAAGAAAAATTTGTGTCCAGAAAAATGAATGCGGTAAATTCTCAACTCTCTGTATAGACTTCCCCCACCCTTAAATTAAGGTATTACGAAGGGCAGAATCAGGCAAATCCTGATTTACCTGCATACGTTATCAATTTAACATAAAACCCAACACTAGGAGAAGGCTATACGTGGACATAAAAAGTATCTTCAGCCATTGGCCTTTTCGCAGCAAATTGTTGCTCTTTTTGCTGATCATCTTACTGCCTGCCCTCGGGATTATTGTCGCCACCGGGGTTAGCCAGCGTCAACATGCCATAGTTAAGGCCCAGGACCATGCCCTGCTGCTGGTCCGGAGCTTGGTGGCCCAACAGGAACAGATCGCCATCGCTACCAAGGCGATGCTGAGCACCCTGGCCCAGTTGCCCGAGGTGCAGAACCTGGATGCGCCGGCCTGTAATCGAATTTTCGCAGAATTACATCGGCTATACCCTTTCTACGCCTCCATATTGGCAATGACCCCGGATGGCTACGTCTTTGCTGCTCACACGCCTTTAGAGCCGGGCAAGGTGAATCAGTCGGACCGGAAATACCTCCAGGATGCTATTAGCTCGCTCGATTTTTCTGCGGGGGATTACATCATTGGCAGGGTCAGCAAAACGACCTCGTTCAACTACAGCATCCCGGTCCTGAATGCGAACAAAAAGCTTGTTGCCGTTCTAACCGCCGGCCTAAACCTGCATAAATTTGGCCAGTTCATCTCCATGGCCAATCTGCCCGAAGGCTCCGCCGTGTTCTTTACGGATTATAAAGGAATTCGTTTGTATCGTTTGCCTGAGAATGACGCTACCCCCATCGGCAAGGCCGTATCCCAGCGCTTCTTTGACACCATATCGGGCAAAGCTGAAGAAGGGTTGTCTGATTGGAAGTCTCCGGATGGCGTAATCCGGATTATGGCCTTCAAGCAGTTGCGCCTCAAGGAAAACTTGCCCCCTTATATGTATATTATTGTCGGTCTACCCAAAGAGCTAATTCTCCACAAAGCAAACATGGATATGCTGGAAAATTTAGCGATCCTTGGGTTTGCCACCCTACTGGCAATGTCTCTGGCATGGGTCTTCGGGGATTTGGTCCTCATTAAGCCCATTAATCGGCTGGTCGCGGCCACTCAGCAATTCGGCATGGGCAAGATGGACACACGTACGGGCCTGCCCTACAGCCCCGATGAATTGGGGCGATTGGCCCGATCCTTCGATGATATGGCCTCGCTGCTCGAAACCAAAAATATTGAACATGAGAGAGCGGAAGAGGCGCTGAACAAAGCTTATGCCGAGATGGAAGAGCGCGTTCAAGAGCGCACTGCTGAGCTAACAGCCTCTAATTCCGCCATGATGGTCGAAATCAGCGAGCGTAACCAAGTCGAGGAGGCGTTGCGGGATAATGAACAGAGATATCGTTTACTGACCGCCACCGTCCCGGCGGTGGTTTTTCGGGGATATAGCGACGGCGCGGTGGAGTTCTTCGATGATAAAGTGGCGGAGGTGGTGGGTTATGAAAAAGAGGTCTTCAACAGCGGCCGCCTCAAATGGACCGACCTCATTCATCAGGAAGACCTGGAACCGGCCAAGGCGATCTTTCGGCACGCCCTGACAACCAATGGGTTTTACGTGCGGGAGTATCGGGTCAGACATCGGGATGACCGGCTGATCTGGATCCAGGAACGCAGCCAGATAGTCTTGAACCAGCAGGGGAAAATCGATTACATCAGCGGGGTTTTCTTCGATATCACCGCTCGCCGGCAGACCGAAAATGCCCTGCGAAGTTCCAAGGAGGAATTGACCTCCACGGTCCAGGCGCTGGAGAAGCGCAACTACGAACTCACCCTGCTCAGCGAAATGGGCGACATGCTGCAGAGCTGCGTCAGCACCGCGGAGGCCCACGGGGTCATGGGCAATTTCCTCCCGCAAATCTTCCCTGAAGATGCCGGGGCCTTCTTGGTAATCGAGGCTGGCGGCAAATTATTGAAGGTCGTAGTTGTCTGGGGGGGAATTCCCATCACCCAGGAGGTCTTTCCCAAAGAGGAGTGCTGGGCGCTGCGGACCGGGAGGATTTTGGGAACCAGCG